>WFLX010346480.1_pt1 | contig 11044 bp, 10 predicted proteins | sample 4967041 | NCBI WGS metagenome assembly WFLX01 (sample SAMN12857096, study PRJNA449069) | gut metagenome | isolation source: stool from male and female vole | host: Microtus ochrogaster | place: USA:Florida | collected 2017 | reverse complement strand
AAGGTATTTCCAATGTAGTTGGATCACCTGAATATCCAATTACCTTACATGACTTATCATATATTTTCTCATATAGGAGGGTATTGCCTTTGTATGTGTACTCTATTTTAGTATCATCCAGTTTCTGAAATCTGCTCCAAGGATTTGCTGCTTTATATTGGTCAATGCTACCGTAAGGCACATACAAAGTCGCATCATAATTGGAAAAGCTATTTTCATTCGCACTGGGAGGAGTAACGGCATTGCACGTCACCGAAGCCAGTTTATTACAGTTATTGAATGCGTAGTCCGGGAGTGTGGTGACTTTCTCGCCAAGCGTAACTGAGAGTATAACGGTTGATATTGCTTCTTTTTCATTGTCATACNTCCAATTTCTACCTATATATAACTCATCAATCGGAGCATAAACCAACGCATTACTCCCGAAATTAATCTCGGAGTCACCATCTGCAACTATAAATTTTTTCAGAGAGGAACATCTATAAAATGCGCTATTTCCGATGGAAGTGACCGATGCCGGAATGGTTACAGAGGTGAGAGAGGAGGATTCATAAAATGCTTTGTCACCGATTCCAACTACTGAATAACCGCTTACCTCCGAAGGTATTTCTAAATTCTTCAGCATGCCGGAGTAATCCGCAAGCCGGCATATACTCTCACCCGCAAGATCATAGTAAAGGGTGTATCCATTTCCTGATGACGACAAACGGGTTACTGTTACAACACATGATGCTGTATATCCATTTATCGTAGTGGCTGTGATTGTCGAGGTTCCCTCGCCTAAAGCTGTAACCTTGCCTGAATTATCCACTGTTGCTACAGATCCGTTGCTGCTACTCCAGCTAACCGTTTTGTCCGTACCTTCTTCCGGGGAAACTGTTGCTTCCAGCTGAATAGACTCACCTTTTAGCAAATCTACCTTATCTACATTCAATGCTACCCCTGTCTCTTTTACAAATACAGNCACTTTGCATGAAGCTGTCATGCCCCCGTCAATAGNNACAGAAATAGTTGAGGTTCCTNCTTTTATGCCTGTAACTGTTCCTTCGCCATCTATAGACGCAACTTCCGGATTGCTGCTGCTCCAGGAGGCGGAGGCTATTTTTGCCTCTTTAGGCACCACATTTATTATTAACTGTTTAGGCTCCCCGACATTTATTATTTCATCACTCAAGCTAATGCTTGCCGGAATCTCAAGGTCAGAGGTGGGCTTAATGNTTTCAAATANTCCCCACGGCATTATATTCTTAGCCGCCTCAATCGTTTTTTGAGGCATGTAAAGTATGGCAGATGAATATATGGCATCAGGGAAATAATTTTTATTCCCTGCTACCGGTGAGTCGGTATCATATATTATTTGATTGATTTTATTACAGTACGCGAAGCTCCCTTCCCCAATTTCGGTCAAAGAACCGGGTAAAACCACCGAGGTCAGAGAGGAGCAACCGGAGAATACCCCCCCTCCAATAGTAGTCACCGATTCCGGAATTATTACTGAAGCCAGAGAGGAGCAACCAGCAAATGCATAAGCACGAATCTCCGTAATACCATCTGCTATTACTAAATCTTCTACTAATTCACCACTGAGATATAGCTTACCTCCATTCCATAATGGATTTGCGNTTANACTANCGAAATCAATTTTNCACCAACTNTCCAATGANGATATATGGACTANATCCAAAGANGNGCAATNANNNAATGCATACTCTCCAATCTTTGTGACCGACTCAGGAATGGTTACCGAGGTCAGAGAGGAGCAATCATAGAAGGCATACCCACCGATNGAAGTGACCGANGACGGAATGGTTACAGAGGGCAGAGAANAGCAACCATAGAAGGCATACCTACCAATGGAAGTGACCGATGACGGAATGGTTACCGAAGCAAGAGAGGAGCAACCATAGAAGGCATATTCTCCAATGGAAGTGACCGATGACGGAATGGTTACCGAAGCAAGAGAGGAGCAACCGAAGAATGCATTAGCACGAATCTCCGTAATACCATCTGGTATGACTAAATCTTCTACTAATTTACCATTCAAATATAGCTTACCTTTAAATAATGGATTTGCACTTGAATTAGCGAAATCAATTTTACACCAACTTTCCAATGAAGATATATGGACTAAATCCAAAGAGGTGCAATTATTAAATGCATCTGACCCAATCGAAGTTACCGATGCCGGAATGGTTACAGAGGTAAGTTTATTACATTTATAAAATGCGTAGTCCGGGAGTAAGGTGACTTTCTCACCAAGCGTAACTGAGAGTATACCGGTTGATATCGCTTCATTTTTATTGTCATACTTCCAATTTCTCCCTATATATAACTCATCAATCGGAGCATAAAACAACGCACTACTTCCGAAATTAATCTCAGCTTCCCCATCTGCAACTATAAATTTTTTCAGAGAGGAACATCTATAAAATGCGCTATTTCCAATGGAAGTGACCGATTCCGGAATAGTTACCGAGGTCAAAGAGGAGCAACTTTGGAATGCATTCTGTCCAATCTCCGTGACGGAATAGAATTTAGTAGATGAGTTTACCCGCGAAGGGATTTCAACCGAATCCGGCTGACCCTCATATCCTACCAACTTACATGTCGTCTCACCTGTAGAGGCATATTTGAGGGTAACACCATTATTAGTATGTGTGAAGTCTTCCGCAAATGCCGCCCCGGATATAACGGATATAAAGAAGAATAATATTAATCTGCAACGATTGGATGCGGTTGCATAAGCAAGATGATTCATGTGATAATTTATTTTGTGATAATGATTTATTAATTCCACCACCCTATCAATGCTTTGAAAAAGCCACACTCATTAACAGCTCCAGCAAGGATCTGAACAATAAGGTCACCTATATATTCAATAAAAGGCTTATGCTGCATGGCATTTTCTTTCCCTCTTGACATATCTTTTCTCTCTATTGGCATACTCACCTTATTCCCATCTCCATTCACATGGATATGCACAGAGCGGTCTATAGTAATGAAAGAATGCACAGTATTGTATACCGGCTCAGGAATCTGTTGCTTGAAAAAAGACAATCCATAGCCGGAAGCAACCATTACATATTTATGACGAGCCCATTGCCGTTGCGGTCTCACAAATATGACATTTGTAATACCATTGCACGAGATATCAGACTCCATTCTTTCCGGAGAATAATGCGCTGACATGATAACGGCATATTTATTTTTTTTCGTTTTCAGGTACATATTCTCGTCTTCAAAATAGGATTCTATTATTCTATCTCCCAATTGACCGATATGATTTACTATATGAGAATACAAATGTTTATAGAACTCATACAATACCAATGTCACGTCCAACTCCTCAGCGTCACTAATACCAAAGCGATTTTCAGCATACCAATTCTTAAACAAGGTATCAACACCCGTCATCCATAAGATGTAACCGTTATTCATAGGTTAAAAATTTATGTGTCTTTCAGGCTCCCTTGTCAGACATTAATATTAAAAACTGCGGTTTATCATAGCAAACGCAGAAGCGTGAAGCCGACTGTCACCCGTTCCACACTTGAGGCCTTCGAACTTGCCCTACCATCGGAACGAGCAACGAGACCTCACGCCGTATGTAACAACGGCATACACCCCATTTCACAATGAGGGCGTATGCACAGACAATACATACCTGTGAGCGTCACCGTTGCATGGCATCCTGATGGTATTGAAGTGTTCGAAGTTTCAAGTGTCAGAAACCAAGCGCCAATAACGCTTTTTATGTAAAACCCTCCCTGTCCCCCTTGCCTTTCGATTGTGCATGAAGCTTCTCTAAGCCTGCGGCACCACCGGACTATACGGCGTGAGGTAGGAAGGACAACTGCAAAATTATATCATTAATCCTTTCCACGCAATAGACCAAATAGTTAAATTAGTGCCGCAGGTATTTTTCAATGATTCCGTTTATACGCAATTTACACGACAGCATTGGCTATGTGGCTAAAATTTGCTATATTTGCACAACACAATGCCATTCCGGTCGTTTTATATCTAAGTACTCATTAACAACACTATTTAGCCATGGCACGTCCAATAGCAGAAACCCCGGTGCTCTATGGTGGGGATGCACAGAGGTTTGAATCTATTATACAAAACACAAAGCCCTATCCCACCGAGAAAAAGGAGCAATTGCGCAAGACTTACGAGGATTTCAAGCGCAAAGTTAAAATCATGCTGTAAGTATGCTTCAGCTGCTGCGCCTTACTGACGATTATCCTCTTGGCTCCTTCGATTGTGGAGATGAAGACTTGAATGAGTTTCTTTTGAACGATGCCAAAGCATTTCAAAAGAAACAGATAGCATACACCTATATCCTTGAAGATGATAAAAAAATCCTTGCCTATTTTTGTCTGTTAAACGATAAAATTTCGCGTCAGGATTCATCAAATTCAATATGGAAACGCATAAAAAAAGAGTTTCCTATTGANAANCAATTCAGTAGTTATCCGGCANTAAAAATTGNTCGTTTTGCCNTTGATANATCCATGCATGNCACTNGTCTNNGATCANAATTAATGATTTCTTTGAAATTTCTTCTTCAAGAGAAACACATTGTATCAGCGTTCAGATTTATTACCGTGGACGCTTACATCAACGCAATTCCGTTCTATGAAAAGAATGATTTCAAACTATTGATGCCCAATGACCCTAATGAGCATACCAAGACTATGTTCTTTGATATGTTCTCCTTATCTGAATAGATTCATATATTTGTCATACGGAGCCATGCAAGGAACAGTTCCGGAGGTGCTGGACTTGCAGTGTTGCGCCGCCAGTGCCCTGGATTTTTCCCGCAGGCACGTCCATAAAAAAAGCNACCCATTGCCGGGTCGCTTTCTNTACCTTATTATTATACTTTATTCGGNAATTTCTTCANGCTTCCCGGCTGGGTTTACTGCCGAGATTTCGAGGATGGTGCTCACTGAGGATGCTACCAGGGCGATGCCGGTGATGAGCGACACTACTGAATTCATTGTGCGCACGTTNGTGCAGATAATGATGAGCCCGGCAACAATCATCAGCACCGGAATGACGTAAAACCAGAACGGAAGCACATACGGGCGGCTCCAGAAGCCCACGAATATAATGTGGAATATGCCGTAAAGAATCAGTATCCCGCCGAAAATGTAGGCAAGCAGCCCCACAAAAAATCCGGGAGACAGCGCCATCCATATTCCGAGCGCAAGAGCTCCAACGCTCGCTATGATGGTTGAGGATGCAGCGGAGTGCTCCATTTTCTCCTTGTCCTTCTCCCCTTTCCTCACAAGGGCGGATATCAGGCTGTAAAGCCCGGGGATAATGAACATTATGCCTACGGCAACAACAAACCAGTCAAGCAGGTTCGCCTCGTTATGCCACACAATCAATAGTATGCCGACAATCATCACAATAATTGCGGTAAGCCAGTTATTAGCTTTCATAGCAGTTTCGTATTAGTAATTATCATATATACATATTACGCTTGCGCGTGCATAATTGTTCCGCAGCAGGGGCGGAGATGTCAGCCCAGCATCGATGCAACGCGCCGGGCGGCGGCGATAAACGCATCGCACTCCTCCACAGTGTTGTAAATGGCAAATGACGCCCTCACGGTGCCGGTTATGCCGAGCGCGTCCATGAGCGGCTGGGCACAGTGGTGACCGGTGCGCACCGCAATCCCGAGCTTGTCAAGGAGCATCCCGGTGTCATAAGGATGCGAGCCTCCGATGAGAAATGAAATAACCGCGCTCTTGTGGGGAGCGTCGCCATATATTTTCAGCCCTGGAATTTCGAGGAGCTGCGGAGTGGTGTAATTCAGCAATGCCTCTTCATGTGCCGCTATGGTCTTGATACCTATTCCGTTGATATACTTTATAGCCTCGGCAAACGCGGCAATCCCGACAAAATCGGGCGTGCCTGCCTCGAATTTAAACGGCAGCCCGGCAAAAACGGTCTTTTGAAACGACACCTTCTTGATCATCTCACCTCCACCCTGGTAAGGGGGCATTTTCTCCAGCAGGTGCTCCTTGCCGTAAAGGACTCCCACCCCGGTGGGACCATACATCTTATGAGAGGAGAACACATAGAAGTCTGTGTCAAGCTCGGAAACATTCACCTTGAGGTGCGCAATCGCCTGCGCGCCGTCAATCAGCGTCACGGCACCATGCTTGTGAGCCTCGTCGATAATATCCTTTATCGGGTTTATGGTGCCGAGCACATTGCTGACATGGGTAACGGCAACGACCTTGGTCTTTGGCGTGAAGAGGGCGCGGTATGCCTCCATGTCGAGCTCACACCGCTCGTTCATCGGTATCACCTTTATGTTAAGCCCTTTCTTGACTGCGACAAGCTGCCACGGCACTATGTTGGAGTGGTGCTCCATCACCGAGAGAATTATCTCGTCGCCCGGCTCAAGCAACTGCCCGTAGCTGGCGGCAACAAGGTTTATAGCCTCGGTGGTACCTCTTGTAAAAATAATCTCCTCCTTTTTCTTCGCGCCGATAAAACCGGCAACAGCTTCCCTGGTTTTCTCCAGCATCCCTGTCGCTTCCTGCGACAAAGCATGCACCCCCCGGTGCACATTTGCCTTGTGGTTGAAGTACATGTCCTCAATCGCGTCCACCACAACCTTTGGGGTCTGGGTGGTTGCCGTGTTGTCAAGGTAAATGAGCGGTTTGCCGTAAACCTCCCTGCCGAGAATCGGGAATCCGTTTCTAATTGCCTGAATGTCCAATACTTTGTTATCTTGCATTATCCTCTCCTTTATGGCATGTAGCCTTACATTCGCCGCACATCGCCTCCGCGCCTGCAAATCTCTTTTCAACCAGGTGCCTGAGCCTGTCGCGGAGCCCTTCCATCCTCACAGTGTCAATCACATCGGTCATGAACGCCTGCATGAGCATGGTTTTAGCCTCCTGCTCCGGTATGCCCCTCGTGCGCATATAGAAGAGCGCCTCCTGGTCAAGCTGACCGGTGGTAGCTCCATGCGAGCACTTGACATCGTCATTATAGATCTCAAGCTGCGGGCGGGTGTGCATTTTTGCCTCGGGCGAGGCGAGTATATTTTTATTGCTTTGGTATGCTTCAGTAAATGGCGCATGCGGAGTGACAAGGATGCTTCCCTCGAAAGCCCCTGTGGAGCTCTCGTCAAGCACATACTTGAAAAGCTGCCGGCTGCCGCAATGCGGAGCAAGGTGTCGCACAACGCTGCTGTTGTCGGTGTGCATCCTGTCTGACCCAATCGCCATTCCGGCAAGGGTGGTGTCGCACCCCTCGCCGTCGATATCTATCGAGTAATCGTTTCTTGTTGTGCCGCAGGTAAGGGTCATGCCGTTAACCAGCAGGTTGCTGCCCCTGCTCTGGCGAGCGAAAAGCCCCGAGACCCTTGATGTGCGCAGCGATGACTCCTCAATGTCGTAATAGTCAAATTTCGCGCCCTCGCCAAGCACCACTTCCACCACCTGCGAGCTCAGGCACTCAACGGCAGAAGGCTGGGTGTGGTCGCACACGAGGAGTTTTGCCGAAGCGCCCCTGCCAAGGACAACCAGCACGCGGCGCACTGCAAGCACAGGCGCGGGAGTCGCGAAGATGTTCACGAGCTGCAGCGGCTGTTCAAGCACTGTCCCGTCAGGAATGTATATCATCACGCCGTCCTGCGCAAGGAGAGTATTGAGCGCAACTTCAGGGCGGGTAAGCGCGGCGAGAGTGCCGTAATAAGAGTTGAAGATATGCGGAATCTCCTCAGCTGCTTTGCGCATTGAGGTGAAAACAACACCTTCAGGAAGCCTCTGCAACCCTTTGGAAGGGTGGAAAGTATCGTTGACGCACACACCGAGCAGGGTGCTCATGTTCGGCACATCGCACCGGAATGATGCCGCAATGTCGGCTGAAAGGTCAACCCTGTTCACATTTACGCCGAAATCGGGGGCAAACATCTTTTCGAGCGAAGTCTTCTCATACCCCTCCTCACCTCTTTCCGGCAACCGGGATGATTGCAGCACTTCGAGCGCGCTGCTCCTCAACCGGTTCATCGCTTCCGGCGAATCCTGCGTGAACTCGTTGCTGTGCTGCAGGTACAGCTCTATATATTGATTCAGGCTTCCCATCACTTATTGTCTACCTCTTCTTTAATCCAGTCGTAACCTTTCTCCTCCAGCTCCAGGGCAAGCTCCGGACCGCCGCTCTTTACAATTCGCCCTTTGTACAGCACATGCACGAAATCGGGCTTGATGTAGTCAAGCAGCCTCTGGTAGTGGGTAATCACTATCGTGGCGTTGTTGGAGGTCTTGAGCATGTTCACTCCTCCCGCAACAATGCGGAGCGCGTCGATATCAAGCCCGGAGTCTGTCTCGTCAAGTATGCTCAGTCGCGGCTCAAGCATAGCCATCTGGAAAATCTCGTTCCTCTTCTTCTCGCCTCCGGAAAAGCCCTCGTTCACCGAGCGCGAGGCGAGCTTGTTGTCAAGTTCCACAATCGCCCTCTTCTGTCGCATCAGCTTGAGGAATTCGGTTGCGCTCAGCGGCTCTTCATTGAAATATTTGCGCTTGGCATTGAGCGCGGCACGCATGAAATTCACCATTGACACTCCGGGAATCTCCACCGGGTACTGGAATGAAAGGAAAAGACCCTCGTGTGAACGGTCCTCCGGAGAGAGGGCAAGCAGGTCCACACCATGGAAATCCACCTTGCCTCCGTCAACGGTAAATGCAGGATTGCCGGCAAGCACTTCGCTGAGGGTGCTCTTGCCTGAGCCGTTGGGACCCATTATGGCATGCACCTCGCCCGGATGCACGGTGAGGTTNNTTCCTTNCAAAANCNCCNTGCCGNNGATTGATGCGCGGAGGTCNTCGACCTGTAAAAGTATGTCTTGTTTCATCTTGATTTCTGGTATTTGTTGTTTGGATTATCCTACGCTTCCTTCGAGTGATATCTGGAGCAGCTTCTGCGCCTCAACGGCAAATTCCATCGGCAACTTGTTCATCACCTCTCTTGCGTAGCCGTTTACAATAAGCCCTACAGCCTCCTCGGTGGGAATGCCTCGCTGGTTGCAGTAAAATATCTGATCTTCGCTGATTTTTGAAGTTGTAGCCTCATGCTCGACAACAGCGGTGTCGTTCATAACATCAATATAGGGGAAAGTGTGCGCGCCGCATGTGGGGCTGAGCAGCAGGCTGTCGCACTGGGTGTAGTTTCGGCATCCTTGCGCTTTCGACACCACCTTTACCAGCCCGCGGTAAGAGTTCTGGCTATGCCCTGCCGAAATGCCCTTGCTCACTATGGTGCTCTTTGTGTTGTTGCCGATATGGATCATCTTGGTGCCGGTATCTGCCTGCTGGTAATTGTTTGTCACCGCTACCGAGTAAAATTCGCCAACGCTCTCNTCACNGGCANGAATGCATCCGGGNTATTTCCATGTGATGGNTGAGCCGGTNTCTACCTGCGTCCATGACAGCTTCGAGCGGTGCCCCCGGCAAAGACCGCGCTTTGTCACGAAGTTGTAAATTCCGCCTTTGCCATCCTTGTCGCCGGCATACCAGTTCTGCACGGTAGAGTATTTCACTTCCGCCCTGTCCTCCACGATTATCTCCACTATTGCCGCATGGAGCTGGTTTTCGTCACGCATCGGGGCAGTGCATCCTTCAAGGTAGCTTACGTATGAATCATCGTCTGCCACTATAAGCGTCCTTTCAAACTGCCCGGTGCCCCCTGCATTTATGCGGAAGTAGGTGGACAGCTCCATCGGGCATCGCACCCCTTTGGGAATGTAGACGAAAGACCCGTCGGAAAATACCGCGCTGTTAAGAGCTGCAAAGAAATTGTCGCGGTAGCTCACAACAGTGCCGAGATAACGCTTCACCANGTCAGGATAATCCTTCACCGCCTCTGANATGGAACAGAAAATAACCCCCATCTCAGCAAGTTTCTCCTTGTGGGTNGTCTTGACGCTCACCGAATCCATCACCGCATCCACAGCCATGCCTGAAAGCACCTTCTGCTCTTCGAGCGGAATGCCGAGCTTGTTGAAAGTGTCGATAAGCTGCGGATCCACCTCANCCATGCTCTTNGGAGCATCNGTCTTGGTCTNTGGCGCGGCATAGTAGCTTATCGCCTGGTAATCGATATCCGGAATATTGAGGTGCGCCCATTTCGGCATCTTCAAAGTGAGCCAGTAGCGGTATGCTTTAAGGCGGAAATCGAGAAGCCATTCCGGCTCCCCTTTCTTTTCGGAAATGAACCTCACCACATCCTCGCTGAGCCCCCTTTCAAGAATCTCGGTAGGGATATCTGAAGTAAACCCGTATTTATACTCCCCGCCGGTAACCTCCCCTATTATGTCGGGAGTCTTGTCGGTTTTTCCGGGAGTGGTATTTTGCTCTTTATCTTTATTCATATCAGCTGTCTTGTCATGATTAGAACAATGCAGGGGCGGTATTGGTTGCAATGCCTTTCAAAGCGCCGAGAATCCACGGGGTCATCTCCATAACGAGCCTCATCACCTCACCCCCGGCAAGTTTGCTTGACGAGAACAGAGGGCTGTCCGGCGAAATGATTTTCCATAGGTTCAGCATCAGGCTCACCACCATGAACCATTTCAGCACCAGGAATACCGAACCGGCAACGCGGTCAAGCGGACCGAGCATCACCGCATGCGTCGCTTTCCTCAGAAAACCGGCGATGAGCCACACACCGAGCCACACCACGCCGAAAAGAGCACCATAGCCGAGCACCTGGGCTCCATACACCGTCATGGAGGAAGCATCAGGAGCGTCAGCACCTATAAGAGGGCTTACAAGTGACACCGCATAATCGCCGGCAATGCGGCATGCTATGATTGCAGCGACTACAGCGGCAACAGAAGCGAGCTGTTTTATTGCCCCTTTCCGGTAACCGATTACGGCGCCTCCCGCCAGCAGNATCAGGNAANGTATGTCCAATATACCCANTACGAGTGCGANGTTACGATTTTNTTAACACTTTCGGGAGCTTNCCNACCCNCTTANTNTTATNNTGTGCNAGCCGNAACTTGCCATTT
>WFLX010011379.1_pt1 | contig 11044 bp, 8 predicted proteins | sample 4967041 | NCBI WGS metagenome assembly WFLX01 (sample SAMN12857096, study PRJNA449069) | gut metagenome | isolation source: stool from male and female vole | host: Microtus ochrogaster | place: USA:Florida | collected 2017 | reverse complement strand
ATCCATTTCTTATAGCATCTTTCATCCTTACATGCGGACTATCTTTCCTTGAAACAAGTTGCAATCCCNATATTCTTTCTATGGNATCAGAGGAANCGGCTACACGTCGTNTCAATATNGCGCNATCATTCAATCCNGNGNGTTCCNTTATGGGCATGTGGGTTGCAATGACATTCATTCAAGCCCGGTTGAATCCACTTGAGACCGAGGCCCGTGCAAAACTCAGCGATGCTGAGTTTGAGGCTATACGTGACGCTGATCTCCTCACGCTCATAACCCCTTATGTATTCATTGGTATTGTTGTGCTGCTGATGTTTGTGGTGATAGCTATCTCCAAAATGCCGAAAAATGGAGATAAGTCACATTCAATTGATTTCATACCAACAATCAAGCGGATTTTCTCAATACCGCGTTATCGTGAAGGTGTTGTGGCTCAGTTCTTTTATGTGGGAGCACAGATCATGTGCTGGACTTTCATAATTCAGTATGGTACCCGCATATTCATGATTGAAGGTCTTGATGAAAAGAGTGCAGAGGTTTTGTCGCAAAAATATAATATCATTGCTATGGCAATTTTCTGCGTGAGTCGCTTCGTGTGCACATATTTACTACGCTTCATAAATGCAGGACGTCTGTTGTCTTCTCTTGCTTTGGTTGCCGGTATACTTACTTTGGGTGTGATTGCATTTCAGGACCGAATGGGATTGTATTGCCTTGTAGGTGTGTCCGCATGCATGTCGCTGATGTTCCCTACTATATATGGAATTGCTCTTGATGGAATGGGAGACGATGCAAAGTTTGGTGCAGCAGGCCTTATCATGGCTATTTTGGGTGGATCGGTGTTGCCTCCGCTACAGGCAAGAATAATCGATTATGGAACTATTGCAGGCTTCCCTGCAGTCAATCTCTCGTTTATTCTTCCACTTGTTTGCTTCATTGTTATCATAATATATGGGGCACGCAGTGCAAAAGGCACTGCAAAACAATGATAGGCTTAAAGTCGTAACTTTCTGATTCAGAGTTTATATTGGTATATGGCTACTTCGGCGGTTCAATAACTGTTCTAAGTGTCACATACCAGACATACGCCTCACACTTATTTGCAATTCCAACCTTTTCGATAGCATTGGCATATTTCTTTACTTGTTTCAGATATTTCTTGTCGTTTCTATGAGTTCCAAATTTATAGTCAACCACGACTGCAGTTTTATCAGGACGAACTATGATCCTGTCGGGCCTTTGTGCTTTATCTCCGATACCCACTATGTTTCTCTCAGTGATGACGCGCATTCCCTCGTCAAACCAACCATATTCCTTAACACTACTCATTGCAGATCCGAGCTCACTTTCAAGCTTTTGCATCATGTCGCGCCCGATGTGTCCGGAACTCTTCATGCGCAGTAGCGACAGATGCAAGTCGTCTGATGTGTTGATAGTTTCCATAATGCTGTGCATGATTTCCCCATAGCGCTTTGATTCCTCTGTCTCCATCTCTTCATTTTCTTCTCTTAGATTTGTTGGAAGAGTGTCTCTGTCTGCGCTCGTGGTATCGTTGCATAGCAATTGCCTGAAAGTATTGGTAGATCTGTAGTCGGAAATGGTTACAGTGTTGTCGTTCTCATTATTATTCTTTTCTGCCCGTTGCTTTTCTATATCCTCTTTGTTAAGTTGAGCTCCATAGCTCCAGCTTTTATTTTCTGTATCCACTTCGATTTCTTCAGCATCAGGCAGATATTTCTCTGCTTCAGGATATTTTGACCTTAAATTGCTTATAATGTCTTCTGCTTCCGAACCACATCTCCATAAGTAAGAACCGATTCTTTTTGTGTCGCTTGCAGTACCGTCTTCCTTGAAGTCACATGGTGTGTAGATATATAGCTCATCTATAGCGCGAGTATATGCCACGTAAGCCATGTTTACTTTATCTATCTGGTAGTTTTGAAGATATTCTTGATAAGTGGTTGCATGNATGGTCTCATCCAGTTGAGAGTCACTCCAGACCGGGATCCAAGGTAGGGGTGATATGTGTTGAGCTTCCGAAAGGTCCGGTCTTACCCNAAGCCATTCGCGTTGATTCGNATATGGCTGTGTTGTCTGTTTGGAGTAAGGAACTATTACACAGCGGAACTCCAGTCCCTTGGATTTATGAACGGTCATTATGGAAACTGCATTCGAGTCTTCAGGAGATGAAATGGATTTGTATTTTCCTTTCTTGTACCACCAGTCGAGAAATGATGATATGTCACTGGTAGTTCTTTCGCTGAATTCCAATGTCAAGTCTTGAAGTGCACCCAGAAATGCGGCGTCAGATCTCCGCATCTTCTCAGGCACGAATTCCTTGATGATATTTTCTATCAGTGCGGGTAGGGCAGACGTGGACATTTTACCCATGATATCCTTGATTGAGTCAGGATCAAATTCTCCGTTGATAAATCTGCTAAGAATCTCCGAAAGAGGTTTACCGGCATTTTGCATTGCAAAAAGGCTGAAGTCTGCACGAAGCTTATTCCAGTCTCCGACGCCTTTCTTATTCCGCTCTTCAACAGGACGCAGTTCTGCATGGGTGCCGTTGTTTATAGCCTCCAATATAGATATAACAGTCTGGACTGCCGGTGATTCCCCTGTTTCCAACGAGTCGGCGCTGATGAAATTAATCTTTTCTGAAATATCATTCCGCAGATTGTAGCGCATTATGCTATCAATAATCTGTGTCCCTTGCTCATGGGTATCGACCAGAACTGCAATTTCACTCATTCTGTAGCCTCGACTCAACATATCTGATATAAGTTCCGGTATCTCGGCAAAATGTGCAGGCATATTATCTTCCCCTTTTACATTTTTAACCAGCTGTACCTTTACATATCCACGGTTCTCAGTGTGAGACGCAGGCTGAATGGTATTGATATAGAGCTGCTCCATGTGTTCTCCTAATTCATTAGAGAAAAAACGGAAGAAAAGATTGTTGAATTTAACTACCTTAAGGCTGCTTCTCCAGTTGGTGTTTTCCTTGGGTGTGTTTCCGCATGGTATGCAAGTTCTGCTGAATTCCTCAGGCACCTTTACAGTGATGAGGCTTGGGTCTGCGTTCCTGAAGCGGTAGATGCTCTGCTTGGCATCTCCGATGATCAAATTCTCGTTCCCATTGCCTTCGCTGTCTATCAAAAGAGGACGTAGATTATGCCATTGCAGGCTGCTCGTATCTTGAAATTCATCAATTAGAAAATGCTTAAGCCTGCTCCCGAGACGCTCATAAATAAACGGAGCGTCATCATCACCGATGATCCTTTTCAATATCGAATTAGTTTCCCCGAGTTCAACGGTGTTGCTATCGGTGAGGAATAGCCTTGAGTTGCTTCTCACGCTCTGAAGAAGTCCTAAATATGGCATTGTGCTTCGGTAAATCTTCCATTTCTTGATTTTAGGAGAATTCACCTCATTCTGCCATGCCTCAAAACACTCATACATCTTTATTGCCAATTCTTCGATATGGTCTTCAGTAGGAGTGTTTAGATATGGGTTTGCTACAGATGGATTGAATACTCTTGACTTTGTTCCTTTACGATCGAATTTTGGACTGTTGAACTTTCTGGGCTTGCTGTCCCAATCCCATGATTCTATCATATTCTTAACCCGGCTCCCAAGATATTGCCCACCCTGCTTGTTGATGTCAAGTCCTGCTTCAATGAATGCATTACGCACCTCGCGAGCTGCACTACGCATCTTAGCATAGGCCTCCCGGATGTCTTTTTCATATATTTTGCAAAGCTGATGGTAGATGCTGTAAAAATCGGGATGTTGCTCGAAGTATTCGTCAAGTTCCGTCCTTATTCCCTTGAAGTCCTCTTTAGCAAGATTTCTGCTTGCATTCAAAATCTCACCATATACACTGTGCTTGTTTTCATTTCTTTGGAAAATATTCCATCCTTTGCCGGCTGAAGCTTTATTCTCCATCATTGACCCAATCCATGCCGTCCCCTGTGTGGATTTTTCCGCAGTATCTATCTCATCGAGTGTGGTGTCGAGTCCCATTTGGGTTACGTAGTTGGAATCCAGTTCTATCTGATATGTGTCGTCAAGGTCAGCCTCATAAGCAAAGGTGCGAAGCACTCCCTGAAAAAATGAATCGATGGTGGATACCTTGAAGTCGCTGTAGTCTGTCAGTAGCACTGTCAACGCATACCTGCAGTGAGCAGCTATTTCCTGACCGCTGCATTCGAACTCTTTTATGAAATCTTTAAGATAGTCTGTATTTTCAATGGGAATGTCAGGAGTCCAATTAGCAAGCGCGTTTAGTTTAGCCACTATACGAAGTTTCATTTCGTTGGTGGCTTTATTGGTAAACGTGATTGCAAGGATACTCTGAAGAGATTCTCTCAATTCTTTGACAGGCCTCAGACGGCGCAGCCCGTTTCCAATAGGATATGAAATATAATACTCTATGAATTTCTTGGCCAGCGTGTAAGTTTTTCCGGATCCCGCCGATGCCCTTTGCAACTGCAACAAAATCTTTTGATTTTTGATTATTTTACCCTATACCCCATTTCTCTTAACATCGAAACCACAGTCTCCTTTCTATCCCCCTGTATAAGTATTTCCCCACCGCGCGAACTGCCGCCGGCACCAAGCTTCTTTCTAAGTTTTCTGGCTATCTCTGCCACATCGTCATCAGAAATTTCAAAGCCTTCCACTATAGTTGCGGTCTTACCGCCTCGTCCTTTTTTCTCGACTACCACATGAAGAGCTCCAATCTGCTTCACCATTTCTTTTTTATCTGAATGAGATGAAGTCTCAGGTTCATCATGGTTGTCGGGATTCTCGATGTTCTCGGATGCCAGCTTTGACAACGCTTCTTTCCAATCCATATTAGCGCAGCTTTTCTCTAATTTCCTTCACTGTCGCACAACGAGCAGATAACTCTCCTTTCGCATCATATATGAAGAATGTTGGCAGTTCACCTACATTATATTCACGGAAACTCTTGTGCTGGCCTGCTGATGGGTCAAGAACAGTTATCCACGGCAGATTCCCTGCAGATTCCTTCCATCCATACTGGTCACGGTCAGGACTGACATTATATATATCCAACTTTCCTGCATTATAAAGTTCTGCCAACTGCCGGTTAATTTCCGGAGTTGTGCCGTCGCGCATCAGTGTGAACGCTACAACTACCGGTTTGCCTTTCCCTACAAGTTCAGAAAGCTTGCGCTCCTTGCCATTCTCATCGTTAAGGGCAATGTCGAGTAGGGTGATTTCTTCTGCGTTGATCACAGTGCGTACTCCGTTCATTTCATTGTGATGTTTCAATGCTGCTCTCGCAAGATTAAGTAGGAACGGGGCTCGTGCATCTTCCGGTTTGTATTGCTGAAAGTTATTTGCAACGGCAGTTATGTATTTGTAGTCTTCAGTAGTAGGATCAAATAGAGCTTTTCCTCCAATGGTCTTTGTCAGAATATAATAGCTCATTATGTTACCCTTCCCATCATGCATGTACTCTGCATAGATTCTCTTCTTAAAGTTTTTAAGTGAATCTGCGTTGTCTATATTCGGGATAAAAGCTATCAGGTCTTTGTCAAACTGAGCCATCCTTGCTGCTTGCTCGCTACCTGTAACAGTGTAGTCATGGCCGAAACCGGCTTTTGTGGTGGTGACTTTAAGAGATTCTGTAGAATCCACCGGGATATATATATAATTATCGCCCAACGATAGCCTGAATATTTCAGGACCACTCTGTTGCGGTTCTGAAAACTTGAAATATCCTTTTTTGTCTGTTCGGGTAGAATCAACAATAGTCCAATATCCTGAGAAGTCTGCTTTTTCAAGTAAGATTTTCTCATTATCAGCATTGGTGAGCTCTCCTTCTATCTTAAAACCCTTTTCTCCGCATCCTCCAATAACAGACATGGCAACAACTGTGGCCATAGCCCCCATATATCTTACAATTTTTTTCATTTCTAATTTTTATTTATGCTTATGCAAAATTAATAAAAATTCCCCAAATTCCAAAATTTCCTGACAGCATGCATGTCTATCGTATCATAAATCACCGGGTCGAGCTCGTCATGATGCCCGTTCCTTGATATTTTATGAGACAGTGGCCAATCTCCTCATCGCTTCAGCTGTGGCTTCATGAGTGTTGAAAGCCGTTAGCCTGAGATAGCCTTCTCCTTCATCTCCAAATCCGGAACCGGGTGTGCCTACAATGCCATATTTTTTCAGTAGCAAGTCAAAAAAGTTCCAGCTGCTCATTCCATCCGGAGTCTTAAGCCAGATATAGGGTGAGTCTATTCCTCCTGCAGTCTCATATCCCTGCACTGATAGTGCCTCTCGCATCATTCGTGCGTTTTCCATATAATATGCAACCGTATCTTTAACCTGCATCCTGCCAATATCGCTATACACTGCTTCCGCTGCTCGCTGAGAAATGTAGGAAGCCCCGTTAAATTTTGTACATTGCCTTCTGTTCCATAATCGGTTGAGTTTCACATCATGTCCCTTTGAATCTTTTCCTGTTAGCGACATGGGCACAACTGTGTAGCCACACCTCACGCCGGTGAAGCCGGCGGTCTTCGAAAAGCTCCTGAATTCTACTGCGACTTCCTTCGCCCCCTTTATTTCATAAATACTGTGAGGTACATCCTTACTGTGGATGTATGCCTCATAAGCAGAGTCGAATAATATTAGACATCCTTCTCGTTTGGCATAATCCACCCACTTCTGCAGTTCAGCACGGGTCATGGCTGTTCCGGTTGGGTTGTTTGGACTGCAAAGATAAATCACGTCGGGACGCTCTTCAGGTAGTTGTGGCACATATCCATTTTCCTTGTTGATGGGGATATATATGATCCCTTCATGATGTTCGCCAATGCGGCGGACTCCTCTTCCGCCCATCACATTTGTGTCGACATAAACCGGGTATACCGGATCGGTCACAGCCACTTTGTTGTGAGGCTCAAGTATATCGAAAAAGTTTCCTAAGTCACTTTTTGCACCGTCTCCGATGAAAATTTCATCAGCTGATATGTCTATGCCCCGTTGTGCATAATCCCACTCTGCAATCTTGTCGCGAAGAAAGAGATATCCCTGCTCGGGGCCATACCCGTGAAAAGTATCTGTTGCCGCTTCGTCGTTTACTGCGTTGTGCATTGCTGTGATAGCAGCTTCGCATAGAGGGCGTGTGACATCTCCGATGCCCATGCGTATAACCTTTACATCAGGGTTTTCTTCCNGAAAAACTTTCACGCNTCTTGCCACTTNCGAAAANAGGTATGACTCAGNNAGNAGTNCGAAATNCTCATTAATTCTAAANATCNTTTTGCAATTCATGAATNATGATTGCAAAATTAACAAATAATTATTGATTCTGCAAATATTTGCCAATAGAGGAAAGCTAAAGAAGACTATCTGTGGGTTTCAGAAGATAGAATGAGATTTCATCTGTGTTTATTGTGCGAAAGAATCCGATTCCAATGTAGTAGTTTGGGTCCGGTCGTCAAGACTAATACCCAAAAGGTCCAAAAACAGCCAAAAGCAACCATTTTTTTGCTCATGTTAAAAAAAAATACTAACTTTGTATTCTAATTATCCACTCATCAGCGGGAGAAAGAACTGAATTTTAAATAAACTGCCTGACAATGTATTGATGGTCAGTATTATATCTTTCGCCCAGATAAATCTTCCTTTTTGGAGTTCCAAGAAGCGGATGAAGAGGATTTATATCCCCTTTAATGCTCCTTGTTCACTTTGGTGTGTGTTGCTAATCGTTTACGCTTAGTCTTTTGTATAAATCGAAATTTGATTATTGTCGAAAGTCTATGGCCTGATACTTTGGGGTCTCACAATCCATTTTTGATTAATAATCCATCAACTGTTTTTTTTTATGATTGATGATAAATTGCAGACTGAGCTAAGAGCTAAGTACAATCCTGATGGTTCTGATTTGCGAAGAGCCCAGATGGTTATGCTGGATCTCCTCATATTTTTGGATAAAATATGTAAGGATAATAACTTGACATATTGGCTTGATGGCGGCACTCTTTTAGGGGCCGTTCGTCATGGGGGATTTATTCCATGGGATGATGACGTTGACGTTTGCATGCCTCGCAAAGACGCAAAGAAATTAAAAAAAATTATGGGCGATTCTGTTTTTGAAGGTCACATAACTTTGCAGAATCAATCTACGGACTGGAATTATTTAAATTGCGGGTGGATGAGACTTCGTGATTTAAATACCCGACAGGTTTTTGAAAATAATACTGAGGACGACAATATACATAAATTATTGAAATTTCAGGGTTTTCAAATAGATATATTTGAGATGGAAGATGGATTGGCAGAAAAAAGGGGTGGAAAATGGATCAAACGTTTTCCAAGTATCTTTACCTTTCATTTGACAGATGGAATAGCCAAAAGATCAAATTCACGGNTCATGAGAGGCCTTGCTAATATCAATGCAAGGGTCCTAAATAAAGTCATAATTCCAGTGTTTAGGACTTTTAAGAAAAACGATCATAACGTTGTAACTTATGCANTTGNTNTGCNATTCTTTGAAAGACAACTAAAAGAAAATATCTTTCCTTTAAAAACTATTTCATTTGAAAATATAAAATTTAATTGTCCTGCTAATGTTGATGGATATTTGAAGTGCCTTTATGCTGATTGGACGCAGATTCCTAAGGAAGAGGATATTAAAACACATAATGTTAAATTGCAATTCTTAAAATAAAAAGGGTCTCGTTGACGGCACATTTGTTTTCAAACTAAAATTTTGGTAAATCGGTATGAAATCATTAGGTTATCCCCAATTGGTGGAACTTCCAAAATTCCTTGATAAAAGAGGAAATCTCTCTTTCATTGAGGAATTCAAGCACGTGCCATTCAAGATTATGCGTTCATACTGGATATATGATGTTCCTGGAGGAGAGGAGAGAGGTGCTCACGCATATAAAGATAATCAGGAGTTTATCGTATCCCTTTCGGGAAGTTTTGATGTGTCGTTAGATAATGGAATAGAGAAACTGACTTTTTCTCTAAATAGATCATATTATGGTCTTTATGTACCAAGTGGTTGGTGGCGGACTATGGATAATTTCTCCACCAACTCTTTCGCTTTGATCATGGCTTCTGTGCCTTATGATGCTGACGACTATATACGGGATTACGAGGAATTCAAAAAATGGAAGAAGCAAGATATAGCAGAGTCTACAGTTGCTCGATAATAGAACTTGACAGGCATCACAGTGATCGAAAAGGGAATCTGACAGTTGTCGAGAATGGTAAGACCGTACCATTCGATGTTAAACGGTCATACTATCTTTATGACGTCCCTGCTGGCGAAAGTAGGGGTGGGCATGCCCATAAGGAGCTCTACCAGCTTATTGTTGCTGCTTCCGGTAGTTTTACCGTCACTCTTGATGATGGCAACGTGAAACGAACATTCATTCTTAATCGTCCTTATCAAGGTCTCATGGTGGTTCCCGGAATATGGAGAACTTTGGATGACTTCTCATCGGGTGCTGTCTGCCTTGTTCTTGCATCGGAAGGGTATAATGAAGATGATTATATACGGAATTACGATGAATTCCTAAAACTAAAGTCTATATGATTCATCCATTGTCTGATGTTAAATCGTCTAAAATTGGCAAGAATACCAATATCTGGCAGTTTTGTGTAGTTTTTCGGGATGCGGAAATTGGTGATAACTGCAATATCTGTGCCAATGTGGTCATTGAGAATGAAGTAAGTATAGGCGATAATGTGACAGTCAAATCCGGTGTGCAACTATGGGATGGTGTGACTTTGGAAGATGATGTATTTGTTGGTCCTAACGCTACATTCACAAACGATCGACACCCGCGTTCAAAAAATCCTGAATGGAAGAAAGAGGGGATAACAGTCAAGAAAGGTGCTACAATAGGAGCAAATGCCACAATTCTTCCTGGTGTCACAATAGGAGAGAACGCTATGGTTGGCGCCGGCAGTGTAGTGACCGGAGACATACCTGCAAATGAACTATGGATCGGATGTCCGGCAAAATTTGTTAAAAAGTTATAAATCAATATATGATAAAATTCNTNGATTTAGAGAAGGTTACGGAAAGCCATGGTGACGAAATTNGTGAGGCTGTAACACGAGTGACCAATTCAGGCTGGTATCTTCAAGGTAAGGAAAACGNGAAGTTTGAGAAGGACTTTGCAGANTATATAGGGACAAGATACGCAGTGGGGTGCGCTAATGGTCTCGATGCGCTTATATGGATATTCCGCGCTTATGTGGAGATGGGTGTTATGAAGCCCGGTGACGAGGTGATAGTCCCAGCCAACACCTACATTGCCTCAATTCTGGCAATATCTGAGAACGGCCTTGTCCCGGTCCTTGTCGAACCCGATATAGACACCTATCAGATTGATCCCGAAAAAATAGAGGAGGCCATTACACCAAGGACAAGGGCGATTCTCATTGTGCATCTATATGGACAATGTGCCTATACTGAAAAAATTGGAGAGATCTGCAGGAAATATGATCTTAAACTAATAGAAGACAATGCCCAGGCCCATGGCTGTTGTTTCAACGGGCGTCGTACCGGCTCAATAGGCGATGCAGCCGGCCACAGCTTTTATCCCGGCAAGAATCTCGGAGCCCTTGGAGACGCGGGAGCAGTGACCACCAATGACGCTGAACTCGCAAATGTGATCCGGGCATTGGCAAACTATGGCTCGACAAGGAAATACGTGTTCAAATACATAGGCAGGAACTCACGTCTTGACGAGATTCAGGCAGCTGTGCTTGATGTCAAGCTGAAATATCTTGATTCCGATAACAGTAAACGTAAGGAAGTAGCAAGAAGATATATCGAGGGAATAACAAACCCTGCAATTATTCTTCCGTATGTGAAGGACTGGGATGCAAATGTATTCCATATTTTCCCAATCCGCACGAGGAAACGCGATGAGTTGCGTGCCTATCTTGAACGGAATGGTGTGCAGACAATAATTCACTATCCGATCCCACCGCACAAGCAGGAATGTTACAAGGAGTGGAACGGTCT
>WFLX010217976.1_pt1 | contig 11047 bp, 6 predicted proteins | sample 4967041 | NCBI WGS metagenome assembly WFLX01 (sample SAMN12857096, study PRJNA449069) | gut metagenome | isolation source: stool from male and female vole | host: Microtus ochrogaster | place: USA:Florida | collected 2017 | reverse complement strand
CAGGCAACGAGATTGACGACGACCGCAAGGGTAATTATACCGACAACAAGAAGTATCTCCCCTTCCCGCAATCGGAGATTGACAAGTGTCACGGCACTCTCAAGCAGAACGACGCTTATTTCCAGTAATTCACTCTCCCTAACAGACAGACAAAAATGAAGACTACAAATAAAATCTTAGGCTTTGCCACTATGGCGGGAGTGATGCTCGCCATGGGAGCTTGCTCCACTGAGCCTAATTTCCAGCCTTCGATGGCTGGNATTCCNCAGGCTTCCGACTATCAGATTGGCATCTCAGTCGATGAATTCAACAACGTGGAGCTCAANATCCTCGANAAAAACGGAGCNACTGCCAAAGGAGTATATCCTATCTGGTATGTCAACGAAAGCACCCGCCCATCCACGTCTCTCACCTACCGCGATCTCATTACTATCGCAGGCGACTATCCTGTAGAAATGAAGGTAGGTAATGGCAACGGTGTTTCTGATGGGTCTGTGACCGGGACAATCCACGTAGAGAAGACAATCTTTGACTTCACTCCCTACATGAATGCCCTTACAAATGGGTCTGTGAAGGAATGGGCAGTTGACGGCACTGTAGCCGGCAACATGGGCTGCGGTCCTGACACAAATAACCCCACCGGCTGGTGGAACGGAAACCCGGGCGATAAGGAAGCTGAGGGTGTCTATGCCAACATCCTGACATTTGCCAACACCGGTGCAGAGACCACTGGAACGTATATCTATGATCCCGGCACATCCGGAACATTCTATGTAAATAAAGATGTTCATTCTCTTCCTGGCTACGAAGTAAATAATCCCGACGATGGCAATGATTTCCGCGTAGGCGCCCACCAGGTTGAGTCTACATTCACTCTTTCAGCTGAGGGTGCATATCTCTACCTCGTGCTGCCCGCCAACACTCCGTTCCCCTACATTCCTTCTGAGGCCGGCTTCGCAAATCCGAAATACCACATTGCTAACTTCAGCAAGAACTCTATCACCCTCGTGCAGGATCTCGACGGCATCTCCTGGCAATATATCATCGCTCCTAAGGCTGAAGCTGACGTGACCACAACTGGCTTCAAGTATGATTATGAGCACAATCTTTGGAAAGATGCTTCTGTTGTAGTGGCCTCCACTTGGTTTGCCGATGGAGGTTGGAATTTNCTTGGCANTCAGNCTACAGTAGAACTTACTGCTNATAAAGGAATCTCACTCCATNTGCCTGNTGAGACNGGCANCGATNAATGGCNGGGTNAAGTGCACGTTGAGACTGACATCGAAGTTCACTCCGGCATTACCTACGACTTCTCATGCAACGTCAACGTTCCTAAAGCTGGAGCTGTTACAGTCAAGGTGCAGAAGCTTGGCGACGACAACACTTTCTTAACTGAAAACAGAGTCGATGTTGAGCCCAACGGATCAATAGTTTGGTTCTCTGATGTCGAAGGCTTCGAGGGCACTCTGAAGATTGCTTTTGACTTCGGAGGATATGGCGACTGCGACATCACTGTAAGCAACATCGTCTTCAAGGAGCATCAGTATGACGACGGCACCAAGATTCCGGACCTTAATGCAGAACCTGCTCCTGAGATTTCCGACGCTGATAATCTCTTTGCAGGCTTCCAGGTAGTGAAATACTCCACTTGGTTTGCCGATGGCGGCTGGAATTATGATGCAATCACTCAACCCGAGATCATCTTCCTCAACGATGGATATAGCTTCATATCTCCCGACGGGATTGGCGGCGACCAATGGCAGGGGCAAGTTCACGTTTGGACAAATGTTGAGACCTCTGCTGATAAGAAATACGACTTCATGCTGACTATCGAATCAAGCAAGGACATCAAGGGCGTGACTGTCAAGATCCAGAAGGGTGATTCTCTCGGAGAAGATACAGAGGATGATAACTCTTACTTTGTAGTAGACCGCGTCGACGTTGAGGCTGGCGATCCTTATACTTACTTCTTCAAGAACAAGGATGGTATCGACACCAAGAACCTCCAGGTATGTATGGATTATGCCGGAGCTCCCGACAAGACCAATATCACAGTTTCTAATATCCGAATGCAAATTGCAAAATAATTAATGGAGGGGAGGCTTTCAGGCCTCCCCTCGTTTTATACCATGACAACAATGAACCTTCGACATCTAATACTTTCCACACTTCTTCTCCCTCTTGCATGGAGTTGCACCGACAAGACCTCTGAGACGAAGGTCTCCAACAAAGACCGATTCGTACAGGTAAAAGGTCAAGATCTTATAAAGCCGGATGGAACAAAACTCGATATCGTCGGCACAAACCTTGGCAATTGGCTTAATCCGGAAGGATATATGTTCGGATTCCAGCGAATGAATGCCCCGCGACAGATCAACGAGCTTTTCTGCGAACTTGTCGGTCCTGACAAAGCTGCTGAATTCTGGGCAGCCTTTAAAGACAACTATATCACCAAGGATGATATTGACTTTATAGCTTCTACAGGAGCTAATACCATACGCCTACCTTTCCATTATAAGCTCTTTACAGACGAAGACTATATGGGGCTCACAAGAGATCAAGACGGATTTGCACGCATTGATAGCGTCGTGAGCTGGTGCAAGGCCAACGACCTTTATCTTATCCTCGATATGCATGATGCACCCGGCGGACAGACCGGCGACAATATCGATGATTCCTACGGGTATCCTTGGCTTATGGAAAGCGAAAAAAGCCAGCAGCAATTTTGCGAAATATGGCGTTCTATCGCCGACCGCTATAAGGACGAGCCCACTATCCTTGGATACGAACTCATCAATGAGCCAATCGCAACTTACTTCGAAAATCAAGATGAGCTGAACTCAAAACTCGAACCGCTTCACAAGCGTGCCGTGGCTGCGATACGTGAGGTAGACCCTGACCATATCATCCTCATCGGGGCTCCTCAATGGAACAGCAATTTTGAGCCCCTTAAAGACACCGACTACGATCCCCAACTTATGTTCACTTGTCATCGCTACGGAGGTCCAGCCACTGCAGAGGCAATCCAATCCTATATCGATTTCAAAAACAACAGCAACCGCCCAATGTATATGGGTGAAATCGGGCACAACACAGACGAATGGCAGGCCGACTTCGTAAAGGCAATGAAAGAAAACAACATAGGCTATACATTCTGGCCATACAAGAAGAAAGATGGCAGCTGCATGATGGGCATTACCGTTCCGGAAGAATGGGAAGAAGTGGTGCGATTCGCAGAGGGTCCTCACCACACATACGCAGAAATACGCGAAGCAAAACCCGACCGTGCTAAAGCCAAGATTGCTCTTGTTAAATTTATAGAGCAAAGCAAAGCAGTCAACTGCACGCTGCAGGTGAGCTACATCGAATCTATCGGACTCTCAATGCCGAAATAATGGAAATAAGAGAGCGAGCTCCTTTGAGGAGTCTCGCTTTTTTAATTTTTTGGATATGTGCGAATTATTTGCTATCTTTGCAGACTCATTAGGCAACCTATTCAAAATCCACATGAAACGTATAAGTCATCACATCTCAATTATCTTAAACATATTCCTAATTTTGCTATTGCAGGCTTGCGGCGCAAAGGTGCCATCAGAGAATGTTGAAACATCGACTGAGACTCCAAAGCTTATCCCAGACTTCACCTCGCTCATCATTCCCCCCAATATCGCCCCTATGAATTTTGAGGTAGATATGCCGGATGAGGAATATGTGGCAAAAGTGACTGGAGCCGATGGCCAATCTATAGTAGCTGGCGGAAATCCTATAAAATGGGATATGAAAGCATGGCATAAACTCCTTGAAGCTTCAAAAGGAAAAGATATTGCATACGATATATATATCAAGAATGACGGAAGGTGGAAACTCTACCAATTCACCAATCATGTAGCAGAAGAGCCCATCGACACTCATCTGAGCTATCGCCTTATAGAACCATCCTACGTGCAATATTCAGGAATGTCGATCAATATGCGCGATCTCACATCTTTTGATGAAGAAGTGGTCTACAGCAGTCCTAACCCATGCGATGAGCGGCGTGGACAGTGCGTCAATTGCCATGTGCCCCGCAATCAATACCGCGACCATAGCTCTCAATTCCATGTAAGAAAGACAAAAGGTGGCACTGTGATCATGGCAGGAGACTCTGTGAGAAAAATCAATCTCAAGACCGACAGCACAATTTCTGCGGGTGTCTATCCGGCTTGGCATCCTACTCTTGACTTGATAGCCTATTCCACCAACGAGACCAAGCAAAAATTTTTCAAAAAAGGGGAAAGGAAGGTAGAAGTATTCGATGACTCATCTGATCTAATCCTCTACGACATGAAGACTCACGAGGTGACCAACATTGCGAGCGATCCAATGCTTCTTGAGACTTTCCCAGGCTGGGCNCCNGATGGCAAAAAATTATATTATTCCGTGGCTCGCTATCCGGAGGGTGTCACNCCNGAAACAGTAGGAAAAAACAGCGACCGTATTNGATATGACATCGTAAGCCNCAGTTTTGACTTATCTTCCCGACAATTCTCCAAACCCGATACGGTGGTATATGCNACTGCCGACAGTCTTAGTGCTCTTCTTCCNCGNATNTCACCNGACGGNAAATATCTCCTATATTGNCTGGCGCCATTTGGCACNTTCCATATCTGGCATAAGGATAGCGACCTCTATNTGATGGACTTATCTACAGGCGCGACAAGACCACTTAANGACGCTAACAGTNNNGACACCGAAAGCTACCATTCATGGTCGTCAAATTCAAGATGGATCGTGTTCAGTTCCCGACGTGATGATGGGTCATTCACAAGGCCCTACATCGCTTATATTTCTCCTGATGGAAAAGACTCCAAGGCATTCGTGGTGCCACAGGAATCTCCTGCCTACTATCGCGAGCTGATGAAGTCATATAATGTGCCGGAATTTTTCAATGATCCGTTGGAGACATCCCGTCATGACATAGTGAAAGAGCTCGACAAAGCCCCAATTCCAGCCAAATTCAGATCCCAGCCATGAAAAAGACCAAGAATTTTATAAATGTATATGTAATCACTACTCTCCTCTTCATATTATTTTGCTATATTATGCTGCCCATGCGCAATGGGTATATGCTGCGTTGGTACGACGAAATGTCGCTATTCGAATCTACAAGGTTCTTCTTCCGCCAATGTCTTTATTTCCCTGGTGGCATCTTGCGCTATGCTGGTTCATGGCTTACACAATTGATGTATTATCCTTACTTAGGGACTACCGTTTTAGTAATATTATGGCTTTTGACAGTATGGCTGACACAGAAGGCTTTTCGACTCTCTTCAGCCACTTTCCCATTGGCTTTCATCGTGCCAATGGCTATGATTGCATCGATTGTGCAGATGGATGATGCCTGGATTTCTATGAAGACGGTAGGCTACATTTATTCCAATACTCTCAGCTATCTTTTTTCGATGGCGGTGGTGTGCCTTTATCGGGCAGTTGAGAAGCATCAAATCATAGCATTTGCTGTGCTTCTACTCGCAGCCGGATGCTATTTCCTTGCAGGGTTTTATGCATTGTTGGCATCATTTATCGGTGTTGTCTTCATGGTGGCGGAAAGCATTAGGAGCAAGCGGTATGCAGGGCTTGCATTCTCTGCCGTGATTGTGGTCGCTATCTTGATATTGCCAAATTTGTATTATTGGTATTTCCAACCAACTACAGTCGACAATGACTTCCTCCTTCTTAAAGGGCTTCCTGATTTACTCATGGAGTCGTTTGATTTATATCTATGGATCCCATTCATCGTAGCCACTCTAAGCCTGTTGGCACTTTCCGTGTGGAGTGCCGTTGGATCTTTTCCATCGTCGCGCGGCATGATGTGGGGAAGCGCAATATTGCTGTGTCTTTGTGCAGTGTGGTTGCTNANANTNGACAAAAANAATGAGCAATTGCGNGCNACNGTATTGATGCTGTGCTATTTGGAAAACAACGANTGGGGTGCACTGNACAGNGTGATGACAAGGNNAAAAGAGCCGCCAAGTTATACCATGCGTGTANTTAATAATTTCGCTGTAGTGAATCTTGGAGGGGTACCGGAGAATCTCAAGGATGTGGCGCCAAGAAATTNTGATCCCCGCCATGCNGAGGGATTCAGCAAGACTGCCTACATTGATATNCCCATCAACTATTACAATGGCGATTTCAATGCCTCATTCAGATGGGGCATGGAGCATAGTGTGCAGTATGGCAAACGGGTCTTTTTCTTAAAATATATGATAAAGTCGGCTCTGCTTAACGGAGATATCGAGGTCGCAAAGCGATACAACGATCTTCTTCTGGACACGATGTTCTATCGCAAGTGGGCAAAGGAGATGAACCGATATATAGAAGATCCATCACTTATCGACACCAACATCGAATTCAAAAGCATCCTCGAATTTGCCAACTTAGGCCCATTCTGATAAAATGTCAGAGTCTCCGGTGCCTAAACTTGTGGCTTGGGTTTATGATCTTTTGCCTCGGCACTTTCCACAAGAAAGACACTACATATTATAAGGGCAATAGAAAGTATCTGCCACCATGAGAATTTATCCTGACCAAGAGCGTAGCTGACGATTGCCGCTACNATNAGAATCCAGTTGGAATAAAGTGCCACTACNGTGGCTGGAAGTTTCTTAAGNCCNATATCAGTAAGCAGATAACTCANGGANGTNGGGAAAAGGAGCACNAATGCGAGCACAAGAAATGGAGTGGAGAAGACTCCTGAAGTAAGCACAGGAGCAAACCATTTGCCGGAGATTATCACCGCTACTATTCCGGCAAGCAGACCACCTGAGAAGGTATATTTGCTGACAGTCGCATTGCTGAGGCGTTTCAGGAATTTCTTTTCAATCACGAGGTAAGAACTGAAAAGGAATGTCGACATCAGGCAAAACATATTTCCCAAGAGGGGATCAGAAGCGACATCGCTGTGCTTCTGGGTAAGGACGCATATCAAAGCGCCACCGATACCTAAGACTATCCCGATGAGTCGTCCTGTAGAGAGACGGTCGGTGCGGAGGATTAGGCAAATGATATACACTACTGTGGCTTGCAGTGCGATAAAGATAGATGATGAGATTGGAGTGGTATATGTCAAGCCTATCAGTAGGGTATACATGTATCCAAAAACGGCTATGATACCGGTCAGCAGTAGCAACAGTCTGTCGCGCATAGTCACCTTCTCAGTCTTATCAGGATGCACCCATCCGAGAATCCAGAAAAAGAGGGATCCAAAACCAAGACGAAGCACCACACCTGTGAATGCATTCATCCATGTCGGAAGAAGATATTTAAGGGCATTTTCATTAAGGCCGGAGAAAGTCTTGGCAATAAACATGGAGACATTCCCGACTAAACGCCCATGCTTGTCGGCTTTTATAGCAGCTTGTTCGGCAGCTGTAGTCGCTCCGGATGTAGAAGTAGAAGGAGTGGCAGATGAAGTGGAATTCGATTCTTGAGTATCCATAGTAAAAGCGGTTATATAAATACTAACACGGCAACCCCCTTTATGTTTTGCTAACCATGGCCAATAATAAAGAGAGTCAGACCCTTTTGAATGGTCTGACTCTCTTTATTATCATTCAGATTTATTATTTTGATAGTTGATCGTTAATCATTAATCATTGGGTGTAAGATCCATGTTTTCAAAGATGAAGGAGTAAATGTCGGTGTATTCATCGATAACCTTTTCTATTGGCTTGCCGGCTCCGTGACCTGCTTTGCTGTCGATGCGGATTAGCTTCGGTGCGTCGCCAGTGTCAGAAGCCTGAAGAGTGGCTGCATACTTGAAGGAGTGAGCAGGCACTACACGGTCATCATGGTCGGCGGTTGTCACCAAGATGGCAGGATATGGGGTGCCGTCGTTCTTGATGTTGTGGATTGGTGAGTATGAGAGAAGATACTTTGCCATTTCCGGATCGTCGGCAGATGTGCCATAGTCGTGAGCCCAGTTCCAACCGATAGTGAAGAGATGATAGCGCATCATATCCATCACCCCTACGCGAGGTATTGCCACCTTGAAGAGGTCAGGACGCATATTGGTCACGGCTCCAACGAGCAGTCCACCATTGCTGCCTCCTTCGATGGCAAGAAGATCCTTGTTGGTCCATCCCTCATTGATCATGTACTCTCCAGCAGCGATAAAATCGTTGAATACATTTTTCTTCTGCATCTTAGTGCCGGCTTCATGCCATTCTTCTCCATATTCGCCACCTCCACGAAGGTTGGCTTGGGCATAGATACCTCCGTTTTCAAGCCAGAACAGGCGATTGGCTGAGAAGCTGGGATTGAGCGTGATGTTGAAGCCACCATAGCCATAAAGGTATACGGGGTTCTTGCCGTTTTTCTCAAGACCTTTTTTATATGTGATAAACATTGGAATCTGTGTGCCGTCGGATGATGGATAGAACACTTGCTCTGTCACATAGTCGTCAGGATTGAAGCCAGGGAGTTCTGTAGCATGGAAAAGCTTGCTGTCGCCAGTCTCTGCATTGTATTCCATAATTGTGGAAGGAGTAGTGAAGGAAGAGAAGGCATAGAAAGTCTCAGGAGTCTTTGAGTTGGTGGAGAAAGAGAGTGTCCCATAGCCCGGAAGTGTAATCTCGCGTTCTTTTTCTCCATCTTTGTTATAAACGTATGCGTGGTGTGATGCATCTTTGTCGTAGGTGAGAATCAGTTTGTCGCCCGCAAAAGCTGCATTGACGAGCACTGCATTCTTATTTTCTGGCACCACATCCGTCCAGTTTGCTTTCTCAGGAGCCTTTATGTCGGCAGCTACGAGCTTATATTTTGGAGCATCAACTGAAGTGAAGATGTAGAGTTTACCGTCGCGGTTGCCGATGACACTGATGTCGTTGTGTTGTGATTCCTCAACTGTAACCCATTTTGAGTTGGGGTTTGTGAGATCTTTCACATAAAGGGAGTTCCCATTTCCGGCTCCTCCACCCATCACCATCAAGGTAGACTCATCGTCGGTGATGTCGACGCTGTGGAAATGGAGCGGCTCTTCGCGGTTTTCATATACCACACGGTCAGCGCTCTGAGGAGTACCAAGCTTGTGATAATACACCTTGTGGTATTCATTAGCATTGGAGAATTCTTTTCCAGCTTCCGGCTTTGAGTATGCACTATAGTAGAAGCCGTCGCCGTGCCAAGCAGCACCGGTAAACTTAGCCCATTCGATATGGTCGTCGAGAAGCTTGCCGGTAGCAGTGTCCATCACATATATTTCAGTCCAGTCGCTGCCACTGCGTGAGATAGTATAGGCGGTGTATTTGCCGTCGTGAGATTGGAATACTCCTGTTAGAGCTACCGTGCCGTCGTCAGACAGTTTGTTTGGGTCAAGGAATACCTCAGCCTCACCGCCGGGGGTAGCTGAACGATAGAGTACAGCCTGATTCTGCAGACCGTCGTTTTTATAGAAATAATATTTGCCGTCGTTTTCTTTATAGGGCATTCCAGTCTTAGGATAATTGTTTAGCTGCTTGATACGTTCACGAATTTTCCCACGGAAAGGAATTTTTGAGAGATATTCCTGAGTCACTGCATTTTCAGCTTCTACCCAAGCAAGGGTTTCAGCTGCAGTGTCATTCTCAAGGGGTCGGTAGGGGTCGTTTACTTCGGTCCCGAAGTAGACATCCACTGTCCCATCGGAAGGAGCTTCAGGATAAGCGATAGGAGTTTTCTTAGAGCATGATGCCATAGTGAGTGCCATAAGGGCGATGATTGATGATTTGCGTGCCATAAAGATATATTATTGCTTTAAAAAGGCAAAGTTAAGAAAATTTGCCCGAAATCCCAAATTTCAGAACAATCTTGAGGAAATATCAAAATTATATCNANANATATTNNTGNANTTCTTATAACGAATCNCCATGTGGTTCAGACACCTAAAAAAAATGCACATACCCAAGTTCACACCTGGATATGTGCCAATAAAAGTACCTAAAAAAGTCATGATTGCTAATCGTTGATCTCTAATCGTAGGTCGTTAGAAGGGATATTTGCCTTCGGAAGCTCCTAAGAAAAGACCTTCAAGTTGATACGTACGGATGATGGAACCGTCGCGGCGGTTGATATCCCCTCCGGTTTCCCAGAAGAAGGGCACACAGCCTGCATTTTTTGCTTCGCGGGTAACTACGCGATTCCAAAGCAACTGGCTGGCCTGATGCTTCTCCTTATCCACACCACTTAGGTTTGAGCGGTCTTCACATACGCAATACTCTCCAAGAATAGTAGGATAACCCTTGTCGACAAAATGAGTCTTCATAAGTTGCATCTGGTCTCTGACATAGTCTTCTTCTCCCCAAGTGCTATTGCGGTCGGAGCCCTCCACATGATTTTCCTTGCCCCAATACCATNCCACTTTGCCNNAGNTTGCATCCTCCGTCATNATATTANAATTATATGGAGAATAGAAATGTNCNTCTACCATAAGACGATCGGCTACAACATCCTTCNGCATCTGATAATAGCCTTCAGCGGCTATCTCAATGTTGGTATTGGGCACNGACATCACGAGCACTCGGTCGAGATTATTGCCTCCNGTGGCGCGCACTGCATCNAGCATTGTCTGCTCATACTTCATNATGGCATCNATACCTCGCTCTTTAGTTGNCTTACTTGACTCATCGACTGGAGGTTCGTTCATGGCAGAGAACAACAAANGCTGNTCATAATGATTGAGTTTGGTAGCGATCTGAGTCCAATAGGAGCCGAACTTAGCATTGATAGCTTCATCGAAACCCTTTGTGCAGGGATCTCCCTCAATCCAGCCACTATCCCAATGAGTATTCAGAAGGGCATACATTCCGTTGCCAATCACCCAGCCTACTACTTCATCGACTCTGTCGAGCCAAGCAGCGTCTATGACGCCATCCTTGGCATGAGCATTCCATGCACAGGGTATGCGCACTGCGTTAAAGCCCATATTGGCGAGAGCTGCCACGTATGTCTCGTTGACCGGCATACTCCAATCTCCCTCACCTCCGGGACATTCCATAGTATTGCCGATATTGATGCCGGCATACATGGA
>WFLX010137697.1_pt1 | contig 11050 bp, 10 predicted proteins | sample 4967041 | NCBI WGS metagenome assembly WFLX01 (sample SAMN12857096, study PRJNA449069) | gut metagenome | isolation source: stool from male and female vole | host: Microtus ochrogaster | place: USA:Florida | collected 2017 | reverse complement strand
TATTCCTTAAACTCATTCTGCATAATAAACTGTTTAAATTCGTCTCTGGAATAGATAATGATCTTCTTCGGCTGATAATGTGTCAGCGCATATCTGGTAAACGCTTTTCCGAAAGAACCGGTTCCTCCGGTAATCAGGATCGTCTTATCATTTAACATGGGTTTGATTTCCTTTCTCTCATTTTTCACTCTTTTTCTTATGATAACAATGATTCCTTATCAAAGATTATTGCACAATTGAATTTATTATATTCTTTTTTAAAGAGACTGTCAAAAATAAGCTATCATACTACAGATACGCCTTATCGGCAATGCCGGACCGGTTAATGCCCTGCCGTCAGATCAATGCATACCACTTCCGGATCATTAAATAATCTGACAGGAATAATGCTGTTACCCAGCCCTCTACTGACAAACATGGTGGTATCCTCCATACGGTATGCCCCAGATGTATATTGTGGAAAAAATCCCTGATCCGGCGCAACAACCGGTCCAATCAACGGCAAAATAAACTGACCGCCATGGGCATGTCCGCATAAAACCAGATCGGCGCCTTCCACAGCGTATTTTTCTATGTACTGTGGCTCGTGGGCAAGAACGATGTTCAGTGTTTCGCTGTTACATTCACTTAAAAGTGCCTTAAGCGTACCGTCAGTAAGACTCTTGTCATCCAATCCGATCAGATTAAATGTCATGCCGGAAGCGTTAACAGTAACCGCTTCATTAAACAGGAGGATAGCCCCCGCCTGTTCCATTTCCTCAAACAGCCTCCGTCTGTCGCCCTCATCCAGCCAATATTCATGGTTTCCGGTCACGTAATATACAGGATACAGTTCCGCCAACTGATCGACCAGCTCTATCGCCGCATCGATGTCTGTATGATTCGAGTCAACGATATCTCCGGTGATCACAACCATATCAGGAGCCAATTCCGTAATTCTATCCATCAAAGCCCGTTGACTCCTGCCAAAAACCGCATTATGCAGATCAGAGATCTGAACGATCCGGTATCCGTCCGGACAATTTTCGACGGACTCATTGACATATGTAAATTCCGTCACAACAAGATGGTGGTTTTCATAGTGGAAAAAGCATAAAAGCGCCACAATGATCCCACCCCATAAAAGCCATTTCTTCCGCCTGCCTGAAAAATTCTTTGCAGTTTCGGATGTCATCGGAATCCCCTCCCACTATCATCTCACTACCTTAATATCATCGCCCCTTCATTGCCAAGATATCCCGGTCCGAAAATATATAGGATCAAATCCGGCTGCTGCTCCCTGATATACGAAATCATATCCTGCTCACCGGAATACCGAAGATCCAGAATATCCAGCTCAGAACACTGCTCTGCCAGAAATACCGATACCGGCACCGCGCTGGAATCCCTGACAATCAGCACATGCGCCCCGTCGGGATTGTTTTGATTGACGATCTCAAAGCAGTCAAAGTCCTCTTTTAAATATGCATAGTATGCATAATAATCAAAACTGGGATGATCCAGATTCTCATAATGAACAAAGCAATCCTCAAAGTTTCCTTCCAGATGGATCCCCTGGGACGCCACATCCAGCGTAAATGCCGTATCAAATAAGGGCAGCCACAATTCATAATCATCCAGTCCGGCATATAACGTTCCCGCCATTCTGGCATGGGTGCCTAAAAACACATCTTCATACAGTATCTTCTCATATTGTGATTCTTCCAGATATTCCTGATTAATGGGCATGCCGCATTCCGCCATATAGCCGCAGATTTCCTGATATGCAAGAAATGCCGCATTGTTCCTCCAGTGATGATCCGACTGATAAAAATAGTCATACCAGTCTTCCCCGCTCTGCTCTAATACTTCCCGCATATCGATCAACGGGACGCCCGCCTGTCTTAAACTGCTGACCGCGCCCTCATGCTTGCTCATAGAATAATTGATAACACCCGACGGGAATTCTTCTTCATATCTCTGCTTTGCCGGCGTCTGCATATACAAGAAATCCGCTCCGATCTCCTGTGCCAGAGCATAAGCCCCCTCGGCGCCTTCCACCGCCGCCGCGTAGCTTGGATCGCGATCCGCCATTGTGGCATAACCATTTTCCAAAAGAGTCACATCCTCATAAAATGTGGAACCGTATGCCGCCTGTTTTCCCAGCAGCCTCTGAAATCCGCCCCAGGCATTGATCGCCGCATCCTCCACCGTAACCAGCTGATTCAGTCCACGCATCCTTCCCTCCGGTTCGGAACGCCTGAGAAACTCAGACAGATTGATCGTTGTCCCGATTACAATAACCGCTATGAAAAATAAATAGATTCCCTGATTCCTTGTTTTCTTTTCTTTTATATATTTCTCTTTTATATATTTCTCTTTTATATTCTTTTCTGTCATATTTTTTGATCCTTTCAAAATATGCCGTATTAAAGTTGTGTTGTTTCATATTTGTTCTTGTGATGTCCGATTTACTTTATGCAATTCTTTTGACCGCTTTACATAACTCTTTGTTTGAGCATCTATGTTCTAACATCATAAATGAAATCATTTTTGGAACATAGATGCTCAAACTTCAGGTTATGTAAATCTCCTTCTAGTATCTTGTAATTCTTTAATCTGATAATATTGTTATCTGGTATTTCTACAAACTATATATTTTTGCATTTTAGTATTCCAGTAACCCAGTTGCGCAACGGAAACTTAAGTTAAAAACTAAGCCCATCAATTGTCTAAATATGCCGAATGGAACNACCGTCCCTCAAAAACTAAAGTAGATAAACGGACTATAATTTCCNTTNAGGATATANACGATCGACAGCAGCANNACNAANCCCAGNAGNATCTGNTACAGCCNGGANATCTTNTCCANNTTCTTCCCNATCGGNGTAACAAACAATACCGCCANCGTAAAGAANATCCAGTTATCCTTCAGATAAAATACCGTCACTGCNTCTANNACNCCCGCCGCNCCGATTCCAAACATATTTCTTAAATACTGCATTGCNNCCGANAATGACGGCGACATAAAGANCGCCATACCGACGATAACGATCAGCATNGTATANATNTGGTCAANCACCGGNGGAAGTTTTCTTNTCCTCCCAAGNCCGGTCAGACGCTCCGCCACCAGCACAACNAAATACANCATTCCCCACATGATATANGTCCATCCNGCNCCATGCCACANNCCGGTCAAAAGCCAGACAACAAAAATATTCCGATAGGTACGCCAATCATGGGTATTGCCTCCTAATGGGATATATACATAATCGCGAAACCATGTAGCAATAGAAATATGCCACCTGCGCCAAAATTCCGAAACGCTTTTTGAAATATACGGATAATTAAAATTCTCCATAAATGAAAAACCAAACATTTTACCAAGACCGATCGCCATATCCGAATATCCTGAAAAATCATAATAGATCTGCAGCGTATAAGCCACCGCTCCAAGCCATGCCATCGAAACGCTGATTGCACTGCCGCCGGAAACTTCCGTCAAAATCCTGGACGCAAACAGTGCCATCGTGTCTGCAAGCAGTACCTTCTTGCNCAAACCGACAATAAAACGTACCACTCCCTCTCCAAACAGCAGATAGGATTCCTTCCTATCATCCATCTGCTTCTCTATTGCATCATAACGAACAACAGGTCCGGCAACAAGCTGAGGGAACAATGCGATATACAGTCCCAGCTTGACCGGATCCCGCTGTACACGGACTGTACCGCGATATACATCTATGATATAGGAAAGCGCCTGAAAGGTAAAAAAGGAAATACCAATGGGAAGCACAATCTCTGTCAAGGGCAGGTTTGTATGAAAAAAACGGTTACTGTTTACAATTACAAAATCAAGATATTTAAACACAAAAAGAATCCCCAGATTTCCAAAAAGCGCCAGTAGGAATATGGTTTTTCTCCAACCGCTGCTCTTATGATCCGTCCCCTCGCCGTCGGTCTGTCTTTCAAGCAACAAACCCAAAACATAACTCATCCTGATAGAGACAACTAGGAGAATCAGATTCAATCCTTCCCCATAAGCATAAAATATCAGACTTGCAATCAGCAGCAAAACGTTCTTTGCGCCCATGTGATTTTTCAGCAGCACATGACAGCCGCCATAGTACAAAACAAGCACAACGGGCAAAAAACAAAATAAAAATATATTACTTGGAAACAGCATTTCTTTTCTCCCTATTTATCCCGCTTCTTTTCCGCCCGCTCCGCCAGACGGTTTTTCAATACGATCGGATAATCCGATAAAACAAAGGGCCTTGTTGATCTGCCAAATCCCATCATTGCCGCTGCTTTTTCCTTTTCCGGAAAACACTTATATTTCATATAATAGTTATAAAGTTTAAATATTCCCCGCTTTTTCTCCACCGGCATATGCCATAAGCAGACGGAATTATACTTCCAATTCGTAGAAATCAGGAAAAACTTCCTGATCGTCCAGTACCGGTATATATAAGGCGCTGCATTGATGATCCTGCCTTCCCCCGCATACGCATAGGCAGCGGCAGACATCACATGTTCATCGTTATATTTATAAAGTTTTTTCTCATCTACCTTAGCAAAGGAGCCATCAATGACGTCCTGACAGATCTTTAAAAATTCCTTCATCGCATCCTTGTTACCTCCAAAAAATTCCGCACCGATATGAGGCAAATTAATACGCCTGCCAAAATAAAATTCCGCCGTATCCATGATCGCCTGACGTTCGCTGTGACTGAAACGCTCCGCCGTATCAAAAAGAACCATTCCTTCCCGCATCTCAGCGAATGCATCTGAAAGATCATCCACGCAATATTCATCCGTATCGAGTGCCAGAATATTCTCATACTCCATATGATGGACAATATGGTCCAGCACACACATCCGATAGTTGGCCAATGCCCACCGATACTCCTTCGGGAAACGGAATTTATCAAACGCAAGGCAACAAACCCCAATTCCGTTTTCCTCAAATAGCTTCCTGTCATCTTCCGCCATTTTAAAATTTACAAATAATTTGACATCCGTATCAGGTGTGTGCATAAGGCAGGATTTCAAACAGACAAAGGAATCTTTCAAATAATTACGGATCACCAGATTCGTACAGCCTTCTCCCATCTGAGTGGATGTCTGGTACTCATCCTCATAGGCAAGAACATTGACAATCAGATTTTTATTTTTCATTAATAAAACTGCTCCTTTTGTAATTTATTGTATTCTTATTTTCGTGTATACACATATCCCTTTGCGGGCGCAATGATATCCGCGCGGCTTGCCGGACCGCTTACCGCCGCCTCCGGCTGTTCCATCCGTATGGAACGCAGCAGACGCAACAGGTTCGATGCCGCCACATCGGCATTCCATGTATTGCGGATCGTTTCATAAGCCGCCAGGCCGAGACTGCGGCACAATCCTTTCTGCTTCACCAGTTCTCTGACGTATTGCTTTAATTCTTTTCTTTTTCCATTGCGATACACCATACCGTTTTTTCCATGGCGCAAAAGATACGGAACTGCCCCGATCCCGGAGGATGCAACGACAGCACAGCCACTGTTCATCGCCTCATTTAAGACAGCTCCCCAGCCCTCTTTATAATCACTGGTAAACAGAAAAATGTCTGCAGCCAGCATTTTCTCCCTTATCTCCGGTGGACTTAAAAACCCGGTAAATGTGATGCTTCCCTCTACTCCCAGTTCTGCCGCCATCTGTTTCAGCTGCGGCTCCATCTCACCGCCACCCGCCATCGTCAGATGTACCTTAGGGTCCTCTTTCAGCGCTTCCGCCACAGCCTCAACCGCATGCTCAGGATGCTTCCAGTCGATCATACGTCCTGCCCACAGAATTTCCATACTTCCATCAGCGCTTTTATGATCCATCAGTTCATCTGCCCGGTATTCCACAAACTCCGGAAAATACCCCCAGACAAACATCTTTCCCGGATATGCATGAATCAGGTGAAAATCCGATGCAACATAAGCGCCGGAACAAAGCAGATAAACATTCTTTTTCCGATAACGGATATGATCGTGGTATTTTTTCTTTAATCCTCTGGGAGAAATAAATTTCCATTGCCCTTCCTTATAGATCCGTTCACTGTACCTGATCGTCAGTTTACCGGACTCCAATCGGGATTCAATATAGGATTCCTCCTCCACACCGCCAAAAATGACGATCTCTCCATCATCTATCAGCTTCTGGCAGCTTTCCGGCTCTTCATAATAGCATTTTACAAAAGGATATTCCTTCACATCCAACGCCCAGCCCATCGCCGTCCGCTCCTGCTCCATGGGCTCTGTCTGGATAAAGAAAAACTCTCCTTCGTTCTGTGCCAGCATTGCCTTGCAAAACGGAAGCTGATGATGATTGATGTAATTTGATACAAAGATGATCTGCATTAGCCAGATTCCTTTCCGTTCCTATGGCAATATTCATATCCTTTCTTTGGTCCGATCAGTTCCGCCGGCGACAATGGACCTTCCGGCTCCGGNTGGTAATNNCCTTGCACCAGNTGCTTACAGAANTTCACCATCNGTNCTGNGGCAGCAGCCGCATTCCATTNATCTGCAATGGTTTTATAAGCGGCAATCCCAAGTTTTTTTCTCTTAGCGACATCACCGGCCAGCTGCCCTAAATATCCGGCAAGTTCTTCCACATCGCCGCTGCGGTATATCATGCCATTCTCACCGTGACGGATCAGATACGGCACGCTTCCCGCACCGGAGGAAGCAATGACCGCACATCCGCTGTTCATCGCTTCATTGACCACAGCTCCCCAACCTTCCTCATAGTCGCTGGTCATCAGGTAAATATCACTCTTCTCCATGATACTCCGTACTTCATCCGGTCTCATGAACGGCAGTAATGTAATCATGTCGGAAAGGGGGTTTCCGACGGCCGTCTCCCTTTCTATCATACCCTCAATCCGGGATGAACATTCTCCATCTCCAATCATAGTTAAGTGAATGTCTATTTCTGTCCCTTTCCTCTCTAACAGCATTTTTAACGCTTTCACAGCATCTTCAGCGTGCTTCCAGCCAATCATCCTGCCAGTCCAAAGGATATCGCACCTTCCCTTCTTCCTCTCCATCAACTCCCACAGGTCATACGAGATAAATGGCGGAAAATAACCCCATTTTAACATTTTGCCGGGATAAGCCAGAAACAGATGAAAATCAGACGCTACATACGCGCCGGCGCAAAGAAGATATACCGGTTTCTTTCTCTGGGCAGTATGCTCCTTCCACTTCTTAATATATCCCCTGGGTGTAAACGCATGCCACTGTCCCTTTTTATAAAGACGCTCAAAATACCGCAAGGTAATCTTTCCTGCCATGATCCTCTGATGTATATATACTTCATGGGTCCCTCCGCAGATCAGCACATCACAGTCCATGATCAGTTCTCCACAGGACTTCATATCATCATCATAAAACCGGATATACGGATACCGGTTCTGGTCTTCGATCGCCCATCCCATCCTGATCCGTTCCTCATCCATATGATTCGTGGCAATAAAAACAAAATCACTGCCCAACCGTCTGTACATCTCCTCCGTAAACGGCAGCTGATGATGGGTCAGATAATTAGTAATAAATGTAAGCTTCATAATAATCCCCCATGCCAGAGCAGCTTGCTGCGATCAACGCAATTTGAGGCTCTGACTCAAATTGCCGATTGAAAAATAAGATATCAATCTNATTTTTCAATCTACCTACTTATTATTCTGTGCTATAACATCATATACCCAGCACAACATCTTATAATTCGCCTGTGCATCATGGGTAAGCACCGCCCTTGCATGAGCCGCCTGCCCCAGCTCCTCTGCCAGCTTCTCGTCCCGAAACAGTTTCTTTACCGCTTCAGCCAGCGCATCCGTGTCTTGTGCCTCATACATAAGGACCTCTTCATCTTCCTTCGCCAGCGACGGGATTCCTCCCACCTTTGCCGCAACGCAGGGCATCCCAAGAATCATCGCTTCCCCTAAGGAATTCGGTGAGTTTTCTATCACGGATGGAATGACATAAACATGCGAATTCAAATATCTTTCTACCATTTCCCGAGACGTCAGTTGTCCCAGAAAGGTTACATGTTCCTCCAGATGATGCTCATGCATCAGATCTCGCAGATATTTTCCATAGGACGATATCTTAAGCTTGTCCTTCAATGTTCTGTAAGCAGTTACATTGTCGCCGGACACATAAAGCCGGACATCGGGATAATCCTCCTTGATCTTAGCAAGCGCCATAATCATATAATGGATTCCTTTGATGGGATAATTGCCCTGCGCCACAAAGATTGTATGCCTGGAACAATTCCCCAGTTCCCATCTTGGACCATAAAATTCCCGACGCAGCGTCTCATTGATCGTGTAATACGTACATGATTTATTGATATCTTCCAGATACCGTTTATCAAACTCCGTTCTACCACAGACATACTCCGCAAGCCGAAGCACTTCTTTTTCATTTTCTCCCCGTTTTTCAAATTTTTCTTTCTGCCGCCATATACTATCCTTTTTTATAATGTCGCGCAGAGTTGCCCGCTCAGACACGTCATCCGGTATGCCTGCGTAATATAGTGAAGCATAGATATCCATGATCCCCTGTAAATGAACCAGAACACGGCTTTTCCATTCTTTGATCCGAAGCATCGCCAGCGTATGGGGATATTCCGTACCAAAGCAGTGGATCACATCAGGCTGAAATTCTTCACAGATCAGTCCCAGAAAGGATTCCAGAGAATTGTCATACTCCTCCGGATGAAGGCTGTTCTCATAGAATCCAAAATATGCGATGCCATCCACCTCCCCATGTACGGGTTCTTCCTCAGATACAGGATATGCAATACCAAGAGTCAGGTTACGGTTTTTGATCACCTGAGATACGGTTCCCATAACCCAGCCTTCCTTATTGGTCGCCGGTTTATGCAATGCTCCGGCAACGATCGCCGGCATTAAGTTACAGATCCATAATACCTTCATATACAGCTCCGTCCTTTCGTTTCCCTCCAATATATCCCCCTGCCTCAAAGATATTCTCTTTCAGGCAATTGATCATAATGATCATCTGCGATACAACAAACTCTTCAGCCTTTGGTAGCCCTTAGAAAGATGCGGATTATCTGCAATCCGCTTACGCAATGGCTGCAAAGTTATGAGCATGATCCCCCGATAAAGCACACATTTTATGCCAAGATATTTTTTTGTTATCAATTTATGCTCCCCGGCAGCACGCTTTAAATTGTCCTTTGTTTCTGAAAAACCGCTGCCCTCATAGGAAGCGATCACAAATGGCATATAATGGAATACTGCATGCCCTTCATATCTGCACCAGAGAAAATGTTCGTAGTCCGCCCTGACCGGATAATGAAGATCATATCCCCTCTGCAGGAACATCTTCCTCCCGTAAACGCATGCCTGATGACAGGGGATATTGCGGTAGCAGACAAAATCCGTAATCTTATGCGCGGGTTCGTCTACTGTCTGCTGTATGCGCCGGAACAATTTTCCATAGTAGATGTCCGCCGGATTACCCGCAATCTCTTTGGCAATCCTTGCCAAAACCTTTTCATCATAAAAATAATCGCCACAGTTTAAGAAAATCTCATAATCTCCCGCCGCTTCCCTGACAGCCTGGTTCATGGCATCATAGATCGAGCGGTCCTTCTTCCTAATCAGACGTATCCTGTCATCTGCCGGAAGATTTTCTACTGACCCGTCTTCCGACATTCCGTCCTTGACTAAGATCTCAAAATCTTTATAAGTCTGCATCAGGATGCTTTCTACCGTCTTACGTAGCTCCTCCCCGGCATTTAATGATACTACAATGATCGAGAATCTCATATCCTTCTCCTGTTATTATCTCTATCGCAAAACTCTATTCCAATATTTCAGTCCATAACCAGCTGTGGTACGGCAGTATCCTGACATTGACTGCTGACGCCTTATACAAAAACATCAGAAAATAAATGACTCCTGCAAGCAGTATCAGGCATCTGCAGATCTCCCTTTTACCAATATTTTTCCTGCTTCCCTTTACCTGTGGCCGGACTTTCTCAGGCATTGCCTTCAAGAGTGCAGGCAGAAAAAACAGGTGGCTGATATTTAAATAATACCCGATTCTGGATAAAAACGGGACAAAGGAAAAGCAAAGATACAATGCCAAAGCTCCGAGATTCAGCTGGAAATAAAAACGCAGCTCCCGGTCAGCATACCATTCCTTATTCCCTTTCAGCGCATATAGTGAAAATGCAAGAACCACCGCGCAGCGAAGTACATTAATAATGCTGAATCCGCCCGAAGCCAGATATTCCTCTTCATTTACATAGGACGGGTACAACCGTACAAACAACGTCATATATTGTTCCTGAAAAAACAATCCTGATATCGCCAATAACCCCGCGATCATAAGATGCTGCCATTTCCACCGGATCACAGCAAGCAGATACAGCGGAATCACGATCAGCGCAGTCTTATGAAACAGCGATGCAATCAATATAGTAATCAAAAATCTGATATACTGCTTTCTCAGAATATAACGCATGGAATATAAAACAATCGCCAGCGCAAAGTAATACCGTACCGTATTATAAGTCTGAAAATAGGCGCCCAGCATCATAAACAGGAAAAAGGACATGGAAAAATCCACACTCTGATCATACAACGCTTTTAAAAATACTCCAACCGTCAAAAAAGCAAAAATTCCGAAGATCACCAGATAACATTCTTTTTGAAAGAAACGATAGACCGCAGTCACGACCAGATTAAATCCCCGCTCTGTTACAACGTAATTACCTCTGTAAATATCATGAAAATGACTGATATATGTCTGATAATCATTGCCCGTNTANATNCGNAGCGCCGATGCACCGACAAGCAGCAAAAAGAGTGCCGCCATACAGATCTGATCGAGCTTTCCCTGTCGGTCAATACTCCCCCAAACCGCCCTTCGTCTGCCCAAAGATACAACAGCCCGCCGACGCAGTCCTGCCACATGAAAGGCAAGCCATATCGATAAAATTGTAATCATACTATACAAAATATAACCCATCCATATCCTCTCTCTGCTGTTGCTCT
>WFLX010368914.1_pt1 | contig 11052 bp, 6 predicted proteins | sample 4967041 | NCBI WGS metagenome assembly WFLX01 (sample SAMN12857096, study PRJNA449069) | gut metagenome | isolation source: stool from male and female vole | host: Microtus ochrogaster | place: USA:Florida | collected 2017 | reverse complement strand
CCGAAAGCTTTAAAACCTATCTCTTTAAATGTCTTGAGTATTAAAGAAGCATTCGCAAGATAATAATCTGCGTTATCCTTAACATTTGCCATACCTTCTTCAGTATATATCGCTGCAGCGGCTCTTTGCGATATATAGGAAGCTCCGTTAAATTTTGTGGTTTGGCGACGATTCCATAATGCGTGTAAAGATACGGTTTCCCCATTTGCATAAATTCCTTGCAATCTCTTCGGAACAACCGTGTAGCCGCAACGCAAACCTGTAAAACCGGCGGTCTTTGAAAAGCTTCTGACCTCGATGGCCACCTTATCCGCATCCGGAATCTCATAAATTGACCTTACTATACCCGGAGTTCTGACAAAAGATTCGTATGCCGAATCATATATTATCAGACTACCGTTCTCTATAGCATAATCCACCCACATTTTAAGCTCATCATAACTTATTGCCACTCCTGTAGGATTATTAGGGAAACATAGGAATATCACATTTGCTCTTTCTTCCGGCAATTTTGGCATAAAGTTATTTCCCGGTTTACAATCAAGATAGATGAGATTACTCCACTTGCCATCTTTAAATTGCCCCGCACGTCCGTCTATCGCACTGTCATCAACATATACCGGATAGGCCGGATTCATCAACGCAACCTTACAATTCCTTGAGTAAATATCACCGAGATTTCCAAGATCACTCTTTGCACCGTCACTGACGAAAATATCTGTCTCTTCAATATCTATGCCTCTGTCCTGATAGTCATGACGAGCAATCGCATCTCTTAAAAAAGTATATCCTTGCTCTGGTCCGTAACCGTGGAAACTTGATTTCGTACCAAGCTCATCCACAGCATCATGCATGGCCTTTATGACACATGGGAAAAGTGGTCTTGTAACATCACCTATGTCCATTCTGATCACTTCGTTTTCCGGGTGAGCAGTCTTGTAGTCAGCCACTCTCCTTCCCACTTCAGAAAACAAATATGAAACAGGCAAATGACGAAAATTATCGTTAACTTCTATCATAATTGATTTTTACTTTTTTACCTACTCAATAATAATATATCCCCTCAGCCACTGTCTGTGCCGGGCCTGTCATATATACATGTCCGTTTTCTTTGTCATATTTTACATGCAGTGTTCCGCCTAATAATTCCAGATCCGCTTCAGTATCTGACAGACCTTTTGTAAAAGCTGCCACTAACGAAGCGCACGCTCCTGTACCACATGCTAAGGTTTCTCCGGAACCTCTCTCCCAGACACGCATTTGCAATTTTGTAGGAGATAACACTTTTACAAATTCTATATTAGCACGTTCGGGCCATATAGAGGCTACTTCAAGTAATCTGCCATAATGATGGATCAGACGATCGGCAAGCTCGTTTACGAAAATCACACCATGGGGATTACCCATCCCAACCGCAGTGATTTCAAATTCCTTGTCATCTACCTTTATCTTCTCATCGATCATGACGCTTCCGGCGTCACCTTCAACCGGGATAGCCTCACGATGCATTTCTACACGCCCCATATCAACGGTGACACTCTTCACTTCATTTCCTTCAATATGAAGATGGAGTATCTTGATACCTGCGAGTGTTTCAAGGCGTATCTCTTGTTTTTTTGTAAAACCCTTATCGTATAGATATTTTGCTACACATCTCGTACCGTTGCCACACATCTGTGCTTCTGAACCATCTGCATTAAACATACGCATACGAAAATCGGCGTTTGCGGAGGGAAGTATGGCTATCAACCCGTCGCCGCCAACGCCGAAATGTCTATCGCTTATTTTCCTCGCCAAATCAGGGAGGTCTATACTATCTAACTCAATTGAGGTGGGTGTCCCAAGGGCATCGATATAAACATAATCGTTGCCGGCCCCATGCATCTTTGTGAAATATAGTCTTTCTATACCAGACATATATTTTATTTTAATTTTACCTGTATTATATATAGGAATAATAAGATGGCGACATTTTTCGGTCATTAAGCCCAATGAGTATGTCGTGGCTTATTACGTCCTTATTTGATTGCAAAGTTATTATAATTCCCCCAATCCAACAAATTTTTGATTGAAAAAATGTGATTTTTAGATTATTTATTATCTAAATATCTTACTTTTCTATTATTTATGTATGATCAGCTTCTCATGGTATCATTTTTAATATCACCTCGTCTGCAAGCATTATACCTGCTTGAGATAATCTTAACCTATCGCCTGCTTTTATCACCATACCTCGTTCTATAAGGTTATTAGCGTTTTTAAGCACTTTTTTAAGGAATTGTTCTCCAAAACTGTCTCTAAATGCAGTAAGATCCAATCCCTGGTTCATCCTCATTGACAACATGATCTTTTCCTCCATAAGTTCATCCCTTGAAAGATTTTCCTCAATATAAAACTTTTCCTTTCTTGCCTCCGATTGATCATCATTACGGAATCTATCTAAGTAACCTTTTATTTTACACGGATTCTCTCGTCTTATATTATTTCCGTCATAAGAATGTGCGCCGGGACCAAGTCCTAAATAGGGATTTCCCAGCCAATATCTTTTATTATGTACTGATTCTCGGCCCGGTTTGGCATAATTTGATATCTCATATTGAAAATAACCGTTTTCTTGAAGCTTGCTTGAAATATATTCCCACATTTGAAGACATTCGTTTTCATCCGGAAACTGTAATCTCCCCTGATTACGTAATACAGTCATTGCCGTACCCTCTTCAAACATCAATGAATAGGCTGAAATATGAGCCGGGCTTTGATCAATTATAGAGCGCACTGTATTGCGCCAACTATCAATAGTTTGTCCCGGTAGCCCGAATATAAGGTCGACTGTCACATTATCAAACACTCTTTTTAAAGTTATCAATGCATCCAAAGCCATATTTCCGGTATGACTTCTTCCTATTGCTCTTAATTCCTCGTCATTCAATGACTGAATGCCCATACTCACTCGTGTGACACCACAACTTTTCCATAATAAGCATCTTTCTAATGTCACATCCTCGGGATTAACTTCAACAGTAAACTCAACCCAATTATTATTTTTTTTCAATTGTGTATTAATTCCCTCGACAAGATAAACAAACTCTTTGTCCGGAATCAGGGATGGTGTACCACCTCCTATATATAACGTTGTCGGAGTACTGTTTAATTCACTCAGCCTCTCTTTAAATTCTTCAAGTAAACTGGATACATATTTAAACCAATCTACATCCTTGCAACCTCCGCTGAAAAAATCGCAATAGAGACATTTTCTACGACAAAATGGGATATGCACATATATACCTGCTTCTTTCATATTGATTTTGTGTCAGTTATACCTTAAATCTTTCCAAGGCTATCAGGTTATCTTGTTGCGAATTTAATACTTTTTTTGGAAATATGTTTTTTAACATATTATTTTTAAAACAACATATAAGATTTTTTTGCTAAATTGCAACGCTTTTCAGCCAAAGAGGCTATTGCCCTTTCATCTTTAAACATGCAGGGCAATTATGATAGCAACAATGACAACTCCTAAAATCTTATATTACATGAAGATTTATAAAACCAACGAAATCAAAAACATTGCCCTTATAGGATCCAAGGGCTCGGGAAAAACCACACTTGCAGAGTCAATGCTCTTCGAGTGTGGAGTTATAAAACGTCGCGGTAATATCGGTGCAGGAAATACTGTTTCCGACTATTTCCCGGTAGAAAAAGAATATGGCTACTCAGTATTCTCTACTGTCTTCAATGCTGAATTCAATGGAAAGAAACTAAACGTTATAGATTGTCCCGGTGCAGACGATTTCGTTGGCAACTCTTATACAGCTCTCGGAGTTTGTGACACCGGTGTGATTGTAGTCAATGCCAACTATGGCGTTGAAGTTGGCACTCAGAATATATTCCGCACAACTGAAAAACTTAAAAAACCGGTTGTATTTGCACTTAATCAAATCGACGGTGAAAAAGTTGACTTTGACAATGTCATTGAGCAACTCCACGAACATTTCGGCAACAAAGTCGTGCAGGTTCAGTATCCTCTTGAAAGCGGTCCCGGTTTCCATTCAATGATTGATGTCCTTCTCATGAAAAAATATGAATGGGGTCCGGAGGGTGGCGTTCCTAAGGTTTCCGACATTCCGGCAGATCAATTGGAGAAAGCTGAAGAGCTTCATAATGCTCTCGTAGAAAAAGCTGCAGAAAATGATGAAACCCTCATGGAAAAATACTTCGAGGAGGGACACCTCACAGAAGATGAAATGCGTGAAGGTATCAGGAAAGGAATGATCTTGCGCGACTTGTTCCCTGTGTTTATCGTCAGTGCTCAAAAAGATATGGCTGTACGCCGTATGATGGAATTCCTTGGAAACGTATGTCCTTTTGTTTCAGACATGCCCGACCCTGTCACTATCAATGGTGAGGCTGTTGCTCCTGATGCAAATGGTCCGCTTTCTGTTTTCTTCTTCAAGACTTCCGTAGAACCTCATATCGGAGAAGTTTCTTACTTTAAAGTGATGAGTGGCACTCTCAAAGCCGGTGATGACCTCGATAATGTATCACGTGGTGGTAAAGAACGTCTCGCTCAGATATTTACTGTATGCGGTCAGATACGTACTCCGATAGACAAACTTGAAGCCGGTGACATAGGTGCAGCTGTCAAATTGAAAGATGTACGCACAGGAAACACTCTGGACGCCAAAGGATGTGAATATCAATTTGATTTCATCAAGTATCCGGCACCTAAATATATTCGTGCTATCCGTCCGCTCAACGAAAGTGATTCTGAAAAGCTTATGGGTATTCTTACTCGTATGCACGCAGAAGATCCTACCTGGATAATAGAACAGAGTAAAGAACTCAAGCAGACTTTGGTGAAAGGTCAAGGAGAATTCCATCTCCGCACCCTCAAATGGCGTATTGAAAACAACGAAAAACTTCCAATTGAATTCGTTGAATGTAAAGTGCCTTATCGTGAAACTATCACTAAAGCTGCACGTGCTGATTATCGTCATAAGAAACAGAGTGGTGGTTCCGGTCAATTTGGTGAGGTTCATCTTATTATCGAACCTTACACTGAAGGAATGCCTGAACCCGATACTTATAAATTCGGCAATCAGGAATATAAACTCAATGTCAGAGACAAACAGGAAATTCCTTTGGATTGGGGTGGTAAACTCGTGGTTTACAATTGCATCGTAGGTGGTGCGATCGATGCTCGATTCATTCCTGCTATTGTTAAAGGACTTATGGATCGTATGGAACAAGGTCCTCTTACCGGATCTTATGCCCGTGACGTGCGCGTCATGATTTACGATGGTAAGATGCACCCGGTTGACTCCAATGAAATATCTTTCCGTCTTGCAGGACGTAATGCTTTCTCTGAAGCCTTCCGTAATGCTAATCCAAAGATTCTTGAACCCGTATATGATGTTGAGGTCTTGACTACCGGCGACACTATGGGCGACGTAATGAGCGATCTTACCGGCCGACGTGGCATTATCATGGGTCAGGATTCAGAAAACGGTATCTATAAACTGTCTGCTCGTGTTCCTTTAAAGGAAATGAGTTCTTATAGCACTACTCTGAGTTCAATAACTGGAGGACGCAGCAGTTTCTCCATGGAATTCAACAACTATGAATTGGTTCCTGGAGATGTTCAAGAGAAACTTCTCAAAGAATATGCTGCTACCCAGCAAGATGACTAATTCATTCTAATTCAACCACTAACTTCCGGGGTGACTTTGAATAGTCACCCTTTTCTTTTTTATATGAAAAAACTTCCTTCGTGTTTGGTATAAAAAAAAGTCCGCTTCAAGATTGAAACGGACTTTTAATTAATAGTTTAATGTATTTTTACGATAGGTTATTAAAACCAACGGGTATACGCGAAATCCTGACGGTGAGGCAATGCCGGATTGTTAGGATACATTCTGAGGGCATAGCGGAAGGTACCTGCGTTTGCAAGCTTGCTCTTCAATTCGTAAGTATAGATATTACCATTCTTGTTGACAATATCAAGTTTCTCTGTACCTGCGAACTCACTTTCGCCATCGTGATCACGATATTTTACAACTTCTACACCGATTGAATCACCAAGACCCTTGGTATCGATAGTGCATTTAACCTCTATAGGATTGCCTGTACGGACAGCACTCTTTCCTACATAGCCATCCTTTATCTCAACATTGAGAATTTCAATCTCATTCCATTTTGAAGCGACTTCCTCTTTCCAGGCAACTATTTCACGAGCCTTAGCAAAATTATTCTTCTTAAGCTCTGCAGAACGTTTTGCTTCCGGTTCATAAAGACGATAAATATAATCGTCAAGCTGACGCTTCATTGTGAAATGAGGTGCGATGTGAGCTATAGAGCGTTTGATACGGTCTATCCATTCAGGACTATAACCCTTATAATTCTTGTTATAGTACATGGGAACGATCTCGTTCTCAAGCATTGAATAGATAGTTGCTGCATCAAGACGGTCTTGTTGAGACTGATCTGTATAGGTGCGCTTCTCTGTGAGAGCCCAACCTGCCATCTCATCAAATTTATAGCCTTCATACCACCATCCATCAAGTACTGAGAAATTCAATACGCCGTTCATCTCCGCTTTCTCACCCGATGTGCCGGATGCCTCGAGAGGACGGGTCGGAGTATTAAGCCAGATATCGACGCCTGTAACAAGACGTTTGGCAACAATCATATTGTAGTCTTCAAGGAAGATGATCTTACCTAGGAACTGAGGCATTCTGGAAATCTCAACAATACGCTTGATAAGTCCCTGTCCGGCACCATCTGCCGGATGCGCCTTTCCTGAGAAAATAAATTGAACAGGATATTTCTCATTATTGACGATCTTAGCGAGACGATCAAGATCGGTAAAAAGAAGATGAGCACGCTTGTAAGTAGCGAAACGACGGGCAAAGCCTATAATAAGTGCATTAGGATTGATTTTCTCCAATACCTTTACAACCGCTCCCGGATCACCCTGNTTCTTNANCCATTNCTCCTTGAAATCTTTCTTCNCGANATTAATNAANTTATTCTTCATTGTNNTTCGCATNTTCCNGATTTCGTCATCANGTACATTGAAAATNCCTTTCCACTCCTCAGGATTNCTCTGGTCTTCAANCATCTTCTCTCCGAGATGCTCTGCATAGAAAGCTTTCCACTCTGAAGCTGCCCAAGTAGGCATGTGTACACCATTTGTTACATATTTAACGTGGCTCTCGGCAGGTCCATAGCCTTTCCAGACACCGGCAAACATCTTCTTGGANACTTCTCCGTGAAGCCAGCTAACGCCGTTAGCCTCCTGACATGTGTTAAGAGCGAATACACTCATCGAGAAACGCTCGTTGGTGTTGGGATTCTCACGACCCATATTCATAAGGTCGCTCCAGGAGATACCAAGTTTAGCAGGGTATTCACCGAGATATTTTCCTGCAAGACTTTCATCGAAATAGTCATGACCGGCCGGTACAGGAGTGTGAACAGTATAGAGTGAACTTGCACGCACTACCTCAAGAGCTACATTAAAGGGAAGGCCATCTTTCTGAATATAGTCTACCAGACGCTGAAGGTTCAGCAACGCTGCGTGACCCTCATTGGCATGATAAATATCCGTATGGATACCAAGACGGTTAAGCATGTACATACCGCCGATACCGAGAAGATACTCCTGCTTCATACGGTTCTCCCAATCTCCACCATAAAGCTGATGAGTGATAGGACGATCGTATTCTGAATTCATGTCGAAATCCGTATCGAGAAGATAGAGATTCATACGTCCTACATTTACCCTCCATACGTGGCAGTAAATGATTCGGCCGGGATAAGGCACCTCAAGAATCATAGGCTGACCGTCTTCTCCAAGAACAGCCTCGATAGGCAGCTGGTCAAAGTTCTGAGGCTCATANTTNGCAACCTGNTGGCCATCGANCGAAAGTGANTGTGCNAAGTAACCGTAACGATAAAGGAAACNTACAGCAGTCNTAGGCACACAACTGTCTGAAGCCTGTTTGATATAGTCGCCGGCAAGTACACCAAGACCACCGGAATATATTTTTAAACAATTGCAGAGGCCATATTCCATAGAGAAATATGCTACTGAGGGAATGTCAGAACGCATTGGTTTAGCCATATATTCTTTAAACATGGCATAAGTTGCATCAATACGTTCCATCATGTGTTCGTCGGCAAGCACTTCCTTAAGCCTCTCTGAGCTTATCTGCTGAAGAAGCATCACAGGATTCTCCCCTACCTTACGCCACAGATCATGGTCAAGGTCACGGAAAAGATTCTTACCCTCACTGTTCCAAACCCACCAAAGGTTTTTTGAGAGTTCCTCAAGGGGTTTCAATTCCTTGGGAAGGTCAGAGCTTACGGTAAGATTACGCCATACCGGCTCATTTGTGTTACTAACTTGAAGTTTCATCGTTAAAAATGATAATGAAATTATTTAGTTAATTTTATTTTATTCTTTCGTTTCTACGCACTGTCGCAACCTTAAACGCTTCATCATAAGCGGTGATAAAGAATTTCCAATCGGCTTTGTCGGCTGTCGCCACTGCTGCTTTAGTGGCATCTTTTCTTTCCGATACTGTCATGTCGGAATATTTCCGTATTTGACGTGCTATCTCACAGGCAGCCTCATTGTAATTGGAATCTGTGCGTCCCACCACATCAACTCCACATGCAAGCATGGAGTTTACAAAATGCTTAAGAATCCACTGCCCGAATCCACTCTTGTCGGTAGTTACTGTTGGAACTCCGAAAGCCACGCTTTCAAGTGGAGTGTAACCCCATGGTTCATAATATGAAGGGAACACCGACATATCTATGGCAGGTAAAAGATCGTAATATGAAATGTTTACTATACCGTCTTTACCGTCAAGATAACAGGGCACATAGACGATGGTAACTTCTCCATTGAGATGTCCTTCATCATTTAGAGTCTTTAGTCGACAGCTTACACAGTCTGAATCTTCATTATTGAGTCGATGAGTCATAAAAGTTGGAGCATCCTGCACTTTTTCTCTATTCTCCATCGCTTTCAACAAGGCTTCCGAAGGCTCTTTTACCCATGCCGGCACAAGCACAAGAGCTAACACAGGTTTGGAAGGTTTCATTTGTTCGAGTGCCATAAGTGAATCAATGAACAAATCCAAACCTTTATTTCTATACTCGTTTCTTCCTGAGGTAGCCACAACAATTGTCTCATCATCAAATGTCTTGCCACTCAGAGAGGATGCAATCGAGAGGAGTTTGGCTCTTCCGGCTTTTCTTAAAGCAGCGTATTTCTCTGAACCGGGCACAAAATCCGGTTCGAAACCGTTTGGAGTAACAACTTGCGGACGGATATTGAGAAGTTGTTCGCATTCATCTGCAGTGAGATCACTCACCGCTGTAAAACAGTCAGCTTGGTGAGCAGCAGTCTTTTCAAGAGAGTGTTTGGCCTCCATATTAAGTTCATAGGCCATTTGATCTCCATTATATCCGTGAAAATAATCATACAAAGGTTTTCCGTTACCACAGATACTCCGCCCGATACTGGTGGCATGAGTGGTGAATAACGTACGGGCCTCCGGTACAATCATTTTAAGATAAAGAAGGCCCATTGCTGTTGTCCATTCATTGAAATGGCTTATAATCTCAGCGGAATCTACTTTTAAATGCTTGGCAAGAGCCTCCATAACAATTGCTGAGGCTACAGCAAAGGCACATCCTTCGTGATAATCGCCATAAGCATGCATTGAATCAACACCATAGAGCTCCCACATTTTACCGAATATCCCATTCAGTTGCTCATATACTCCATCAAACTTAACAAGCACTACCTGAGGTGAGCCTGGAATATCCCAACGGCCGGCACGCACCGTAATGCCAAATGGCAATTTAAGACGTGATGAACACGACTTTAATAATGTTTTCCTTTCAATGAAATAGGGAGATGGGGTGTTTTCTGTCCATACATCAGGACCGATAAAAATTAGACGGTCACCAAATTTTTCCTGAAGCACACGGGCTTTTGTTGATAAAACAGTATATATACCACCTATTTTATTACAAACTTCCCAGCTTGTCTCCATCAAGAGACCTATACTGTCGCGATCTGATCGCTTGACCTTTTGCATAGTCTACAAATCTTTTTTACATTTCAAATCCGACTCTATCGCAAACCGGATCTATTGCCTCCTATGAGGCCCACAAAATAATAAGTGCAAAATTACGAATTTTTACCTTATCCCACAACATTAAACCCTTAAAAAGTTGCAAAAAATATATAAGGTATCAAATATTATCTTAAAAAGCGCTCCTGTTTTTTACTATTTGAGCGCGACTAAGCTAATTTCGGTGCTTGTCGCGCTCATTTTATCTTTTTCAGAATGGAAGATCATCACCCGCATCGGCAGGAGAGGAAGTGAACGGATTGCCTGATGCCGGCATCCCGAAACCACCGGGTTGTTGAGGATAATTTCCTTGCTGAGGATAATTTCCCTGTGGTTGCTGATAATTCCCGGATGCCCCGGCTGATTGTGAAGGGCCACCGAAAGGTTGTGTACCACCCGGTTCGACACCCATTGGTCGTGCTTGATATACACTTACATCCGTATACCAACGTCCGTTGAATTCACGGCTCTCTAAATCAAATGACAAGGTGTAGCTGTTCCCTACTTCTATATTGATTGTGTCACTGCGGTCGCCGAAAACGTGGAATTTAACTTTTCTCGGATATGACCCGAAGGTCTCAAGCACCCACTCTCTCTTCTTCCAGGGATTTCCTGCTTTCGATGTACCTGATTGCATGGGAAGTTCCTGTATGATCTTACCTTCTATTTCCATTTTTACAATATTATTGTTATTTATTGCGAAATTACTAAATTCAACGCTTTTTTCCAAATTTTTTCTGTTTTTATATATCTTTTACTTCTTCTATTTCTCTATCATCAAAATATATATCTTCTGAATATCTTGATATATTTCTTCCGGCAATCTTCTAATTCATAATATATGTTTCTAACCTTTTCTGCTGACAATCTATATTCTTCGTTTATATCTTCTATTTTT
>WFLX010293998.1_pt1 | contig 11052 bp, 4 predicted proteins | sample 4967041 | NCBI WGS metagenome assembly WFLX01 (sample SAMN12857096, study PRJNA449069) | gut metagenome | isolation source: stool from male and female vole | host: Microtus ochrogaster | place: USA:Florida | collected 2017 | reverse complement strand
ACTGAAGCATTCTTGAAGGCTCTTCCTCCGACAGTGAAATCAATTGCGGTACTCGACCGCACAAAAGAGCCCGGTTCAGTTCACGAACCGCTCTGTGAGGACGTAATCACTACCTTATTTGAAGCCGGCAGAAGTGATCTTAAGGTGACTGGAGGAAGATATGGCCTTTCGAGCAAGGAGTTTGATCCATCAATGGTCAAGGCCGTATTCGATGAACTCGCATCTGAAAATCCCAAAAGAACGTTTACTGTTGGCATCAACGATGATGTCACTCATCTGTCTCTTGCTCGCCAGGAGAGTATAAATACGCTGGCATCGTCTGATTGTTTCCAAGCTATTCTATATGCAATTGGCAACGATGGCACGGTGGGAGGCACAAAGCAAGCTGCATCAGTGCTTGCAAGCGATCCTAATCTCTATGCCCAGGCTTATTTCAGCTATTCAGCTAAGAAATCAGGAGGTTATACTATTTCTCAGCTTCGTGTAGGCCATTCTCCAATCACATCAGCATATTCCATTATCGGAGCAGACTATGTGGCTTGCCACAAGACTTCCTACGTCAATCGATTTGATATGCTCGACAAAATTCGAGAAGGAGGCACATTCGTGCTCAATTCTCCTTGGACGGCTGAGCAAATGGTAAAATTCCTTCCGCTCAAGATGCGCCAGCAGATAGCAGAAAAGAAATTAAAATTCTATAATATTGATGCCGATTCCATAGCAGCGAAGGTAGGTTTGGCTCCGCGCATCAACATGCCGATGGAGACTGTGATGTTGTCTCTCTCAGGCATTATGCCGTTTGAAAAGGCTTACGAAGCATTGCAACAGTCGATCAAGACCACATATATGCATGAAGGTGGGGAAGTGGTAGACCGCAACTTGAAAGCAATTTCAATGGCGATGGATGCACTCCACGAAATCGACTATCAGAATATAGAAGGGTGGGCTTCAACTCCAGGGCAATCCTCAAACAGGGCTGCACCAGTATATCCAAATGAAGCACTCAAGACTTTTGTGGAAAAAATCCACAATGTATGTATCCAAGGAAAAGGAGACTCCATTCCAGTGTCGGCATTGTCGGCTGATGGTGTGATTCCAAATGGCTCTACTGCCTACGAACATCGCCGCATAGCCACTCGTGTGCCGGTATGGAATGCAGAGAAGTGTGTGGAATGCACGGAGTGCTCACTTGTATGTCCTCATGCAGCTATCCGTCCGTTTGTTATCTCCAAAGAAGAAGCAGCAGAGTTGCCCGATACAATCTCCACAAAAGAGGCGAGAGGATCTTCAAGACTTTCTGGGTACAGCTTCCGGATTCAAAATTATCCTGAAGACTGCTTGGGTTGCTCTTCATGCTCACTCATTTGTCCGGGACATGCTCTTACTATGACACCTCTTTCTGAGGTGCTTGACAGCGAGATGCAAAATCTCGAGTGGCTCAAGAATCATATTGAGCCGAAACCTTGGCTTTTGCCAGCAGCCACTGTCAATGGCAGTCAGCTTCGCACTCCTGGTCTTCAATTCTCAGGAGCCTGTGCCGGATGCGGCGAGACTCCATACGTTAAGCTTCTCACTCAACTATTTGGCAATCGTCTTCTCATTGCAAACGCCACTGGTTGCAGTTCTATCTGGGGTGCTGATTATCCATCATCAGCATATTGTGCTACGGATCCCTCCGGAAAAGGTCCTGCTTGGGCGAATTCTCTCTTCGAGGATAATGCCGAATTCGGTTATGGCATTCTGCTTGCAATGCGTCATCGTAGGCAGAGAGTGGAAAAGAGCGTTAAGGATTTGATAGGCTCTTCATCAACGCCTGCATTCCTCAAAGCTCCTCTTGAAGCATGGCTTAATAGCAAGGATGATGCAGAGGCTTCCGCTGCAACGGCCGATCAGTTGATGACTATGCTTAAGCCAATGGCAAAAGAAAATGCAGATTTAAAGTCTTTGCTTGAACAGAGCGATATGTTGGCATCAAAGACTGTATGGGCTATCGGTGGCGATGGATGGGCATACGACATCGGTTTTGCTGGCCTCGACCATGTCCTTGCCTCTGGCGAACCAATCAAGATATTGGTAATGGATACAGAATGCTATTCCAATACAGGGGGTCAGCTTTCAAAGGCTACCCCACGTGCGGCTGTCGCCAAGTATGCACCTGACGGGAAGTCGACTCCAAAGAAGAATTTGGGGAGAATGATGATGACATACGGCAACGTCTATGTGGCTTCNATTGCATTNGGTGCCAACTATCAGCAGGCTATNGATGCNCTTACNGANGCAGAANNNTNTCCAGGACCTGCAATNGTGATTGCATATTGCCCATGTCTGAATCATGGCATNCGTCCNGGACTNGGACATTCGATTATTGAAGAGCGTCGCGCAGTAGAGGCTGGTTATTGGCCTCTATATCGCTTCAATCCATCTAATGTGGAGTCGCCTCTTACAATCGATAGTTACATTCCAGGACCGGACAATAGTGGACATAACGGTTCATCACCGCTCACTGATTCCCCGGCTTATCCCGGTAGTCCGGAACCACTCGATGATGTGCATGGCTTCATCATTGGCGACGACCGCTATATGGATCTCAAGATGGTCGACCCCAAGAGAGCAGGATTCCTCCGTNCACGCTTGCAGGAGGATTGTAATAATGAAAATGAAGCCCTGAAAAAGCTCAGCAACGCTGAATCTTGAACTTAATCGCCTCCCCGAGGCTACTGTATAGGTATCTTGACCCCAGGCTTCAGCCTGGGGTTTCGTCACAGTAACAGCTCTCCGAGCTGAGTATTAGTGACTATGGGTGAATCTGCTTGCTTGAGAGTTTATTGAGGAGGAGGTTGGTGAATTGGTAGTTTTTCAGGCCCCAGCGGGGGACTACTACCATCTCTGGAGGAGAAGATGCAAGGAAGCGCTCTATGCAGATGTTGCGGGGCACTTCCTTCACTATTTTTACGCATAGATCTACATAATCATCAAGGGAAAATGGCTTCACTTCAATCTCTCCAGTCTGCCATTTTTCCAAAAGGGTAGTGCCTTTTACGATCTGCAACTGATGCATCTTGATAGACTCTATTGGCAGCCTACAAGCTTCCCTGACAGTCTCCAACACATCTTCGTCTGTTTCATTCGGAAGTCCTGCTATGAGGTGAACACCGGTGCGTATACCTTTTTCATAAAGCCCCTTGACTGCTTCTCCCACCTGACTCCAAGTATGATTGCGATTGATTAGTCGTAAGGTCTCATCAAATGATGTTTCAGCTCCTATCTCCACAATTACAGGCTTCTCTCGGTTCAAATCAGCAAGCTCTTCAACAAGATCGTCGGGTAGGCAATCGGGTCTTGTCCCGATAATCACTCCTACTACATCGTCGGTTGCCGCTGCCTTTCGATACATTGCCAATAGATCACTGGAACTCTTCCCGAAAGTATTGGTATAGCTTTGGAAATATGCCAGATATTTCATCTCTGGATATTTCCTTCTGAAGAATGCCTTCCCTTTCTCTATCTGAACTTCTACCGGATCATGAGGCGAGCAATATCCCGGTGTGAATGATGCGTTGTTGCAATATATGCAGCCTCCTCGCCCGATACTGCCGTCGCGATTCGGGCAAGTAAAGCCGGCATCAATGGATAGCTTTTGCACCTTGATGCCGGGAAACAATTCTTGCATATATTCACTGAAATCCTTGTAGAAGGGATTCATGGAAGTTGTCAGTTATCAGTTGTCAGAACAGTTGATCGTTGATCCTTAATCGTTGCCAGAAAGTAGTTCGTCGGCGATGACGAGGACTGCCATGGCTTCTACAACTGGCACAGCACGAAGGGCTACGCATGGATCGTGGCGTCCTTTCCCTTTCAATATTTTATCATTACCTTCTTTGTCGACCGTCTCAATATCGCGCAGAAGTGTAGGAGTTGGCTTGAAGGCAACTCGGAATACTATTGGCATTCCATTTGAGATGCCTCCTTGTATGCCTCCGCTATGATTAGTCTTTGTGATGATCTTGCCGTCTTTGCTCATGAATATGTCGGCATGCTCAGTGCCATACATGGAAGCTGCCTCAAAACCATCGCCATACTCAAAACCCTTAGCAGCATTGATGCTCATCATGGCTTGCGCAAGCCGGGCATGGAGCTTTCCGAAAACAGGATTTCCAACCCCAGCTGGAACACCCTCTATGGTGCATTCCACAACTCCACCTACTGAGTCACCACGCTTCATTGCTTCTTCTACTACAGAAGCAAGCTCTTCGTCACTGCCCGAGATTCCTCCAATGGAAATTACTTTGGCATTCACAGAAATTCCCTTCATACATGAAAGCTGACGCGCAATTCCACCTCCAATTACCCAGTTGAGAGTCTCGCGCGCAGAAGCTCTTCCTCCTCCCCGCGCTTCATGCAATCCATAGCGCATATCGTATGTGAAGTCGGCATGATTAGGACGGTAAAGGGAAGCCATTTCGCCGTAGTCACCACTACGCTGGTCGGTATTGCGCACAATGAATCCTATCGGGGTGCCAAGAGTCACCATATCATCAGTCACTCCGGAGAGCAGTTCGGGAATATCCTTTTCATTGCGCGCTGTGACGAGATGGCTTTGTCCGGGCCTTCTTCTTGCAGTCTCGCGCAAGATAACGTCCATATCTATTTTAACTCCTCCCGGCATTCCATCGAGAATGCCACCCATTGCCTTGCCATGGCTTTCTCCGAAAGTAGTAAGGCGTAGATTTCGTCCGAACGTATTCATAATTCTGGATCGTCTGTGATTTTTGCAAATGTAGCTTGAGCAGCCTTAGCCAGATCAAGTGGGGATAACTTCAACTGCAGTCCCCTTTGCCCGGCACTTACATATACAATATCAAAATTTTGCATTTCCTCGCTGAAATAAGTAGGATAATGCTTCTTCATTCCAATGGAAGTGCAACCTCCTCGGATATATCCGGTATTGGGTAATAGCTCTTTCAATGGAAGCATTTCAGCCTTCTTATTCCCCGATGCTTTTGCTGCAAGTTTTAGGTCAACTTCACGGTTCCCTGCCACTACGCAAACAAAAAGCCCAGTCTTATCTCCGCGAATCACAAGGGTCTTGAAGACTTGCTCGATTGGTTCGCCAAGTTCTTCAGCCACATGCTCGGCAGCTAAATCTTCAGGATCAAACGCATAGGGCACAAGCTCATAGCTTATGCCCATCTTATCAAGTAGCCTTGCGGCGTTGGTCTTCTGTATCTTCAATTTAAAATAATTCTAGATTCAAAAATATTACTTCACTCTTGACTCTGCATCCTTGACTCTTAACTTACTTGTCCATAGTGACAAGAAGTTCCTCATTTGTGCGGGTAAGTTCCATGCGCTTGCGGATAAATTCCATTGCTTCAGTAGAAGTCATGTCGCTGAGGAAGTTACGGAGCACCCACATGCGGTTGAGGACTTCATCACTAAGCAGAAGATCATCGCGACGAGTGGAGGATGCGATGATGTCGACAGCAGGGAATATTCTCTTGTTGCTGAGCTTGCGATCGAGCTGTAGCTCCATATTGCCTGTGCCCTTGAATTCTTCAAAGATCACTTCGTCCATCTTGCTTGAAGTCTCAGTTAGTGCAGTGGCTATAATGGTAAGTGAACCTCCATGCTCAATGTTGCGGGCAGCTCCAAAGAAGCGTTTGGGTTTCTGAAGGGCATTGGCGTCAACGCCACCTGAAAGTATCTTGCCACTTGCAGGACTTACTGTATTGTAAGCGCGGGCGAGGCGCGTTATGGAGTCGAGCATTATCACTACGTCGTGGCCGCTTTCTACAAGACGCTTTGCTTTTTCAAGCACGATGCCTGCGATTTTCACATGGCGTTCTGCCGGCTCATCAAATGTAGAGGCTATTACCTCAGCATTGACGCTGCGGGCCATGTCGGTCACTTCTTCCGGTCGCTCATCGATAAGAAGCATAATAATATATGTCTCAGGATGATTCTCTGCGATGGCATTAGCAATGTCTTTCAAAAGAATAGTCTTACCGGTCTTTGGAGGTGCCACAATAAGAGCACGCTGTCCTTTGCCGATAGGGGCAAACATATCCACAACTCGGGTGGAAATATTGGTGGTGCGTCCGCCAGTAAGATTGAATTTCTCGTCGGGGAAAAGCGGAACAAGATGCTCAAAAGGAATACGATCGCGCACCACTTCAGGAGCAAGACCATTGATACTCAAAACTTTGCAAAGAGGGTAATATTTTTCTCCTTCTCTTGGCGGACGGATGGCACATTCCACTACGTCACCAGATTTTAGGCCATATTCCTTTATTTGAATCTGAGAAACGTAAACGTCGTCGGGAGAAGCAAGATAATTGTAATCGCTNGANCGGAGGAANCCAAAACCTTCCGGCATNATTTCNAGCACACCGTATGCATTCAGTATGCCATCGAAGTCAAACATTGTCTCAGCTTGCATCATCTGGCGTCGTTGCTGCTGCATCTGTTTGCGCTCCATCGCACGCTGGCGCTTGGTCATGTGCTTGTTGCCCTGATTGTTGCCATACCCCATCGGCATGAGATTGGCTTTTGTGAATTGGGAATTGGCTCCTGGTTCGGCAATTATGATAGGAGCAGCAGGCTCTAACGGTAGATTTCTATTCTCCTGCATTGCAGGTTCTTGTTGTGGTTCTGGAGCCGCTTCTTGTGGTTCATGCTCTAAAAGATTCTGTTCTTGATGTTCCTGGGCATTGCGTGGCTTGAAAGTGCGCCCTTTGGAATTCCCGAAAAATGAATCGAACCCATCGTTTTTATGGGGCTGGAAGTCACGGCGTTTTTGCTGCGACTGCTGTTTTGAATGCTGATCTTGTTTATTTATTGGAGTCTCAACGTTCTTTTCTTCAGGTTTTGCCTGTAAATTTTCGGTAGGAATAGCCTCTTGGGTTTCGTTGTTTATTTCAGCAGGTAGATTTAATGGCTGGTCCACCACTGCAGGAAGATTTGCATCCGTTTTTGCATTTTTCTTAGAGCCTGGTTTCCTGCCTCTTTTCTTTGGTTGAGGTTCTTCTGCTTTTGGAGCCTCTATTGCTGCATTGTTGTCACCCTCAACTTTAGCTGTTGCAGCTTTCTGGGCTTCAATAGCAGCTAATTCGGCTTTAGATTTTCTTCCTCTTTTCTTTGGAGCAGGGGCGGCATCAGCTTTGGGAGCATTTTTTGTTTCTGCTTCCGTAGAAGTCTGAGCCTGCTTAGAATCTTCTTTCTTTTCTGCCTTGGTTTCTTTTTCAGCCTTNGCNTTTGGTTTGCGNCCACGNTTTTTNGGCTGTTGTTCTTCTGNAGCAGTTGTGTTTTTNGNCTTNGGACCTTTACGCTTGCGNTCANTCTGCTGAGTGACAACCTCNTTTGCTGTATTTTCTGCCATAGTGTCAATTATGGCNAATTCAAGAGTCTGGCGGTCAATAGCGGAAGGATTNGGTATGCCAATTTCTTCCGCTGTCTTATGCAGACGCGATTCATCCATCGACTTTAGTTCATCAAGTGCAATCATATTTATTATTTTGGGGTAATACCTCTAAGAAAGATATAAGGTATATGCTTTTGTATTTATATAGGTTTTAGGGGAATTTAATATTGAGTAAATATCCGATATAATTTAAGACATGTCCATGATTTAGTTTGAGAATTTAAGGCTATGTCGGTCGGATTTCTCTTTAATGCTACAAAGTTACAAAAAAAAAATTATTTAGACAAAAAAATAGTTTAAAAGTTTAGTAGTTTAAAAGTTTAATAGATTAAAAGTTTAGAAGTTGGATATTTCAGGATAAAAAATAAGGCTCTCGAAATTCCGAGAGCCTTGGCATTATTTCTTAGTATCGTATTAAGGAGGTTTGTTTTCTTATCAATATTCCTGCCAAGCGGTGATGCCGATGCTTTCTACCGGACGCGCTACGAAAGCCTTCACAAATGCAAGTGCAAGGCGTGCGTTCGTCATCAGCGGTATGTTGTGGTCGATAGCGGCGCGGCGTATCTTGTAGCCATTTGTGAGCTCACGCTTGGTGTGATTTTTCGGGATGTTGATGACAAGGTCTACTTTGTGCTCTGCTATCAAGTCGAGCACCGACATTCCTTCCTCATCAGGCCAATTCACTTCCGTTGCCTTCACTCCATTATGTGTAAGGTAGTTGTATGTGCCATGGGTAGCATAGATAGGAATATTCTTGCTCTCAAGCAGGCGGCACGCCTCGAGCATGTTGACTTTTGCGCGTGGATCGCCCGAGCTTACCAGTACACCTTTCTCTGGGACATGGTGTCCTACTGAGATTAGTGCGTTTAGAAGAGCCTCGTCGAAGTCTTTGCCAAGACATCCAACCTCACCTGTCGACGACATGTCTACTCCAAGCACAGGGTCAGCTTTATGCAGACGTGCGAAGGAGAACTGAGATGCTTTCACGCCTATATAGTTGATATCGAATGTAGATGTGTCTACAACTGCCGGTTTTTCACCGAGCATAATTCGTGTGGCAGTATCGATGAAGTTTTTCTTGAGCACCTTGCTGACGAACGGGAATGAGCGAGAAGCACGCAAGTTGCATTCGATCACCTTCACATAATTGTCTTTAGCAAGATACTGGATATTGAATGGGCCAGAGATGTTGAGAGCCTCAGCGATGCGGGCGCTTATGCGCTTGATGCGTCGGGCAGTGGCCATATAGATGCGCTGAGCCGGGAATACGAGGGTTGCGTCGCCCGAGTGGACACCAGCATATTCCACATGTTCGGAAATTGCATATTCTACGATCTTTCCATTTCGTGCCACAGCGTCAAATTCGATTTCCTTAGTATTCTCAAGGAATTCTGAAATCACCACAGGATATTCTTTCGAAACCTTTGCTGCCTGGCTAAGGAATTCATGCATCTGCTCATAGTCGTAGCAGACATTCATAGCTGCACCGGAAAGCACATAGCTCGGACGGATAAGAACCGGGAATCCAACTTCCTCCACAAATTTGTGGATTTCATCTTCTGTAGTTAGCTCTTTCCATCTTGGCTGGTCGATGCCAAGCTGATCGAGCATTGCTGAGAATTTATGGCGATTTTCAGCGCGGTCGATAGAAATTGGAGAAGTTCCTAATACAGGCACATGGCTGCGATAGAGTTTCATCGCAAGGTTGTTTGGAATCTGACCGCCTACGCTGACGATCACTCCGTATGGTGTCTCAAGGTCGATGATGTCCATCACGCGCTCGAAACTCAGCTCATCGAAATAGAGACGGTCGCACATGTCATAGTCAGTGGAGACTGTCTCAGGATTATAGTTGATCATTACTGCCTTATAGCCAAGCTTGCGGCAAGTTGTGGCTGCATTGACCGAACACCAGTCGAATTCTACTGAGCTACCAATACGGTATGCTCCTGATCCAAGCACGATGATATTGTTGCGGGCATTGAATTCGTAAGGAATAGAATTCTCTTTTGCGTCGTATGTGACGTAGAGGTAATTGGTGAGCTCCGGATATTCTGACGCCACTGTATTGATACGGCGTACGAACGGAGTGACATTCAATTCTTTTCTGCGGCTTCTTACCTTCAGCATCTCATTTTCCATGTTGCCGGAAGGATTCTCCACGAGACGTGCGATCTGGAAGTCGGAAAATCCAAGCTTCTTGGCCTCAAGGAGAGTCTCGCGATCAAGGTCGGCTATCGAACCTCCACGTTCTTTAAGCTTTTTAGCGAATAGAACTATGTTGTTGAGTCGTTCGATAAACCAAATGTCGATCTTGGTAAGATCTGCCACTTTATCAGGGGTATATCCCTCTTCAAGAGCCTGTGCTATGGCAAAGATGCGTGAATCAGTCGGGTGGGTGAGTGCATGCTCGACGTCGTCGACATGGAAATCATTGTTTCCTACAAAACCGTGCATTCCCTGGCCAATCATGCGGAGACCTTTCTGCATGATCTCTTCGAAAGACTTTCCGATCGACATGATTTCTCCTACCGACTTCATGGAACTTCCAATCTCACGGTCGACACCTACGAATTTTGAAAGGTCCCAACGCGGAATCTTGACAATCATATAGTCTACCTCCGGAGCTTTTGCTGCAGAGTTGGGTGTGCCGGGTTCGCCAATCTGGTCGAGAGTATATCCAAGTGCAAGTTTCGCAGCTACGAATGCGAGAGGGTAGCCAGATGCCTTTGAAGCAAGGGCTGATGAACGGCTGAGGCGTGCGTTGATCTCGATGATTCGGTAGTCGTTGGTCTCAGCATTGAATGCATACTGTATATTGCATTCGCCCACGATACCAATGTGGCGAACTACCTTTGTTGCGATCTCTTCGAGCATCTTGATCTGCTCCGGCTTTAGGGATACGATAGGTGCCACTACGATACTCTCTCCGGTATGTATGCCAAGTGGATCGAAGTTTTCCATAGGCACTACTGTGAAGCAGAGGTCGTTTTTGTCGCGGATCACTTCAAATTCAATTTCTTTCCATCCTTTCAGTGATTCTTCTACGAGAATCTGGCGGGAGTAGGCAAGAGCACTTTCACAATGCTTGATGAATTCTTCATCATTGTAGCAGATGCCTGAGCCAAGACCTCCAAGAGCATATCCTGAACGCACCATTACAGGGTATCCGATGCGATGAGCTACCTCAATTGCATCTTCAAGGCTCTCGACTGCTTGTGACACCGGAGTCTTAATGTCGATTTCGTCAAGTTTCTTGACGAAGAGATCGCGGTCTTCTGTGATCATGATCGCCTCGACAGATGTGCCAAGCACTTTCACTCCATATTTTTCAAGAGTGCCGTCGAGATAAAGCTGAGTTCCGCAGTTGAGAGCTGTCTGTCCGCCAAAAGCAAGCAGAATGCCATCGGGACGCTCTTTCTTAATTACTTCTTCTACAAATTCCGGGGTAATTGGAAGGAAATAGACCTTATCAGCAACGCCTTCCGAAGTCTGGATTGTGGCGATATTTGGGTTGATAAGCACTGATTCGATACCTTCTTCGCGCAGCGCTTTGAGCGCCTGCGAGCCTGAATAGTCAAATTCGCCCGCCTGTCCTATCTTGAGGGCTCCCGAGCCGAGTAGCAATACTT
>WFLX010061757.1_pt1 | contig 11055 bp, 6 predicted proteins | sample 4967041 | NCBI WGS metagenome assembly WFLX01 (sample SAMN12857096, study PRJNA449069) | gut metagenome | isolation source: stool from male and female vole | host: Microtus ochrogaster | place: USA:Florida | collected 2017 | reverse complement strand
AAACTTTCCGGTTCCGAAATATTGNTNAANTGCCTGCAGGCCGAAGNGACAAANAAAATCTTCGGCTATCCTGGCGGGCAGATCATCAGCGTCTTCGACGCCATGTATGNCTTTNAGGATGACTTCGACAATATCCTGGTACGCCATGAACAAGGCGCCATCCATGCAGCCCAGGGCTACGCCCGCGTTAGCGGCGAGGTCGGTGTAGTAGTGGTCACTTCCGGCCCCGGAGCGACCAATGTCATCACAGGTATTGCCGACGCGAACATCGATTCCACCCCCTTGGTCATCATCACGGGACAAGTGTCTTCGGCACAGCTTGGTTCTGATGCATTTCAGGAAACCGACATGCTTTGCATCACTCTCCCTATCACGAAATGGAGTTACCAGATCCGGAGGGCGGAAGATATCTCATGGGCCATCGCCCGCGCTTTCTATATCGCCCGCAGCGGCAGACCGGGACCCGTAGTCCTCGATTTTGCAAAGAACGCACAGGTAGATGAAATAGAATGGAGCGGACACCAGCCGTGCAATTACATACGCAGTTATCAACCCGTGCCGGCTCTTGACACAGCCCAATTATGGGAAGCCGTGCAGCTCATCAATAATGCCCGTCGCCCATTGCTGGTGTGCGGTCAAGGCGTTATGCTGGGACATGCGGAGGAAGAGGTGAAGACTTTCATCCGGAAAACAGGCATTCCTGTGGCAACCACCCTGCTCGGATTATCGGCGGTACCCTCCGACTTCCCCAATTATATCGGTATGGTCGGCATGCACGGCAATGTCGTTCCTAATAAAATGACCCAGCAATGCGACGTGCTCGTCGCCGTCGGCTGCCGATTCGCCGACCGCGTAACCGGCGTTGCCTCCAACTATGCGCCGCATGCCAAAATCATTCATATAGACATCGATCCTGCGGAAATTGATAAAAACGTCAAGGTGGAACTGGGCATCTGCGGTGATGCCAAGGAGGTCCTTGCCAGAATACTGCCCCATCTTGAAGAGAACAACCATGACAATTGGATTCATTCGTTCGACTTCTATAGAGAAGAGGAGCTGAAAAAGGTGGTCAATCCTGAAACGCATCCGGATACCGGCAACCCGATAAAAATGGGCGAAGCGGTCAATAAAGTCACCGAAATCTGCGGAGGCAATGCCATCGTCGTCACCGACGTCGGCCAGAACCAGATGATTGCAGCCCGGTACTCCCGTTACAGACANAGTCGCAGTTTTATATCATCAGGCGGACTCGGCACCATGGGGTTCGGCCTCCCGGCCGCTATCGGTGCAAAGATGGCGGCACCCGATCGCGAAGTCGTTTTTTTCGTCGGCGATGGAGGAATACAGATGACCATAGAAGAGCTGGGCACCATCATGCAGGAAAGAACAGCCGTTAAAATCGTGGTTTTGGACAATACGTGGTTAGGTATGGTCCGGCAGTGGCAGGAATTGTTCTTCCGGAAACGTTATTCCCAAACCCACATGGTGAATCCCGACTTCGTTAAGGTGGCNGAGGCCTACAACATCAAAGGCCGACGGGTCACTGAGCGTGAAGAACTGGACGCTGCCGTGAGGGAAATGTTGGAATACGATGGTCCATACTTGCTCCATGTAGCGGTGCAGGAAGAAAGCATGGTGTTCCCGATGGTGCCTGGCGGACAGCCCGTCGATCATATTCTGCTGAGCAGAACAGAAAAAATATAAAACGGAGCTCTTGCAAAAGAGTCGCATTTCCAACACATAATCTGTCACAATGGAAGAAAATACAAACAACGAGGCACAGCAACCCATTTTCACGGTAACGATATATTCCGAAAACAATGTGGGATTGCTGAACCAGATAGCCATCATATTCACCCGTCGCAACGTCAACATCTGGAGCTTAGCGGTATCGGCTTCGGCCATCGAGGGAGTCCACAAATTCACAGTGGCCTGTCATACCGATGAAGATACGATCGCCAAAATCGTCAAGCAAATAGAAAAACGCATCGACGTGCTCAAAGCTTTTTACTTTCGCGATGATGAAATTGTCTATCAGGAGCTCGCACTTTATAAAATACCCACCGAAACGTTGCTCAACGACATCGACTTTGAAAAACTTATCCGCAAATACAACGCACGGATCATCGAAGTCAATTCGACATTCGCCATCCTGGAAAAAACCGGACATTGCGACGAAACAATAGAACTGTTCAACGCTCTTAACCGTTACGGAGTGTTGCAGTTCGTCCGTTCCGGCCGTGTGGCGGTCACCANGTCGCTGGTNGAACGGGTTTCCAATTTTTTGGAAGAACAGGAAATCCGCAGANTTCACGANGAACAGAACCGTGGGAAAAGCCTGCTCANGCCNGAAGGCGCCGACAGCAGCGAAGACTGAATAAAAAAACATAAAGACAATACAAAATATTCAACTTTTTAAATTTTTCACAACATGATTATCAACTTTGGCGGTGTAGAAGAGAACGTTCGCACCCGTGAGGAGTTTCCCCTCGAAAAAGCACGCGAAGTATTGAAGAATGAAACCATCGCCGTTATCGGCTACGGTGTACAAGGGCCAGGCCAAGCCATGAACCTCCGCGACAANGGCTTCAANGTGATCGTNGGACAGAGAGAAGGCAAAACGTTCGAGAAAGCAAAAGGAGACGGATGGGTTCCCGGCGAAACGCTTTTCTCGATCGAAGAGGCTTGTAAACGCGCCACCATCATCCAGTATCTGCTCTCAGATGCTGCACAGATCGAATGCTGGCCGACCGTCAAGAAATATCTGACTCCGGGCAAGACCCTGTATTTCTCGCACGGCTTCGCCATTACGTGGAACGACCGTACGGGCATCATTCCCCCGAAAGACATCGATGTGATCATGATCGCGCCCAAAGGATCGGGCACCTCACTGCGTCGCATGTTCGTACAGGGACGCGGTCTGAACTCCTCCTATGCCATTTACCAGGACGCAACCGGCCGCGCCCTTGAGAAAGTATTGGCACTCGGCATCGGTGTCGGCTCGGGCTACCTCTTTGAGACGACATTCACCAAAGAGGCGACCTCCGACCTCACCGGTGAACGTGGTTCCCTGATGGGCGCCATCCAGGGCCTGCTCGCCGCCCAATATGAAACTTTACGCGAACACGGACATTCTCCCAGCGAAGCATTCAATGAAACCGTAGAAGAATTGACCCAGTCCCTGATGCCATTATTCGCCGAAAACGGCATGGATTGGATGTACGCGAACTGTTCCACCACTGCCCAACGCGGCGCACTCGATTGGAAAGACCGTTTCCACGATGCCATCAAGCCGGTTATGGAGCAACTGTATGAATCGGTGCTTTGCGGCAACGAGGCGCAGATTTCCATCGACAGCAACAGCCAGCCGGACTATCGCGTAAAACTTGAAGCCGAACTGAAAGCTCTTCGAGAGAGTGAAATGTGGCGTGCCGGAGAAACTGTGCGCAAACTCCGCCCCGAAAACAACTGATGTTTCATCTATCCATAGATATTAAAATTAAAGTCTGTATCGGAAGTTACGGATAAGAACCGCTTCCCGTACAGACTTTTCTCTTGCAAAGCGAATAAATACCTGCCTAAAAAAGACAAATGNNNCAACAAGGCNGGAGGTCGACCGGAGCCGGNNTGTCGGCCGNGGCGGCCACGCCGACGGATAACTGCCAGCATTCCTTTCCGGCAATACAATCCAGTTATTCAATCCTCCCCATACCCGTTTTATCTCTTCGATCATGCGTATCGGTCTTCTCCCCAAAATACTTATCGCCATCGCCCTCGGGGCCAGCCTCGGCCAGATCATGCCGGACATTCTCATCAGAGCATTCAATACTTTCAACGGTGTTTTCGACCAGTTGCTGAAGTTCCTGATTCCTTTAATCATTGTCGGATTGGTCACTCCGGCCATTGCCGACGTCGGGCGCAGTGCAGGACGTATGCTATTGATTACGGCAATCATCGCCTATGGTGCCACACTCTTTTCCGGCCTCTTCTCCTACGGTTGCAGCGTATGGCTTTTCCCCTCCCTTATAGACGGCAGCGCTTCCGATCTGTTGAACGACAGCGGACACACGTTTGCCCCGTTCTTCACGCTTGAAATTCCCCCTGTCATGAATGTCATGACCGCCCTGATCTTCTCTTTCATGGCCGGTCTGGGAATCGCCGCGACTCAGGCACCGACATTGAAAACCGGCTTCGACGAATTTAAGGAAATCATCAACCGGGCCATCAGCAAAAGCATCATCCCCATACTCCCCATCTTCATTTTCGGCCTTTTCTTGGATATGAGCGCCAGCGGCAAGGTTGTCCCGATACTGACGACCTTCATCAAAGTCATCGGCATGATTTTCTTGCTGACATTCATTCTGCTATTCATCCAATACGGTATCGCCGGAATCATCACCCGTCGCAATCCTTTCAAACTCCTCGGAACGATGATGCCCGCCTATTTCACGGCCCTCGGCACCTCTTCTTCGGCAGCGACAATTCCTGTCACGTTAANANAGACATTACAAAACGGAGTNTCTTCTGAAATCGCCGGTTTCGTCGTCCCGCTTTGTGCAACCATCCACCTTTCCGGCNGCACACTGAAAATCGTTGNCNGTGCCGTAGCCTTGATGATAATGCAGGGACTGCCATTCGACTTCCCTCTTTTCCTCGGCTTCATCATCATGCTCGGCGTGACGATGGTGGCCGCCCCCGGCGTACCGGGCGGCGCCATCATGGCGGCTCTCGGCATTCTTGACAGCATCCTCGGATTCGACGCAACGCAGCAGGCCATGATGATCACGCTTTATATCGCCATGGATAGTTTCGGCACCGCCTGTAATGTCACCGGCGACGGAGCCATCGCCCTCATCATGGAAAAGATCCATACACGCAGATAATTCTTCACCGCTCCCCCTACTGTCTTGCAAAGATTCTGTTCCGGCAGAAATTTTCCGCCGGAACAGAATCTCTTATCAAGCAGCGTCACTCCGGCAAGCGGATACTATTACGTCCGAGGNGTTATCACCGCTTGGGCAGCCTGCACCAAGCCTATAATTATTCTTCCAGATTCCCACCGACCGACCACACAGACCCAATAAGCACCTTTCCGGCGCGCATCAACCGTCCCAAAGGCCATAAGCGATCGCAGCCAGATTCACGAAACCGCCACATACACTCATCCACCTTCCTCCGGCAATCCAGATGAAATCCATTCTAAAATATTTCACAGATACGGGAAATATTTCCGGACTTAATTCACGAACACAAATACGCGGCATCTTTTATTGCCGATACTGAGACATAAAAGAATCTACAGCGAGAGAACGTAGGCCCATTATCCCTATGCGCCCCTTTATCTCTATAAAAAAGCAGGAGTCCTATATCCGATTTCAGGCCCCGGCCAAGATTCCCTAAGGATTTCATTCTTTCCTTTTGATAACACCTGCCAGACTCAAATTATGTTCATTCAGCACTTTTATGAAATACGGATTAAAGCAGATTTTAAAATTGCATGAAATTTGCAAGGAATATACNGAGAAAAGCAGTACATTTGCGATGTTTCTAATAAATTCTATTTCATGAAAAGAATCATTCTCCCTCTTGCTATGCTCATGTCAGCATGGAGCATTTCTCTTGCGGAAGACAAAGCCCCGGCCTTTCCCGGCGCAGAGGGGCACGGTCGATATGTCACCGGCGGACGTGGCGGAGAGATCCGGCATGTGACCAACCTCAATGACAGCGGCCCCGGTTCCCTCCGTCAGGCACTCAACGGTAATAACTCGAAAATTATCGTGTTCGACGTGAGCGGTTATATCGATCTCAAGTCTCAGCTCAACGTCACTTCCAACACGACTATTCTTGGCCAGACTNCACCTGAAGGCGGCATTACGCTTCGTTACTACACCTTGTATTTCGGCAAGTGTGACAATGTGATCGTCCGTTTCATCCGCTCCCGCCGTTCTCAGGTAAAGGATGTGAATGATGGCGCCGATGCCACCTGGGGCCGTAACCGACAGAATATCATTATCGACCACTGCTCATTCTCTTGGAGCATCGATGAGGTCGCTTCGTTCTATGACAACCGAAACTTCACCTTGCAATGGACAACCATGGCAGAAGGGCTTGCAAATCCCGGTCACTCAAAAGGCGCCCATAGCTATGGCGGTATATGGGGTGGCAAGAATGCATCGTTCCACCACAATTTCCTGGCCCACATCCAGAATCGTGCTCCCCGTTTCAACGGCGCGCGTTATGCATGGGACGGCTATGATAAGACGGCCTATAGCTCGACGGTCGATGCCGAGCGTGTCGATTTCCGGAACTGCGTGATGTATAACTGGGGCAATGGCAACGGATGCTACGGTGGCCCCGGAGGCGGTTACGTTAACATGGTCAACAACTATTTCCAGGCCGGCCCCGGCACCCTGAACCGCACACGTGTGACACAGGTCAGCGTAGCCTCCGAGGGAAATGCTGCCGGGTCGAGCCTCCAAGGCTATGCTTCGCGCTACTACATTGACGGCAACTATGTCTCTGCCGCTTCCGATCCCGAGAATTATGACTGGGCAGGTGTCATCTATGACGCCGGGCTCACCAAACAAGGCTCCGAATACTATATCGCCGACGCCGCTCATCTTTACGGGAATGTAACCTATACCAAAATCAACGGGAAAGACTGCGTCCCTCTCAAACTCGATGCCGAAATCGATCCCGGTGTAGTGACCACACATACTGCCGCCGGTGTATATAACAAGATTCTCGACTATTGTGGAGCATCACTTTATCGTGACGCGACCGACNTCCGCTACATGGAGGAAGCCCGCACCGGCACCACGACNTACGCAGGNGATGTGGCCTATGTCGATGCCACCGGCAAAGTATATCCCACNTCCAACACNGCCGGCATACTTGACTTTATCAATGACCCCAACGGGGTGCAGAATCCAGGTACGGCAAGTTATCCCGAACTTCCGTCCGACACTCGTCCTGCCGGTTATGACACCGACGGCGATGGCATACCGGATGAATGGGAGCTTATCAACGGACTCAATCCTCAGAATGCTTCCGACGGGTCGGCCTATACTCTTGATAGTCGNAAATGGTACACCAATATCGAAGTCTATGCAAACTTTCTGGTTGAGGGAATCATGAAGAGCGGCAATGCCGANGCCCTCACTGCAGTCGATGAATATTATCCTAAAATCCCGAGCTCGGCCTCCTTAGAGGGAACAACTGCCAGTAGCAGCCAGATCAAAAAGATAGAATATTATAATTTGCGCGGAATACGTCTCACCCAGCCTACCGACGGCATCAATATCCGGCGTATCATCTATACAAACGGAACTGCTGTAACCGATAAGGTTATCAAATAATATTTTCAGCAATCTGTACGGGGAGCACATAGTAATCGAATGAAAGTCCTGTGTGCTCCCTGCTTGGTCATTCGACAGGTATAATAAGTACTTTATTCTTTTTTCGACTCTATCCGATTCGGGAAGCAGATACGGAGTTTCCGATAAGAGTTCCCAAGTTCCTTGTGGCACTATTCGTGCAATCAAAAGTAAGAAAGAGACATTCCGAAGCAGCCATCTTTGGCCTCAAACTACAAAAAAGATTGAAGGTATCACCTGATGAACTCTATACGTCTCTTCAGGACACACAATATGGAATTACCCACCACACACGAAAAGTCTTCAGCCTGATGAAGGAAAAAGCCATCCTGCACCGGGCATAATTCATCACCGCGATTACAACTCCGGCAATCGGGTTTACACCAGATACATCCGCGGTAACGATACTATTCCTTTTTCACTCCCTCTGATCAGCCAAGTTTTAATCGGAACTTTTTTATCGGCCCTTCCCGGACATTTACAGAGAAGCAATATCTATGCCTGAGAGAGTTCTACTCTCAGGAACAGCTGCAACAGCGTCGGAGAGCAAAGTATTTATCAGATAATAGCCCATACCGGAATAAAAAGATCGGGTGCAAAGTCTATGAAAGACTTTGCACCCGATTCAATAAGCTACATTAATATCTTTTATATCGTAAGAATAAACTACGATGATATCCGCACCTTACTTCTGAATGAACTTCTTGCCATTCTGGATGTAAAGACGACCGGCCTCGACGTTAACCACCTTACGGCCCATGATGTCATAGATAACACCATTCCGGAGAGCAGCGGCATTGTCGCTTTCGATAGCGTCGATGCCAGTTGCATCGGTACCGAGAATACGGAGATCGGCAACGAAAAGGAATTCAAAAGAAAGGTTAGCCTCTCCGATTTCCATCAGCTCTTCCAACTCCGGATTCATGCAACGTTCACCATTAGCGTCACCCTGCAGACGGATATAGTACTTCTGGCCCTCCAACTCTGCGGGAAGTGAAGCCTCAAGTTTGGTCCATTTACCAGCTTCCGCAATATCAGTCTTGTTGAAGTTGGTCCAAGCTGCACCGTCAAGAGAGTAATCTACGTTAACGGTTTTAGTACAATAGTTGTCTGTGCCGATATAGCAGGAAACGGTCTTGGCAGAAGCTGAAGCGGGAACTTCAACATAAACGTAGTCAGGCTGTTTCAGCGTATCGAGCTGGTTAATCGTAGAACGGATGATGAAGCAGTTACGGATCACATCGCCACTCACCTTGTTGTTACGGGTCTGAATGGCATCAGCCAGAGAATCTACATAAGCGGTACCGTCGAAAGTACGGTAGCAGAGGAAATAAGCATCTTCCTTAGCAGCATAGTTCGCGGCCAAAGGCGCTGCCAATTTGGTGTTATTGCCGGTCAGCTGATCGAGGTTCCAAACGGCGATATACTCTACCTCTTTGAATGTAGCGGTAAGAGTCACATCCTCTGTCAAAGTGAGTTCACGCTCGGTTTCCATAGAACCGTCGCTCCAGCCGAGGAATTCATTGAGGTCACCCTTCGTATTTACAGTCAGGCGAACAACATCACCGGACAAATACTGTTCTTTCTTAGGAGAGTAAACAACTTCTGCAGACTTGGAACCTTCAACATTTACAACCAAAGTTACTTTTTCAATCCTGTTATTAGTATAGAGACGTTCCGGACCGATCGGAGCGCCCTCAGCACCCATTGTATAAATCTTATGACCATTGAAAAGCAAGAAAGTTCCGGCTTCAGGNGCAACAAAATCATTCCAAGAAAGCTCAGCTTCTGCTGGGCTTATCGGAGCGACAGTATCGGTTTCAGTACAAAGCCATGCACCTTCACCGTCTTCATCCAACATCTGATCTTTTGCCCAACCCTGGGTAGATTCACGATAGAAATCGCTGACAATGTTGTTCGTAAGAACCGGCATACCCTTGGAAAGACGGATGATAGAGCCCTGCTTCAATGTTTCATTGCCTTCTTCATCGGTAGCAGTCGGACGAGCCAAGTTATAATCATTCTCCCAGGTAGGACGCATGAAAATATTATTCTTGAAAGAGAAAGAGGCCATCTCTCCGAGGCTGGAACCAAAATCGAAGAGAGGATTCGTCTGCTGAGTAGCGGTAAAGAATGCATTGTTTTCAATGGTGAACTCCGTATTCTCTACATTTGCCCAGTCCTTATTGATATAAGACATAGAGAAGATCTGCTTGTTATACGGCAGGTCATAGAAAACATTGCCTTTCAATACACATTCGGTCAACGGAGAACCCATTACAATACAAGCCCAAGTATTACCTGAAGTAAGATTGGCATAGTGGATATCACAATCGGAAATCTCGAAATGAGCGAAATTACCATACTTGATCTCACCGGTAGTTGCATCGGCATCGGTAGGAACTGTACGGATAATGGTACGAGCATAATTGGTAATTTCACAATTGCGAAGAACGAACTGATTGAAGAATACCTGCTTCTTATTACAATAGAAGATCTGACCGGAAGTAGCTGCAGCGCCGCTACGATACTGAAGATTCATGTTTTCAATAATAAGGCTGAAGTTATCGGCCTCAGTATTGTCACCGAACTGCCAGTCCGTCTGGAGAATCGGACGGTTACCGAGTTCGTCATTTTCACCAATAACATAAAGAGTACCCTTCTGACAAGTAACACCTGCATCAGATTTGATAGCACCCGTATTGATCACTGCACCATCAGCCAAACGCACGATGATTGTGTCCACGCCATCGGCCTCACGATTTTTGGCGATAGCTGCCGTGAACTCGTTCTTAGTAGAAACAACAGTCTTTTCTGCTACTGCCGTAACAGAAGACATGGCGGCTGCCATTCCCACGATAAAAGTAAATACTTTTTTCATAGTTCTTTTTGTTTTAAATGATTAGTAATTATAAGTAGTTGTTGTTATGCGTATTATCAAATTGTTCCGTCATGCAAGGAAAGTCCCGGGTCCTCATTCCCGGTACTTTCCTCATAACGAAATGTTATCATTCCGTTTTCAGCGTCCAGTCAATAAAATACTTTTCGCTCAGAGATTCGGCGACATCTTTCTTACGGCTGTCATTATATTTGCCGGCCACCCGGTCGTAGATAATCGTCCAATCTTTGCCATAACGTTCAGCCATTTTCACGAGATAGCTGTAAGACTTGCCTTCGCCGGTAAATTCTTTCAGGTATTCGTCGGCCAATGCCAAGTCGTACTGTTTCATACGCTCTTCGGAGAATGCAAACGCGTTTGCGGCATTTGCCAATTCCTCTGCGGAAACATTCTCGCCCAAGGAGGCCTTGTAATCGTCGAGGGTAGGAAGTTCATACTCCGAACCGCGAGCTCCGCCGACAATGCCGATATCTCCATATCCGCCTGAAGCGGCAAACCAATATTCGTACAAAGGATTCCAGACACGGTCGCCGGCAATGGAATCGGCCGGCACACTCACATAACCTCCGGGGAACTTATTCAGAATACCCTTGTTCAACAATGTGGCTGCCACCTCCCAATGTCCAAGATGATTCTCTGCCTCAGCCAACAGGAAGTGCAAATCATGACCGCGATAAAGCAAAATCGTGGGTTCAATCTCAAAAATATTCTGACGGAGATAGCCCCGGTTGTTCACACGACTGTAGTAGAACTTAGAGAGGCACTTCTCACCGTTGATCG
>WFLX010389097.1_pt1 | contig 11057 bp, 9 predicted proteins | sample 4967041 | NCBI WGS metagenome assembly WFLX01 (sample SAMN12857096, study PRJNA449069) | gut metagenome | isolation source: stool from male and female vole | host: Microtus ochrogaster | place: USA:Florida | collected 2017 | reverse complement strand
GTGTGAGCATCAACCTGCATCCGTCAGATGATGACGCCGGAGTGATGATCTCACGTCCTCTCTTTGAATGGGTGATGGAAAACCTTACGAAGAATGCCGTAGACGCGATGGGAGGCAACGGCCGGATAGATATCACTACCGGGCGTGAGAAGAACGGCACCGTATATATAGAGGTGAAGGATACCGGCAAAGGGATAGCGCGCAAGAACTTCAAGACCGTGTTCAATCCCGGCTATACCACCAAGAAGCGTGGCTGGGGACTGGGGTTGACGCTCGTGAAGCGTATCATCGAGGATTACCACAAAGGGCGCATCTTTGTCAAGGAGTCGGAGCCGGGGGTGGGCACTACCTTCCGCATCGAATTACCCGGGCTTTAGACCCCTTTCTCGCCGATGCATCCCGGCGTTAACATTTTTGTAGAAAGGGGGCTTAATTAAAAAGGGGTCTTAATTAAAGAGGTTGAATATACGGAAGCGGATGTCGCGCATCAGCAGGAGGAACGGGGAGAGCACCGGTATTTCGGGTGCGAGCATAGCCTTCATTTTCTGTTTTTTCTCTGTGGAATAGAGTCTTAGCGCAGCATTACGGCACTCTATCTCCACGACTGCAGGGAGCGTGGCGGGTTCGCCGTCGAAATGCGCCGGTCCTTCCGAATTGCGTTCTATCCTTATATGTCTTGCCTGAAATGTGGAGACCGCGCCGGAACTCCCTACGAGTCCGGTAAGCACTTCGGCACCGGCGCGTACCGTATTGAGCAAATTCCCTTTATGCACGATGGTGATGTCGAGCAGTCCGTCCTTGAGTGAGGCATGAGGGGCGATAAAGGCATTGTTGCCATACTGCGAGGCATTGCAGCAGGCCACGAGCATGGCCTCTTCGGTCATCGCTTTTCCATCGGCTATGATAGTGTATCGCTCCGGACGATAGGTCAATACCTCATCGAAGACGGCACGGAGATAATTGACCAGTCCGCGACCGTTGAACTGATTGGAATTGAATTTATCAGTAACGTTGGCATCAAATCCGAGTCCGAAAGTGCAGAAGAATGGTCGACCGCAAGCCTCGCCATAGTCAGCATCAAGTATACGGTCTTCAGCAATGACCTTCATTGCGCCTGGCACGGTGAGCGGTATGCCGAGGTGCCGGGCCAGACCGTTGCCTGAGCCTAAAGGGACGATGCCCATGATGACGCGACTACCGCAGACGCCGGCAGCCACCTCATTGACCGTACCGTCGCCGCCGCAAGCCACCACGCTGTAATAATTTTCTCTTACCGCCTGACGAGCCAGCTCTGTGGCATGGCCGGCATGCTCCGTCTGACACACGGTGACATCATATCCGAGTTGCTCGGCCTGCTCACACACGTAGCGTGCGGCATCGTGGCGAGCCACGCTTCCGGCAATCGGATTTACTATCAGCATCATGCGTCTACGCTTATTCATAGCGCAAATTTAATAATTTTTTTGTAAATTTGTATCGTCATGAAAATCTCAATTTTACTCCGCATAGTTAAAATATNCGTTACGCTGAGCANTCTCGTCNCTCCTTTAGGAGGCGCCGCCCAGACACCTTCCAAAAGAAAAGCGGCAATGCCTAAAGAGGAACTGACGCTGCTCAACCGCGCAATTCAGTCGGCAGACATGTACAAGCATGAAAAGAACATGCATCTTGACACGCTCAAACGACTCGAACGCGAGGCTCCGGCCAACTCTATGAAAAAATGGGAATTGACCCACCGTATTTCGGAAGAATATCTGCCCGTGCGTGCAGACTCGTCGATGAAATATGCTGAACGGGCTTTGAATCTGGCTACGGCCAACGGCTGGGAGAAGCAGATATATATCAGCAAAATCGCATTTATCAAGGCGCTTGCCACCTCCGGCATCTTTACCTATGCGTCGGAGGAATTCATGAAAATCAACCCTACTACGCTCGACCGGAATGAAAAGATACTCTATCTGGAGGCGGGAAGACGTCTGTACGGATATATGAGAGGGATGGTGGAGACGGAGAAGAAGTATTATAACGTCACTACGGAGAAATACCTGCAATATAATGACTCACTGGAGGCAATCTTGCCCGACGACTCACCGATGAAGCAGTTTCTTACGTCTGAGAAATTGATAACTACCGGTCATTACACTGATGCGAAGCCCATCCTTGAGCATCTTCTCGAGACCCATCGGATAGAGGACAATCTCTACGGCATGGCGGCCTTTCAACTTGCCACGGTATATAATCATTTAGGTGACGACAATCAATATGCGGCATATCTGGCCAAAGCGGCCGTCTCAGACATACGCGGATGTATAAATGACGGTCTTGCCCTGCCTACTTTGGCCTACTGGATGTATGAAGAGGGCGAGCTCAATGATGCGTACCGCTACATCAACTGCGCCCTGAAAGACGCCACCTCCGGCAACGCACGCACACGCANCATCATGATTGCCTCGATGCTTCCGATTATTGATGAGGCTTACAGGGAGAAAATCAGTGCATCGCGCGATGAAATGATGATTTACTTCCTCTTAGTGACGTTTTTGCTCATAATCTCCGGAATATTGCTGTCCTTCCTTATCAGACAGATGAAGCGCAGCCGCAAAAACTCGGAAAAACTCTCGCGCACGTCACGACTTCAGGAGAATTATTTAGGTCATTTCATCACTTTAAGTTCCACATACGCCAACCGCATCAAGCAGTTGCAGAAGACTGTTACCCGAAAGATCAAGGCAGGACAGACAGAGGAACTACTGAAGATGGTGAACAGCCCAAAATTGAATGAAGACATTCAAAAAGAATTTTACACCACTTTTGATTCAGCATTTCTTGATCTCTACCCTGACTTTATTGATGAGGTCAACGAGCTGCTGCGTCCTGAAGAGAGAATTTATCTTAAGGAGAAGGATGTCTTGCCGCCGGAATTGCGCGTATATGCGTTTGTGAGAATCGGCATCGTGGAGTCAACTCAAATTGCGAGCATTCTCAACTACAGTGCCTCGACGGTCTACAATTACCGAACCAAAATACGCAACAAAGCGATCAATCGTGATACGTTTGATGATATGATAGCGCCGGCAAACCCTCTTCTGCCGATAGACCCTGTCTACACCCCCGACCCGGAGTAAAACAGGGCCTGAACGGGACATTTTGATGCTTTCAGCAACTATATGGTCACTACATTAGGACTATATACCATCTACTCATAAGTCTACACACGAATTTTTTATTTGATTGATTAGCTGCAGTTTGCCTCTGTCTATATCTACATTACACCTTACATATCACCTTACACTACTTGACAGATTGGGAAAGATGTAGTAATTTTGCATTGTCGATTTGAGAAAGGACTCAAATCAACCCATACTCTAAGGCAACAACTAAATAATTCTGTAAGGTAAAAAGACAATAGTAGGTTTTTAAGGATGGTTTGAAAGAGATACACATTCTCCTGTCTAAGGACTCAGACATCCAAAGGTAGCATAGGTGTAAAGATAAAAGGTATTAGTTTTGACACTAATCGTTTATGTTAGGTTTATAGAAATAAATTTTTTAGCGGCTTTGCTGGGAAGCAAGGCCGTTTTTTTTTATTTTATTTTTTAAGGACTTTAAGGACCTTAAGGTCTTTAAGGAGAACGTAGGGGTATTAGATGTTGCGGCCGAGCCAGTAGCCGAGAGCACAGCCGAAGAGGCCTACGAAGATGGTCATCACAGCGAATATGAGCCATATCTCGAGGTGTCCCTTCTCAAAATAATGCACGCAGTCGAGAGTGAATGATGAGAAGGTGGAGAAGCCGCCACAGAAGCCCGTCATCGTGGCTAAGAGAAAGAATTCCTTGCCGTTGGCACTCCAGTTGCAATGGCCGTTTACGAGCCAGCCGGCAAAAACACCGATCAGGAAGCAACCTATGGAGTTGATGACCCACGTAGCAAGTCCGGTCATGGAATGCCGCATCGCTGTCTCTATAAAATACCGACACACGGCACCGAAGCCGCCTGAGCCGAAAACTATCAATACTTTTAACATTATTTCATATCTTTATAATTGCAATTATGTATTACCTATTGCTTCATTATCAGCGTTATTTAATCTATATTGGCGCTTCCACATACATCTTGTCTATCCACTGTTTCCGTGCGTTATATAGACGAGAAAAGGGCCGGGGCTCGGAAGCCGCGACCCTTTCATAAAATAGCAAATGTTTTATTATTTTATGGAGCTTGGCTATAGGGATTATTTGCCGAGTCGGGCCTCTTCGCGAGCGATGTAAGCTTCAACGGCCATACCGTTGGCAAATTGGAATGTGGGGAACTCAGTCTGAATGCGCTTGTAGCAATCGAGAGCGCCCTGATAATTTTTCTGTTCGTCATATACGTTAGCCTCCTTATAGAGAGCCACGGGGACAATCTGCGGATTACCGCCGGCTTTGCGGATGCAAGCGTCGTAAGCGCTGAGCGCCTCGCCATATTTCTTAAGGTTGACGTATGAGTCACCGAGAAGCATCTTGGCCTGAGCCGCAAGCACGTCGTCGGAAGTGCTGAATTTCTCAAGATACTTGACAGCCTCCTGATATTTGCCGATGTTGTAATAAGACTCAGCGGCTGAGAGAGCGGCTACTTTACCGGCATCGAAATGACCGTATTTGTCTGCCACCTTCGCATATTCGCGGGCACGGATGGTGTCGTTACCGAGCGCTGTCTGCTCTACCTGGCTGTAAGCAGCCCATGAATTGTTAAGACCGGGATTGCGGTAAATCCAGAAATATGAACCGACGAATACGGCTATAACAGCGATAACACCTATCACCCAATAGATTATCTTCTTATTGGCTGCCACTTTCTGACCGGCGCCGGTGAGCTGCTCATGGATTTCATCTATCGCGTTTGAGTCCTGACGATTATTATTTTCTGCCATTGCAAGTAATAATTTTTCTTTCCGTTTTTACATTATTATCTGCAAAAGTAATACTTTTTGTGCTAACACCCAAATTTAACGCAATAAATTTCCTATATTTTTACTAAATTTGCAGTCTGTATGGCGCAACTTGGCTCGACATTAGACCTTCAGCAGACGCAGCGCATGCGTCTCTCGCAGCAGCAGCTTCGCTTTGTGAGGCTGCTCGAGCTTAATGCGCGCGAATTTGACGAGGCTGTAGAGAGCGAACTCGAGGCCAATCCGGCTCTTCAGGCCGACGATGATGCCGCCGCCGATATCTCCGACGATACCCCTTATTATCTGCGACATGCATACAATGTCTCACCGGATGGTAATGATTACGACTACACCGCTCCGGATGAGTCGGAGTCGCTCTATGACCATCTGTTGACACAGATCGGCGAGCAGCGCCTGCCGGAGGAGGTCGAGGCGATGGCAAAATATATTGTGGGCAATCTGGACAGCAACGGCCGGCTGCAGCGCCCGCTGCGAAATATGATTGATGACCTTGCCATCAATACCGGTGTGGAGATACCTTATGACGTTGCCTTAGAGGCCTTGGACGTGGTGCGTGGTCTTGACCCGGCGGGCGTCGGCGCGGAAGACCTCCGCGACTGCCTGCTGCTGCAACTCCGCGTGCTCCCGCCCTCCACCACTCGCGATGACGCACTGCATATACTGAGAGACTACTTCGAACCCTATACCAAGAAGCACTCTCACCGGATTATCTCCGGACTGAAGATATCAGCCGAACGCGTGGCGGCGGCTGGCGAACTCATACGCACGCTCAATCCAAAACCCGGCGCTGCATACGGCGGAGAGAGGGAAACGGCGGCTGCCGTGATATATGCCGACTTTTCCGTCAGCAACGAAGAGGGAATACTCTCGGTGACAGTCAACAATCGCTTTTCCAACCTCAATATAGAGCAGAGTTACGTAGATGCCGTCAACGACCCGGCTATCCGCANACGGGANGCACGACGTGACAAGGCATTCACNATCAACGGATACAACAGCGCCCGGGAATTTATCGAGAATNTGNGANAACGACAAAAGACTCTGCTCAATGTAATGACGGCCATCGTCAAATTGCAGCACGAATATTTCGAAACCGGCGACGTATATCATCTGCATCCCATGATGATCAAGGATATAAGCGCCGTGACGGGGTTGGATCTCTCTGTGATATCCCGCGCCACTAATAATAAATATGTGGAGACTCCCTGGGGTAAGGTAATACCCGTCAGAGACCTCTTTTCCAATGTAAAGGGTGATGAAGAGAGCGGCGAGACACTCACCAACCGCCAAATCGAGGCTGAGATAAAGGCCATTGTGGACGCTGAAGACAAGAAGCATCCTCTCAGCGACGCCCGTATCTGCGAGGAGATGGAGAAACGGGGATACTCCCTCTCAAGGCGCACTATCGCCAAATATCGCGATGCGGTGCAGATACCGGTGGCGCGACTCAGAAAGAGTTTTTAATAGACTTTTTAATAGACTTTGGAATAGTCAGATAGATGAATAGAATATGGAAATAAACTCACCATATATACATACCCTCTCCAACGGTCTGCGCGTGGTGGGCCGACGCTCGGACGGCAACGTCTCTTATATCGGTGTGGCGGTAAATGCCGGCAGCCGTGACGAACCCTCCGACCGTGAGGGACTGGCTCACTTCGTGGAGCATACCATCTTCAAGGGAACGAAGAAGCGAAAGTCAAGCCATATCTCCAATAGATTGGAGTCAATAGGCGGCGAACTGAACGCTTACACCTCAAAGGAGGAGACGCTGATATATACCAATTCTCCGGCCGGCAATGCACGCCGCGCCATCGAACTCCTTGCCGACATCATCGCCGACTCTACTTTTCCGGAAAATGAACTGCGCAAGGAGCGCTCCGTGGTGATTGAGGAGATACATTCCTATCTCGACTCTCCCTCGGATGCCGTTTATGATGAGTATGAGGAACTGATATACGCCGGCTCGGCATTGGCTCACAACATTCTCGGCACCGAAGACTCCGTGCGCAGCCTCACCGGCTCAGACTGCCGTGCGTTTCTCGACAGCAAATATACGCCTGACAATATGGTGATCTATGCCGTAGACCCCGGCGAACCGGAGAAAATCCTTAAGGAGATGGAGCGCTATTTCGGCGGCCTGCACTTTACGACCGGAGGCACGGAGCGTATCGCCCCTCCCCCGGCGGACCACTTCGAACTGACGCGCGACCGCTCCGGACATCAGGCTCATACTATATTAGGCACCCGCCTCTTCGGGCGAAACGACCCACGCCGCTATGCACTCTTCCTATACAATAATTTCTTAGGCGGACCCTGCATGAATTCACGTCTTAATCAGGAGATACGCGAGCGTCGCGGACTGGCTTATACCGTAGACAGCAACGTTGCGCTGCTCTCCGACACCGGCACGCTGAATATCTACGTAGGATCCGACCCGGACAGAGTGAAGAAATGCTGTGACATTATCCACCGTGAGATAGACCGTCTGGCTCAGGCACCCATGTCGGAGAGACTCTTCGCCAAAATACGCGAGCAGTATCGCGGCCAACTATTAGTAAGTTCGGACCATCGCGAAGCGGCGGCTATGTCGTTGGGTAAGAGTGTGCTATACTACGGCAAGGTATATGACGCCGCATATACGGCTCAATGTATTATGGATGTGACTCGCGACCAACTCCTTGAGGTGAGTCGCATGATTGCCGCCCAACCTCTCAACAGACTGACATTAAGATGAAGATAGCAGATATAGATTTAGGTTACCGTCCGGTGATGCTTGCGCCGATGGAGGATGTCACCGACCCCTCCTTCCGGCTGATATGCCGCGAGCAGGGAGCCTCGATGGTCTACACGGAATTTGTCTCCGNTGAGGCNTNGATANGCAANATCGCCTCGACGACGCGCANNCTGCATATCGACAAGCGCGNACGACCCGTAGCGATACAGATTTACGGCCGCGAACCGGAGGCGATGGTGGAGGCTGCCCGCATCGTTGAGCAGGCCGAGCCTGACATACTCGACATCAATTTCGGATGCCCGGTAAAGAAGGTGGCTCACAAAGGTGCAGGGGCGGGTATGCTTCGCGATATCCCCAAACTGCTCTCCATCACAAAGGCCGTGGTGGATGCAGTCTCTATACCTGTGACGGTCAAGACCCGCTTGGGATGGGACTGTGAAAACAAGATAATCACCGACTTAGGTCCGCGACTGCAAGACTGCGGCATCAAAGCGCTTACCGTGCACGGCCGAACTCGCTCGCAGATGTATACCGGACATGCCGACTGGACGCTTATCGGCGAATTGAAAAATGACCCGCGGATGGAGATACCGGTGATAGGCAACGGTGACATCACCACCCCGGAAGAGGCCCTCGAAGCCTTCGAGACTTATGGTGTAGACGGTATTATGATAGGGCGTGCGGCATTCGGCGCGCCGTGGATATTCGGAGAGGTGCGCGAGATGCTCGACAAAGGAAGTTACACACGGTTGCCACTTGACCGACGATTCGCGCTGTTACGCCGGCAAGTGGAAGAGAGTGTGGAGCGAATAGATGAATATCGTGGGATATTGCATATACGTCGACACTTAGCGGCCTCTCCCCTTTTCAAAGGCATTCCCAATTTCCGCGAGACACGCATCGCGATGCTTCGCGCAAACAGCCTTGCGGAATTGATGCCAATCCTCGACTATACAGAAAATCTGCTCTCCCGTACAGACCTCCAATCCGAGCAACGTACGGACATGCCTCCGGCATGTTTCCAATCCGAAAGTGAGCGCATATCCGAGCAACGTAGGGACATGCCTCCGGCATGTTTCCAATCCGAAGATCGTACAAAAAAATTGATATAATGNAAAGANTAATTTTTATATTATGTATANCGATGTTCTCTCTCCGTGCCTTTGCCGCCGAGGCAAATGAACGCATTGAGAAAGTCGGTCCGTTTACTGCCATTCAGCTCATGGACAGCATCAACATCGTATATCACAACAATCCGGAATACAACGGCACGGTGCGTTGGACCGACGATGAGACCACGGATGACACCAAGCTGATTATCAGCAACAATAAAGGCACTCTCAAAATCCAGCTCGACATCACATTTGACAATGAGACGCCGACGTGCCCTACGCTACACGTCTACAGCGACTTCCTGAGCAAAGTGCTCAATTATTCCGACGGCCAGATCCTAATCGAGCAGCCGGCAGCATGCGCGAAGATAGAATTCTCGCAGATAGGCAACGGCAGCATCGTAGCCTCCGGCTTGAATGCCACGGAAATATACGCGAAGGTGACGGCCGGCATGGGCACAATCTCTCTGGCGGGCAAGTGTGATACGGCGACATACCGTATGACCGGCACCGGCACAATCCAGGCTGACGAACTGACGGCCGGCTCTGTCAACTGCCGCATATTCGGCGGCGGTAATATCTGCTGCAATCCCGTCAAAAAACTCAACGTGACGGGGATTGGTTCGACGCGCATCTATTACAAAGGGAATCCTGAAATATCGCACAAAGGCGGCGGCAAACTGCTGCCGGTAAAATAGGCTGAATGTCAGAATTAAAGCAACGGACAGCGAGGACACTGAAATGGAACACGATCGACCGTGTCTCCACACAGGTGTTGTATGCCGTTGTGGGCGTAATCTTAGCCAACATCCTCACTAAAGAGGAATTCGGTCTGGTGGGTGCGCTGACCATCTTTCAAGCCTTCGCCATCATATTTGTAGACAGCGGTTTCGGCGCTGCCCTGCTACGCGAGAAAGAGCCTACGCAGGCGGATTACTCCACGGTGTTCTGGTTTAATCTTATCGTATCCGTTGCCGTCTACGTAATCCTCTTCCTTTGCGCACCGCTTATCTCCTCGCTTTTCGGTGATAATGAGGCGTTGATACCGATGTCGAAGGTGATGTTTCTCACCTTCGTGCTTAACGGGCTTGCCATCGTGCAGACCAACCGTCTGATGAAGGCGATGGATGTCAAGATGATAGCCGTCTCCAACAGTGTGGCAATCCTGATATCGGGCGTCGTGGGAGTAGCGATGGCCTTCTTGGGCTACGGTGCCTGGGCGATGGTATGGTATTCGGTGATTATGGCAGCGGTAAAGACCACTATTCTTTGGCTGACCGGGGGCTGGGTGCCATCTCTGCTTTTCAGCCGTGAGTCGCTGCGCAAGATACGTCGTGTGGGCTTCAGCGTCTTCTCATCCTCGATGCTCAACACTATCTCTCAGAATGTATATAACTTTGTGATAGGCGTATGGTACGGGCTCTCCTCACTTGGTGTTTACACGCAGGCCGACAAATACAGCAAGATGTGCACGGCCTCTATTTCGCAGATACTTACGGCCTCGTTTGTGCCGTTGTTGTCGGGCGTGCAAGACTCTATGGAGGCTTTCCGGCGGTATTGCGCCAAGACGGGGCGATTTACTTCCTTCATACTTTTCCCGGCGATGGTGTTGCTGACCGTCACTGCTCCCTCGCTCTTTCATGCGCTCTTTGCCGATAAATGGGATGACGCCATCATTCTCTTTCAGATACTCTGCATGAGGGGGATATTCATTGTCTTCATATCCTTGTATTCCAATTATCTGCTGTCGCTTGGGAAAGCACGGCACATGATAGCCTCGGAGACTATAAAGGATGTGCTGCTCTTTGCTGCCATAGCGGCTACAGTATGGTGGCACTCCGTTCCGGTTTTAGTATGGGGTCTTTTAGTGGCCACGGGAGTGACATGGCTGATTTTGCTCTTTGTCACGGCTCATGGGTTGGGCTTCAAGGTGGGCGAACTGCTGCGCCCGGCGATGCCGTTTGTTTTGCCGACGGTGGTGATGGCCGGAGCGGCCTGGGGAGTCGGAATATTGATGGGATGGATACTTCCGGCGGGCGTATCGCTGCATATCTACGGGATGTCTGTATTTGCAGCGCAGGTCTTGGTGGCAGCCGGCGCATATTTCCTTTTCACTTACAGAGAACTCAGAGAATTGTAGGGACATGCCTTCGGCTACAGTACATGACATTTTTTATTGAGTGGTTGATGGTATCCTATCTTCTATGTTGATTTTTAGGATATCGTCAGTCACATATGTTAGACCCCAAGAGAAAAT
>WFLX010120661.1_pt1 | contig 11059 bp, 12 predicted proteins | sample 4967041 | NCBI WGS metagenome assembly WFLX01 (sample SAMN12857096, study PRJNA449069) | gut metagenome | isolation source: stool from male and female vole | host: Microtus ochrogaster | place: USA:Florida | collected 2017 | reverse complement strand
TTACGGCACCTTGCTTATTTCTTAAAAGTGCTTGCCCCCCCCCCAGTAGTCATTTTAAACGTCTTCATATAAATTTCTCCTCCTAAATATCGGCTTCCCCTTAGGGGGAGGCTCCGCGTAGCGGTGGTGAGGGGTTGGTTTGTTATATGTTTTCAACCACTCATCCGCCAAAACCTTAACGGTTTTGCCACCTTCCCTCCAAAGGGAAGGCTACTTTAGTGTATGGATTATATCATAAACAAATGAGAATTTCAATACTTTTCGTCAAAAAAGTTTAAAATAGTGCTAAATTTTACATTAAACACAATATGTTGTGGTTTGCGGTCGGAAATATATCCCTCATCCGTCTTTAAAAAGACACCTTCCCCCTTAAACTCAAGGGGGAAGGCAAGTTTTTGTTGTGTGGTTGGTGCAAAACTTATTTTAGTAAAAACGTTGACAGCTTGAATGGAATATGTTAAAATAAAATCACAACAAGGGCGAAACCCTAAACGGTTAGCCCCGTAGTCAGCTAAAAAATAACCGCCACAGTCGCTAAACTAATGGGCGGTTATTTTTTTATTGTCAGAAAAATTTTATCTTTCGTGACGCGGACGGAAGCTATGTACCCCTTTTCGAGCAAGCTCAGCAAAAAGAGAATCAGCTTACTATCCATATCCTTCACCCCCTTTACGGGGCGAGATTAACCGCCTTTGGGAAGCCCTTGCTGCTTAGATATATTTTAGCAAATATTTAACGATAAGTCAAATCGTTTTATATCGCTGTTTGCGGTGCGTGATTTTATTCGGCTTTTTTCTTTTTCAGCATCTTCTTTAAAGAAGTGCGGTGCTCCTCACCCGCCATAAGCTGATATAAATTCCTGTGGTGCGCGCCCCAGGTAATAATATTCAAAAGCAGCAGGAACATAAAGGTGAGCACTATAAACACGTTTGAAAGGTATTCGGTATAGCGCAGAGTGAAGATTACCGCCTGCCAAATGGTGAACGCGGCAACGCCGAGAAGCGACCCCATTGACCCCCACTCAGTAAAGCCGACGTAGACGAAAAGCAGTATGAACAGCGCAAGACCGACGAACGCGAACCACCAGGTTTCGCAAGCGACGGCGCACCATAATAGCCCTATGGTTGTGGAAATGCCCTTGCCGCCCTTAAACTTCATTGTTACGGGGAATACGTGACCTATGAGGGCGAATATCGCGTAAAAGTAGCGCATAAAGTCGGAAACGATTATTTCCGTGCCCGCAAAGCGGTAGCCACGGAAAACGAGATACGCCACAAGCACGGGAATTGCGCCCTTTAAACCGTCGCAAAGGAAGTTGAGCAGCCCCACCTTTAAGCCGTAGCGGCGCGAAATGTTCATTGCGCCGGGGTTGCCGCTACCGACGTTNCGTATATCGNCGTGCTTGAATTTTGAAATGAGAATTNCAAAGTNGAANCAGCNNATNAAGTAGCTGACTATTGCGCCGACTACAAGCCAGTACCAGCTTTGCGNAAGGTAAAATTCCTGCATATCAGTCCGCNTTTTTCTCCCTTGTGACTATGCGTATGGGCGTGCCCGAAAAGTCGAATGCTTTTCTTATGGAGTTTTCCAGAAATCTTTCGTAGGAAAAGTGCATCAGCGTGCCGTCGTTGACGAAAAGCACGAAGGTCGGCGGCGCAACCGATACCTGCGACGAATAGTAAACGCGCAGGCGTCTGCCGTTGTAGGAAGGCGGCTCGTTGGCGCGCACCGTGTCCGAAATAAGGTCGTTGAGCGTGCCGGTAGGGATGCGGAAGTGCGCGTTTTTATACACCTCGTCCACCACCTTCATTATCTTTTCGGCACGCTGACCCGTCTTTGCGGAAACGTACACCGACTTGAAATAGTCCATAAATTTCAAGTCCTCTTTAAGCTTTTCTTCGAACTTGTTTATGGTGTTGGTATCCTTTTCAATTAGGTCCCACTTGTTCATTACGACAACCGATGGTTTGCCCTGCTCGTGTACGTAGCCGATTATTTTGGTGTCCTGCTCGGTCAGCCCTTCGGAGCTGTCGACCACCAGAAGGCAGACGTCGGCGCGGCGCACTGCGTCGAACGCGCGCATGACCGAATAATATTCAACGTCGTCCTCCACCTTGGCTTTTTTGCGTATGCCCGCGGTGTCGATTATGGTGTAATTTTTGCCGTCGTAGGTGAAGCGGGTATCGATTGCGTCGCGCGTGGTGCCCGCAATATCGGTGACGATTGAACGCTCGAAGCCCAAAAGGCGGTTGACTATGCTGCTCTTGCCCGCGTTGGGTTTGCCCACCACCGCGATTTTTAGGCTATCGTCCTCTTCGCCGACGTTCTTTTCGAAGTAGCTTACGCACTCGTCCAGCACGTCGCCAATGCCCTTGCCGTGTTCGCTGGATACGGGGTACGGCTCGCCAAGACCGAGGGAATAGAATTCGAAAACCTTTTCCTCGGAGTATTCGTCAATCTTGTTTACGACGACGATTACGGGCTTTTTGCTCTTGCGGAGCATGTCCGCCACGTCGTAGTCGGACGTGGTAAGCCCCTCCTTTCCGTCAACGAAAAAGAGTATGACCTGCGCGGTGTCGATTGCCACTTCCGCCTGCTTTTTGATGTGCTTCCACATTAAATCGTCGCTTTTAAGCTCTATGCCGCCCGTGTCGACGAGCGAAAAGGTCCTGCCGCGCCACTCCGCGTCGGCGTACAGTCTGTCGCGCGTGACCCCCGGTCGGTCCTCGGTTATTGAAATTTTTCTGCCGACGACCTTGTTGAAAAAGGTGCTTTTGCCTACGTTGGGTCTGCCGACGATTGCGATAAGAGGGTTACTCATAATTTTATCCTTTCCGTAAAAATTATAAATAATATGCGCAAAAAAGTAAAGCGGTTTGTGCTTTAAACGCACAAACCGCCCCTAAAATCAGCTAAAAATTAAAACCAGCTGGCTATGCCGAGACCGACAAGACCGAGTATGCCGAGCACGAAGAATACCCAGAATACTATTCTCCAGCCCTTGCTCTTATACTTTACGTAGTCCCAAGCCGCAAGCCACGCGCTGATGAAAAGCGCGATTTGCGCGATAAACGAGCATGCGCCCGAAACCTTGCCAGCCCAAGTTACGATTACGCCGCATTTTGCAAGTATGCTGAAAACGAAGCTAATAAGACCCGCGATGCCCGCAAGCACTACGCCCCAGAACGCGCACACTTTGACAATCGAATAGTTGCTTGAACTCGTTGTCGTCGTTGTCCTTCTCTTTGCCATAAAAACCAATCCTCCACAAATTNATCAATNCAATTATATCAACAAAGGCGGAAATTTGCAACAGNTTTAACGCAGGTTAAAGCTNAGTTTTAATTTTTTGAGTACCNCCTGGAAATATTCGGGCAGCGGCGCGGTGAACGACAGCCGCTCTCCGCTCGTCGGGTGCGTGAATTCCAGCCTGTACGCGTGCAAAAGCTGACCTTCCAGAGAAAACTCACGCTTTTTTCTGCCGTAAACGTCGTCGCCCACTATCGGGTGGTTGAGGTGCTTGGCGTGCACGCGTATCTGGTGCGTTCTGCCCGTCTGCANGTCGAAGCGNCAAAGCGTGTAGCCCTGCGCCCTGTCTAAAACGGTGTAGNCNGTGNTTGCAAGCNTGCCCTTTTCGGGAGGCACCACCGCCATTTTGGTGCGGTCGGACTGGCTTCTGCCGATATAGGTCGTCACCGTGCCGCCGTCCTCTTTGAGGTTGCCTTCCAGCAGCGCGACGTAGGTGCGGCGGCAGGACTTTTCGGCAATCTGCCCGGCAAGGCTTAAATGCGCCCTGTCGTTCTTTGCCACCACCAACAGCCCCGAGGTATTTTTGTCTATTCTGTGCACGATGCCCGGTCTGATTACGCCGCCAATGCCGCTCAGGTTGTCAAGCTTGTACAAAAGCGCGTTGACCAGAGTGCCGTCAAGATTGCCGTTGCCCGCGTGGACGGTAAGCCCCTGCGGCTTGTTTATGACCGCAACGTCCGCGTCCTCGTAAATTATCTCTATGGGGATATCCTCGGGACGGGCAACGCACTCCACGGGGTCGGGTAGCTGAACGCAAAAATTATCGCCCGCGCAAACGCTTTGCGAGGGCTTTGCGGGCTTGCCGTTCACGGTGACAAGACCGCCTTCGAAAAGCTTTTTAAGCGCCGAACGGGTGTAATCCGTAAGCTTTTCGCTGAGCGCGACGTCCGCGCGCGCATAATTATTTTCGGCGGCGAATTGCTCGGTGCGCATTATTCTTCACCGTTTCCGCCGTCGGTTTTTTCTTCGGGCTCGGGTTGGATATCCCGTTCTTCTGCAGGCGTTTCGGCGGTTTCCGAAGCTTCCGCCTCTTCCTCCTGCTCCTGCTTAACTGCCAATTCGCGCGCCTTTGCCGCCGCTCTCGCCTTTTTGGTAAGCGGAAATACCGCCCATTCGTTTATGAAAAGTATGTCGATAACGGCGTAAATGACGCCGAAAACTATCCAGAAATCGGCGAAATTGCAGCACGCCCAGTTGCCGAAAATGTTCACCCACACGAAGTCGCGCACGGCCCGGAAAGGTAAAAGCCTGTCGACGAGGTTGCCCAGCGCACCCGCCGCAACCATAACGAGGGAGACTTTAAGCCCGACTAAGCGTTCGGGCAAAAGCAGGAACGCGGCTATCATGACGATAAGCATAATAAACGTCAGGACGATAAAGAAAATTCTGCCCCACTCGGTATCCGACAGAAAGGAAAACGCCGCGCCCGTGTTGCGGCTGCCGCTTTCCACGTAAATCAGTCCGGGGATAACTTTAAAGTTCCAGTTATACACTTCCTCGCAGGATTTCAAAACCAGATCGACGGTCAGAAGAACGACGAAAACCGCAATCAGAATTGCGCTGACCTTGCCGAAATGAATTTTCAATTTGAACTTCTTTTTATCTGACATACTTAAATTATATCACACGGCGTGCAACTTTAAAAGCAATTAGCGTGAAATTTTGCAAAAAGAAAAGCGTAGCACTTTAATGCTACGCCCGTCTTATTGTTTTATAAACCCTAAACTGATTAAAATTGCCTTGTCTACCCTGCTCATGGTTCCTTCGGGGAGTTCGCCTATCCTCTCTTTCAGCCTGCGCTTGTCGAGAGTTCGTATCTGCTCCAGCAGGATAACCGAATCCTTTTGAAGCCCGAAGTCGCCTATGGGCAGCTCTATATGCGTGGGCAGCTTAGCTTTGTTGATTTTGCTGGTCACCGCCGCCGCAATTATGGTGGGGGAAAATTTGTTGCCCACGTCGTTTTGCACTACCAGAACGGGGCGCACCCCTCCCTGTTCACTGCCCACTACGGGTGACAAATCGGCATAGTACAGTTCACCGCGTTTTATCGTCATTTAAGCACCTCTTTATGCGCGCATTGCGCGCGGGGCAGTTATATTACATTATACGCCCACCGCCTTATAAATTGTTGACTGCGCGGCGGATTTTTATACGCGAATTACGATACGAAATTCGTGAATATGGCGGGAATTTGAAGCATGGGCACGACTCCGCACGAGGCGAGAATACGGTAGGTGAAATAGCCGACCAGTATAACGAGGAAAGTCACGCCAGCAATTTTGCCGAGCTTATGCCCCTTGACGAACGAGAAGCCGAATAAAAGCGCGGCGGCGATTATGGAAACGTAGCCGTCCATAAGGTTGCCGTACCAGATTTCCGGTTTGGTGAATATTGCGCCCGCACTGCCCGTGGAAACGAAGCCGAGACCCGCAACGAGCAGAATATTTGCAATGTTGCTGCCGATGATATTGCCGATTGCAAGCCCCGTGTCGCCCTTTCTTGCCGCCGAAACGGAGGTTACCAGTTCGGGAAGCGACGTGCCGAACGCAACCACCGTAAGCGCAACTATGTTTGCGGGGATACCGATAAGCTCCTGCGCGATATAGGTTGCGCCCTCTACGACGAGCTGCGCGCCGCCCACTACCATACCGAGTCCCACGATGGTTATTATTATAAGGAACCACACCTTGGCTTTTAGTTCGCCGTACTTAATCTTAACCTCGTCGATAAAGCCTTTGAAGCCCTCTCTTGGAGGCGCGACGGCGATTGCGGTTGCGTCAGCCGCGCCCTCTTCCAACAGCGCGGGCTGCTTGGTGCGCTTAGCCATAATAATCGTATAGGTCATAAAGCCCGCGTACAGCGCGATTAAAATCAAGCCGTCGTACCACTGGTATCCGCCCTGCAAATCGCCGAGCAAAATGAACAAAAGGCTTATTATTATAAGGAAAGGAATTTCGATATAGCGCGAGCTTTTTTCGACGGGCAGCTTGCACACCAGCGCGGATATGCCCAGAATGAGCAGAATATTTATCATATTGCTGCCCAGCACGTTACCCATTATAACCTCGGCGCCCGAGGGGTCGCCCATAGCCGTCTTGATGCCGCCGATTATGGAAACCGCCGCCTCCGGTGCGGAAGTACCCAAAGCGACTACCGTTAAACCGATAATAAAAGTTGACACGTGAAGCTTTTCGGCTATGCCCGAAGCGCCGTCCACGAAGAAGTCCGCGCCCTTAACCAAAAGCACGAAACCGACCAGAAGAAGAAAGATCCACAAAAACGCCATAAAATTACTCCTATTATAGTTTGTTACGGAAAAAAGAAAAAAGACCTCTAACTTAAATTTCTTTAAGTTAAAAGTCTTGTTACCGTCGTAAATAGCGGTGTCAGACCCCGAGCGGTTGCGCTGTGATGACGAGATCTGCCTTTAACTACTCCCTTTCAACAAATATAATATATCACGCAATTTTCAACGCGTCAAGCGTTTTATCGCAACGTGTAAATTATTAAGCAGGTCAGTAGCCGTAACCGCGCCGTCGTACATTTCTTCCGAACATACCTCGGCGGCACAGCCAAGAACGTACTGCGAGCATACCGCCGCGTCGAATACGCTTAGCCCGCGTGCGGCGTTACCGCAGATGAGCCCCGCAAGCAAATCTCCGCTGCCCGCCTTTGCAAGCGCGCTGGTGCCGCGCACCGACAGGGTGGAAATTTTGCCGTTGGTCGTAACCGATACGGCATTTTTGAGGTGTACAGTTACATTATATTCCGCCGCGAATTTTTTAGCCACGCCGAAGGGGTCGTTTAAAACCGCCTGCTTTTCGACGCCGCACAGCCTTGCCATTTCGCCGACGTGGGGCGTTAAAAGAATTTCCGCCTTGCTTTCGGGCAAAACGTCCTTGCCGTACTTTGCAAGCAGGTTAAGACCGTCACCGTCGATGATGAGCTTGCCCTTGTAAGATTTCAAAAGCGCGCATAAAAGATTGTACGCGTCCTGCGTGCAGCCTACGCCCATACCTATTGCGATTGCGTCCGCCTGCAAATCGGGCACTGCGCTGTAAATGCACTGGGGATGAGCCGCCGCCAGACTGTATTTGAGTTTTTCGGGAACTACCGCGTGAACGTAGCCGCAGCCCGAACGGAGCGCGGAAGATATGCTTAAGCCCGCCGCGCCGAGATATTCTTCAGAACCGGCAACCAGGCAAGCCGAGCCGTAATCGCCCTTGTTGGTGTTGCGCTTGCGGGGCTTGTAGAACGCCGCGACGTCCTCGTCCTCCACCGCCTTTGCGCAGCTTTCGTCCGCCGCAACGCCGATATCCTTGACGATTATTTTACCGCAGTAATCGACACCGTCGCCGAACACGCAGCCCAGCTTGATGTGACCGAGTGCGACGGTAAGGTCGGCTTTTACCGCAGAGCCCATAACTATGCCGTTGTCGCCGTTGAGACCGCTGGGAATATCCGCCGCGATTACGTACGCGCTGCTCTGGTTTATCTTGCGGACCGCGGAAGCGTGCTCGCCCTGCAATTTGCGGTTCAAGCCCGTGCCGAAAATACAGTCGACTATTATATCACCCGAAATGGTGCGGGTGTATTTGCCCGTGTATCTCTTCTTTTCGCGCTTGCAGCCGACGGATATTTCGCCCTCGCACGAATAAACCGAAACGTTGTATCCGCGTGCGATAAGCTCCCTTGCGGCAACGTAGCCGTCGCCCGCGTTGTTACCCGTGCCGCACACGAGCAGAATTTTTTCGGCGTTCCGTACCGTAGCCACCGCCTGTACCTCGTCGGCAAGGGCGCGCCCCGCTCTCTTCATCAGCACTTCGGAAGATAATCCGAAGCTTATGGCGTTCTTGTCAGCTTCGCGCTCCTGCGCACTCGTCAGATAGATTTGCATTTTAACCTCAAACTCATTTCAGCACTGCTGATTTTTTTTATTTGTCCTTTGATTTCACACACCAGACTTCCGTCGGCGTCCACGTCCAGCGCGATTGCTTCGGTGCGCTGTCCGTTGCTGTCCAGATAGACTTCCTGTCCGAACCAGTCGACGTACTTTTTGTATTCGTTTACGTCGTACTGCTTTTTAAGATATTTTACAAGGCGCGCCCGTATTCTCTTTACGGACAACTTTTTGCCCTTCTGCTCGCTCATGGTCGTGGCGGTTTCCTTAAGAGCGTCGGGCAGAACGTTGTTGACGTTGATGCCTATGCCGACTATCGAGGAGCAGACGTTATCCGCGCCCAGCCTGTTTTCTATAAGCGTGCCGCAGATTTTTCTGCCGTCCACCAAAACGTCGTTAGCCCACTTTACGCTGGGTTTCAAGCCGAAGCTTTCCACCGTTTTGCACACCGCTACGCACGCGTTTATCATTATCGAAAACGTGTTCTTGAAGTCGAAGTTTGGTAACCTTCTCATCATGGAAACGTACAGTCCGCCCTCGTCGGAAACGAATTCCCTGCCGTTGGTGCCCTTGCCCTTGACCTGCTTTTCGGCAACGACTATGACGTCCTCTTCGAAATTAAATCTTTTACAGAACTCGTTGGTGCTGTCTATCTCTTCGAGCTCGATTATCTTAATCTTCTTCATCTATTCTCTCGCTTGCGCTCTTGACCGCGTCGTAGTCGTATCCCCTCGAAACGAGGTAGCGGCAGCCCTTATAAACGTTCTCTTTGGTCGGCTCTTTTCCTCTCAGATATTTTTTAAGAAGAATAAGTATTTTATCCTCGTCGTCCTCGTAGTCCGCAAGCGCCTCGTCAACCGCGCTCTTATCCGCGCCGCGCTTTAAAAGCTCAACCTCTATTGCGCGCTTGCTCTTATTGGAAACGCTACTTACGTACGCGCGGCAATATTCCCTGTCGTCCACGTAGCCGTAGTAATGCAGCCTTTCCATAACGTATTCGACGACCGCCCCGACGTATCCCTTTTTGGTGAGAAAATCGCGCATCTGCTTTTCGGTTTTGGGGCTGACCGATATGTGCGTGAGAGCCTTGTCCACCGCCTGCGCCTTTTCGGTTTCAAGCTGAATTTTGTCCAGCTCGGCTTTATCAATCTCCGTTCCCGCTTTAAGACGGTACTTTACGGCAACTTCGAGTTTTATTCCGCAATAGAACCTTCCGTCGACGAAAACGCTGCAACGCGACTTGTCCCTGACCTGCGGTTCAATCGAAGTAATCTTTGCCATACGAGGATATTTTATCATTGTGAAAGTATTTTGTCAATCAATTGACTTTATCGCCTTGCGGTTATATAATAATAAAAAATTCATTTTACGGCTTAAAAGAGGTTAAATTTTTATGGCGGTTGACATAAACTGGGGCGAACTGGGGTTCGGTTATATCAAAACTCCCTACCGCTTCGTTGCGGAATATAAGAACGGCAAATGGAACGACGGAGGCCTGACGACCGACGATAAACTGGTCGTTTCGGAGTGCGCGGGCGTGCTGCAATACGCGCAGACGGCGTTCGAGGGGCTGAAAGCCTACACCACCAAGGACGGACGCGTGGTGACCTTCCGCCCCGACTTAAACGCCGAAAGAATGGCGCAATCCGCCGCGCGGCTGGAAATGCCCGTTCTGCCCGAAGGTATGTTTTTGCGTGCCGTTGAGCAGGTCGTTGCGGCAAACCGCGATTTCGTTCCCCCCTACGGCAGCGGCGCGACGCTTTATCTGCGCCCCTACACGTTCGGCTCCTCGCCCGTTATCGGCGTTAAGCCTGCCGAGGAATATCAGTTCAGGCTGTTCGCAACCCCCGTCGGTCCTTATTTCAAGGGCGGCGTTAAGCCTTTGACTATACGCGTTTGCGATTTCGACAGAGCGGCGCCGCACGGCACGGGACATATCAAGGCGGGCTTGAATTACGCTATGAGCCTGCACGCCATAGTCGACGCGCACGAAAAGGGCTTTGACGAGAATATGTATCTGGACGCGGGCACGCGCACCTTCGTTGAGGAAACGGGCGGCGCAAACTTTTTGTTCGTGACAAAGGACGGCAAGGTGGTTACGCCCAAGTCGGACAGCATACTTCCCTCCATTACGCGCCGTTCGCTTTGCTACGTTGCCGAAAAATATCTCGGTCTTACCGTTGAACACCGCCCCGTCAAGCTTGAAGAGGTTTACGGCTTTGCGGAGTGCGGACTGTGCGGCACGGCGGCGGTCATTTCGCCCGTCGGAAAAATAGTTGACCACGGAAAGGAAATCTGCCTGCCCTCGGGTATGGATAAGATGGGCGAGGTCACCAAAAAGCTTTACGACACGCTGACGGGTATTCAGATGGGCACCATAGAAGCCCCCGACGGCTGGCTGCACGAAATTCAGTGAGGCGTGTCCTTTAATGACTTAGTCAAGACACAAGCAAATCACAACAAAACGTAAGCCGCCGCGGCAATCGCCGCGGCGGCTTTTAAATGCTCAAAATTATTTCAACATTGACAGGATATAACCTTCCAGATTGTCGCTTTCGGATACGGTTATTTTTGGTACNTTGATGAGCTGGCGACATTACCGCGGCGAGAAGCGCCGCGCCGCCGCCGATGACGTCCGCCGACTTTTTGCATATGGTGGTTGCGGCGATTTGCTCCACTGGCATTGCCGTAAGCTCCTTTGCAAAGGTGCGCACCTCTTCAACCGTCAATACGGTGCCGTTTAACGCCTCCGCGTTATATTCGGTTATTCCGCGCTTTATTGCCGCAAGCCTTGAAGCCGTGCCGCCCACCGCGTACATTGCAACCGCGTTAAAATCGCGCTCGCCGTAC
>WFLX010249969.1_pt1 | contig 11068 bp, 9 predicted proteins | sample 4967041 | NCBI WGS metagenome assembly WFLX01 (sample SAMN12857096, study PRJNA449069) | gut metagenome | isolation source: stool from male and female vole | host: Microtus ochrogaster | place: USA:Florida | collected 2017 | reverse complement strand
GAAGAAGCCTGAAGCAAAGAAGCCCGCGTAGCNAAGAAGCCNGNCGCNAAACCNGNGGCNAAGAAGCNNGNAGCNAAGAANNNCGCGGCGANGCNNGTCNNTANACCTGCGGCCAAAAAGCCCGTAGCCAAGAAGCCTGCGGCGAAGCCTGTCGCTAAACCTGTGGCCAAAAAGCCCATAGCCAAGAAACCCGCGGCGAAGCCTGTCGCTAAACCTGCGGCAAAGAAACCCGTAGCCAAGAAGCCCGCGGCGAAACCTGTCGCCAAACCTGTGGCGAAGAAACCCGTAGCCCAAAAGCCCGTGGCGAAACCTGCCGCCAAACCTGTGGCGAAGAAACCCGTAGCCCAAAAGCCCGCGGCGAAACCTGTCGCCAAGCCTGCGGTCAAGAAACCCGTAGCCCAAAAGCCCGCAGCGAAGCCTGTCGCTACCAAGCCTGCGGCGAAGAAACCCGTAGCCCAAAAGCCCGCGGCGAAACCTGTCGCCAAGCCTGCGGAGAAAAAGCCCGCGACGAAACCCGCGGCCAAACCTGCCGAACCCGCAACAAAACCCGCCCCCCAACCTACGGCGGGACGCAAATTGTGCCGCATCATCAGTTTCGACAAGATGACGCCCGAAATCAAGGCCTTGTTCGATGCCCGCTATCCCGACGGCTACGCCGATTTCGTGAACCGATACCCCAAGCCTAACGGAGAATGCTTTTATGCGGTGAGCCTTTACGGTGAGGACGCCGACTATCTCATCAAAGTGGATGTCAATGTGGATCTGATAGACGTAGACTACGATTTCGCGGATACGGACAGCGATGAAATGGGAGGCGACGGCATGGACGAGGGAAAGAACACCGACGTGAACGATTTGGCCGACAGTCTGGCCGACGACTCGTCCGACAATTTATAAACTACCTTCTCGGTAGAATAAGCGGAGTTCCGCTTTGTGGGTGGCGGCCTATGCACAAAGGAGTGCGATAGACCGCCTCCATTTTTTCTTGGGTAAGGATTTCTTCCGTTTTCCCCTCCCCGATTACCCTGCCTTGCGAGAAGCAGACCAGACGAGAACAATAGGCGGCGGCAAGATTCACATCATGAATTACTAAAAGCGTATAGATCTTTCTTTTCTCGCTGATTTCGGCNATTTTTTCAAGTACCTGAACCTGATGCGCCAGATCAAGATTGGCCGTAGGCTCGTCCAAGAGCAATACGGGCGTCTGCTGACAAAGCGCTTTGGCNAGGGCGGCGAGCTGCCGCTCGCCGCCACTCAACATTTCCATTTTTCGGCGCAAAAGCTCCTCGCGCGGAAAAATACCGCTCAACCCCGCNTCCTCTATCGCCTCCCAAGCCACCTGCTTGTCTAATGCGGTATAATCNGACTGATACCATTTGCGATAAGGCGTGCGCCCCATCAACACATAATCGAAAACAGGCAAGGCCATCTTCTCCACCTGCTGCGGCACCAAAGCCAGCAACCGCGAACGCCGGCGCAAGCCCGCCTGCGAAAAGTCCTCCCCCTCCATCGTCATCGTTCCCGAAAAAGGAATATCGTGACAGACCGCACGCAAAAAAGTGGTTTTTCCCGAACCATTGGCCCCTATGATACCCGTAACGCTGCCCCGCTCCACCTCAAAACTCACGTCTTGNAGNGAGAAACCCCGTCGATAGCCGGCATGGATATGGCGAAAACTAAGCATACGGATGTTGTTTAGGTTTGAGAAGCAGATAGATGAATACGCCGCCGCCCACAATGCCGGTAACCACCCCTATGGGCAGTTGCGAAGGANGGACGAGGGTCCGCGCCAGAATATCGCACAGCAACAGGAAACCCGCTCCGCACAGNAANGAGGCNGGCACCAAGATACGGTAGTCGTTNCCCGANAGATTGCGCAGGATATGCGGCACCACCANNCCTACAAANCCTATGATNCCCGCGCTGGCCACACTCAAAGCCGTCATCACCGAGCAAAGAAGCATGAGNAGGGTAATCAGCGCACGTGTGTTCACCCCCAGGTGGCGTGCCGAATCGATGCCCGTGCCGAGGACATTGATACGTTGCGAAAGCAGGCTGCAAAGCACCCAGCAAATCAAGGCGAAACCACAGAGGAACANGGCGTTTTCTCCCGGATTGTTTTCGAGGGAACCCATAGTCCAATACACGATGCGGGTGATGTTTTCGGGCGAGGAAAGACTCATGAGCAAAGTGGTGCAGGAGGAACAGAGAATGCCCAGCATGATGCCCGCCAGGAGCAGGTTGTGGATATGAGGGCGGAGATGATAGTAAAGCATCAGCACGCCGCCCACCGTCAAGGAACCGATGAGCGCGGCGGCGCTTGCCGCGGAAAAGGCCAGCACGCCCGGAAGCGCCGCCGCGCCCGACAGACCGCACACAAACACCACGGCCACCCCTAAGCCCGCCCCGCCCGACAGTCCCAACGTATAAGGCTCCACCAAAGGGTTCTTGAAGATACCTTGCAACACGCAGCCCGAAAGCGAGAGCATACCGCCCACCGCTATGGCCGAAAGCATACGGGGTATGCGGATTTGAAAGAAGACCGCATATTCCAGACTTCCCGGTTCGAGCCCGAACCATGTATGCGGCGCCAGCGACACGCTTCCCACGGCGAGCGAGCAGAACGCGCACACCGCCATAAACAGGAAGGCGCCTATCGTCCATCCCCATATCCTGAATCGAAAACTTTTCATCGCAAGGAGTCCAAATAGCCGGCAAGGGCCTGCAAGGTTTCGCGGAAAAAGAGCGGCGTGGGACAACAGGCCTTGGTGTCGTCGACCAGACACAGGCGTCCCGCGGCCACTGCGGGTACGGAGGGATATTTTTTCCATTCTTCCAGCACCCTCTCACCCTCTCCCGACATACGGCTGATAAACATGATTTCGGGCTGCAACGCCAATACCGTTTCCCGGCTCAGACCGCCGCCCCGATACTCTTTCACGACATTGTCGAGCCCCAAACAACTCAGGTATTCGTTCATATAGGTATGCTCGATGACGGGAAAGATAGGATTGTCNCCGATCTGAAAGAAAGTCTTGCGGGGACAGGCCACCTGNGCGGAAGACGCCNCACGGCAGATTTCATCCACTTGGGCACGCTCCTCCTCCACCCACGCCGCCACNCGTTCCTCCTCGCCCACCAACTTCCCTATCTCCAAGGTCTGCGCACAGATTTCATCAAAACTTTCCGGAGTATCAAAAGCTTTCACCTTTACCCCCAAAGACTCCAATTTACGCATCGTCTCCGCTTTGGTGAAAGCCATGCAGAAAACGAGGTCGGGCCGCAGGAGCAAAATCTCTTCGATGTTCACTTCCAATACATTGCCGATTATCTGAGAACTATGGTCCGGCAGAGGGGCGGGACAGTACGAGGTGCGCCCTACCACCGCGGCATCCATTTCCATTTGTTGCAGGGTATGCGTGACGGAAGGAGCCAGCGAGACGATACGGACGGTGCTTTCCGTCTGCCCGTCGCTCCGGTGGTTCTGACACGAGACGCAGGCACACAGACCGAGAAGGGCCGTAAGAAGATAGAGGATAAAACGTTTCATCCTATTAAATCGTAGCGAAAAGTTCCTCGGTTTCTCTCACCACACGGTCGGGGTCAGGAGCGAGAGGATAGATTTTGGACGGTTTCAGATTCCAAATCTGTTTCTCCGACTTCATCCGCTTCTCGCCGCCGCCGGTAATGTTGAGCATCACGCAGTCGTCGGGCTTTACCGTGCCGTCGTGCACGCTTTCGACAAGCGAATACAGCGCCACACCGGCTGCGGGGTGAATATCCACCCCTTCGGTACGTTCAAAAAGCCCCTGCGCTTCTTTCATCTGGCGGTTATCCACCTTCAACACATCGCCGCAGGTGTCTTTGAGCGCATCGTAGAGGCCGCCCGCCAGACTGAAAGGCGGCTTGCGGTTGGAAAGNACCTTTGCGTCGATAGCCTCGGCATCGGCGCGGGCCTGGTTGTCGTCGTAGGGCAAGAGCGCGCGCGAATCGGCTTTCCAGGCTTCGTACATAGGCAGGAAAGGCGTGTTCTGCGACACCATAAGCCGCATCTTGTTCTTGCCGAAACGCCCGTCTTCAAGCAGACGGAGATTGGCTTCCCATGCGGCGATGGCGCCCGTGCCGCTNCCCACGGCCTGAAAATAGAAATCGGGAATGCGGCCGATATGCGTCGTGGCCGAAAGCATGGTCGTGGACATACCGTCACGACGGGCTATATTCTTGGCACCGCCCTCGGCCAGAAAGCGGGACGATTTCAAGACAATATTACTCAAATTGATAGCGTCAAAATAATCCCCTCCGTTCTCGGAAGCGATCAATTTTACGCAGTCGTTGAGCGGTTTTTCGAACCAAAGTGCATCGAGATTGTCGGCGGGAACGCTCAACAACAAAGGAATATGATTTTCGGAGCAGACTTTGGCGAAAGCCCTGGCGGTATTGCCTGCCGAAGCCACCACCAGCACTTTGCCGCAGGCGGGGTCGAGACGTCCGCACANCNAATAGGCCTCGGTTTCCTNAANCGANCAGNTGCTCNTNTTGGCNCCGATTNNGGGATACCAACCGCTGAAAGTGATATAGAGATTATTGAGCCCCANTTCTTTGGCCAATTTCTCGCTCTTGTACGTAACGGGNGCGCAGGAACCCTGCAACATCCTGCGCACAGGAAGCCAATCGGCAAAACGGTAGATGCCGTATTCGAGGCCGAGGGGTTCGATCTGTTTCTTGGCATAAACGGCACGCACCAAAGAGGGACGGTCGCACTGCGGGTCGTCGAGCACCCAGCCGTTGTCGTCGAAAACGCGGCCTGTGGCCACGGTCTGCAAGCTGTAGGAGGTAGGGGTAATCGCGTTCATACATTCAACGTTATAATAAGGTTCAAAGGTAGTGAAATTTTATTGAAACCGGCGGCTTGAAACAATCGGCGATTTTTTCGTATCATTGTGAGTTGCGAAGTTGCACCCTTTAAAATTTACACCCGAAAAATGAAATCAAAAGTTACCGGTATCGTCGCGGGATGTCTCACCTCCCTGCTCTTGTTGAGTTCGTGTTCCAAAGACATAGACCGCTACAAGGGTTCGTACAGTTTCAAAACCAGCGGAAGCCTCACGCTGAAAGTGGTTTCGACAGTTTCCGACACGCTTCCCGTTTCGGTGGGCGACACCCTCACCCTTCCGCTTATCAACGAATGGGGGCAGATGAACGTGGTGGTGCGCGATAAAGGCGCCAAGACCATGCTGGTGACTATGGATGTGATGGGCGGCGAAGCCACGGCTTTCGAGGCGGAGGCCTCGGAAGACCGCATCACCCTGCTGCCCAAGGAACGCTATATCACCTTGCAGATTCTCAACAATATCACGCAACGCACCCAGGTCACGGTGACGGGAACGGGCGAACGCTACGGAAATGTGCTGCTCTTTGATTTGGACTATGCCGGCACGCTGAGCGCGGTAAGCGGCACCTACGAGATTCTGGAAAGCAAGGTGGAATGTGTGGCGGAACGTAACGAAAATTAGGGAGGAGGAACATGAGAGCGAAACAACTTCTGATAGGGATGCTGACGGGGGCCCTCGGTCTTTCGACGGTCGCCTGTTCCTTGCATAAAAAAGAAAACACTCCCAGAGAAGCCGTGGCGGTGCGGGTGGAGAAAGTGAAACTGCAACAGGGCATCCGCCGCGCCGGCTATGTGGGGACGGTTTCGCCGCTCAAGTCGGCGGTCCTCTCGTGCCGCTATCCCGGCACGCTGACACAGGTGTTTGTGAAGCAGGGCGATTATGTGGAGAAAGGACAGGTNTTGGCGCAAGTGCAGACCGCATCGGTAAAAAGTTCCTACGAAATGGCCCGTACCACTTTCGAACAGGCCGAAGACGGCTATAAGCGCGTGATGCAGGTGCATGGCACGGGAAGCGTGCCCGAAATCAAGAAAGTGGAGGTGGAAGCGCAGTATAAAAAGGCCAAGGCCGCTTTCGAGGCCGCCAAACAATCCTTGGACGACTGCACGATCAAGGCGCCCTACGCGGGTATTGTCGGCGAGGTGTATGGGGATGAGGGCGTGGAACTTTCGATTGCCGACCCCGTGATGCGGGTGTTGGACATATCGGAGGTGGAAATCCGTTTTCCCGTGCCCGAAAAGGAAATCGGCAGGATACAGCCCGGCGACACCGCGTTTTTCGTGATTCCGGCTATGGANGATTCGCTCTGCGCGGGGCGTGTCAAGAATAAAGGCATGGTGGCGTCCGCCTTATCGCACAGCTATACCTGTACGCTCAAGCCTATGAGAAACATCGAGGGCTTGCTTCCGGGCATGGTCTGCAAGGTGTATCTGTATTCCGAATTGCAGGCGGGCATCGTGGTTCCCTCGTCGGTGGTGCAGATGGACNCGCAGGGAAAATATGTGTGGGTGGTGGAGAATCATCGNGTTTCCAAACGCTATGTGGAGACCGGAGGTTTTCACGGCAAAGGGGTGATTGTGGTTTCGGGCTTGCAGGACGGGGACAGCGTGGTGGTGGAAGGTAGCCGCAAGATTAGTACGGGAATGGAAGTCAAGACGGTGGAGTGATGGAACGCAAGAAGGACATCATACGCGGCATTATCGCGCAGAAGCAGATTATCTATCTGATTTTCACCTTGCTGATTATTGTGGGATTGGTAGGAATGTTCTTTATGAACAAGGACGAGTTTCCCGCCTTCGACATCAAGCAAGGGCTGGTGGTGGGCGTCTATCCCGGCGCCGGCGCCAAAGATGTGGAGCAACAGCTCACCAAACCGTTGGAGGATATTCTTTTCTCTTTTTCCGAGGTGAACCGCGAAACCACCTATTCCTATTCCAAAGACGGCATCTGCTATATCTATGTGGACCTGATCGTGCACAACAAGCGCAAGAACGAGGTATGGTCCAAAATCAAGCTCAAGTTGGACGACTCGCGCATGATGCTGCCGCCGGGCGTGCTGGCGGTGGCCGTACTCGACGATTTCAGCGCGGTCTCCGCCATACTCGTCGGCCTNGAATCCTCCGACAAGAGCTACCGCGAAATGGCGGAATACGCCGAAGACCTCAGCAAACGCCTCAAAAGCATCAAGAACGTCTCGAATGTAAGCATCCTCGGCGAACAGANCGAAGAAATCGCCGTGGTCGTCGACCGCGACAAACTCTCGTCCTACGGCATCAGTCCCTCCTCCTTGCTGCTCAACTATCAGACCGCAGGTTTGAAAATCCTGAGCGGAAACTTCAAGACCGACTACACCAACGCCCCCATTCACTTTCAAAGCAAACTCACCAACGAGGAAGAAATCGCCAATCATATCGTCTACACCGACCCGAACGGAAACGTGGTGCGTCTTTCGGACGTGGCCACCGTGGAGCGCCGCTACAAGGAANTCACNTCCAAGGTAAAATACAACGGGCAATCGGCTCTGGTGCTGTCCATCGAAATGCGCCCGGGAAACGACATCGTGGCTTTCGGGAAGAAAGTCAACGNCGTNTTGAACGANTTTGCCGGAGAGTTGCCCGAAAATGTNCACATGAGCCGCATCACCGACCAATCGAAAGTGGTGTCGCGCTCGGTGTTCTCGTTTTTGGGCGACTTGTTGATTTCTATGGCGGTGGTGGTATTCGTGATGCTGATGCTCTTTCCCATGCGCTCGGCCTTGATTGCAAGCTCGGGCGTGCCGATATGCACGGCGGTGGCTATCGCCGTGATGTTCATGACGGGCATCGACCTCAATACGGTAAGTCTGGCGGCCTTGATTGTGGTGCTGGGCATGATTGTGGACGACTCCATCATCACTATGGACGGATACATGGACAAATTGGGGAAAGGCATGAGCCGCACCGAGGCCGCAAGTGTCTCTTCGCGCGAACTGTTTGTTTCCATGCTCACGGCCACAGCCGCTATCTGCCTGATGTTCTTTCCCGCCTGCGCCGCCATAAAAGGAAATCTCGGCGAATTCGTGGGCGCCTTTCCGTGGGTCATCTCCATTGCCTTGACCATTTCTCTGGTCTATGCCATGCTGGTGGTTCCCTCGTTGGAGGTGAAATACATCACCGAAGCGCGTTCCTCCAAACAAACCGTCATCTCCCGTATGCAGGACCGTCTTTTCAACGCTTTGCAAGGAGGTTACGACAAGTTGGAGGTTTGGTGTTTCCGTCATCCGCGCGGCACCATTCTCGGAGGCTTGGGCTTTGTGGTGATCGGGGTTCTGTTGTTCNTGCAACTGAANATACAGATGATGCCTATGGCCGCCCGCGACTTCTTCGCCATTGAAATCTGTCTGGAAAACAACGCCGGTCTGAAACAGACCGAAGCGGTCAACGATTCCCTGCAAAAAATCCTGCTGGCCGACAAACGGGTACGGTCNGTCACCTCNTTNATCGGTACGGGCGCTCCCCGTTTCAACGCTATCTACGCGCCTATCATGCCGGGGCCCAATATCGCGCAACTTATCGTGAGCACCCATTCGCACGAAGATACCGAAGCCGTGCTCACCGAATTGGCCGATACCTACGGCGACGCTTTCCCGGGAACCGTCATCCGCTTCAAGCANATGAACTATCAAGCGGTCACCGCCCCTGTCTGCGTGGAATTGACGGGAGCGTCGCAANACGANCTCAAGCCCTATGCCGACAGCATCCGCAACTTCATGCAGACCTTGCAGGAAGAATTGCAATGGGTGCACAGCGATTGCGACGGCTATGTCTCGGCCATCGAAGTGATTCTCGACCCCGAGGAATCCTCGCGCTTGGGAGTCAATAAAACCATGCTTTCGTTGTCTATGGCCGCAAGCCTGAGCGGACAGACCATCACGTCGATTTGGGAAGACGGNAAATCGGTGCCGGTAAATCTTTACAGCGAGTTGACCCAACAAGACGGCATCGACTACGACCGTCTGGAAAATCAGATGATTTCCACCCTCTTTCCCGAGGTGTCGGTGCCTTTGCGCCAGGTGGCACGCCTGCAACCCGCCTGGGAACTCGAGAACTATCCGCGCAAGGCGGGCGTGGAGACGGTGAGCGTGATGGCCGACCTCAAATACGGCAAGAGCCAGCCGGCGGCCATGAAGAAGATACAGCACTACATCGATACCGAAATACGCCCCACCCTGCCCCCGAACATAAAAATCGAAAACGGCGGTCTGGCCAACGTCAACAAGGAGGTGATTCCCGAAATCGCCTTGGCCTTCTTCTTGGCGGTGATGGTGNTGTTCTTCTTCATGCTGTTCAAGTTCAAGAAAATATCCTTGTCGTTGCTCACGTTGGCGCTCTGCACGCTTTGCTTCTTCGGCGCTTTTCTGGGCCTTGTGATCTTTCATCTCGATTTCGGCCTGACGGCGGTGTTGGGTCTGATAAGCCTGGTNGGCATCATCGTCCGCAACGGCATCATCATGTTCGACTATGCCGAGGAATTGCGCTTGGAGGGAATGCCTGTCAAGGAAGCGGCTTTCAAGGCGGGACAACGACGTATGCGCCCTATCTTCCTCACCTCCTGCACCACGGCCTTGGGCGTTTTGCCTATGGTGCTCAATCCCGACCCCTTATGGCGTCCTATGGGTGTGGTTATCTGTTTCGGCACCATTCTCACCATTATCTTGATTGTGACGGTGATGCCGGTTTCGTATTGGCTGGTCTTTAAAAATGTGAAAAGAAAGGAGGGCATGGCCGATGAAATCTAAGACCCTTTTCCTTTCGGCAACGGTAGCCTTATGGCTGGGTCTCTGCGGAACGGGACGGGCCGCGCAGACAGAACCCGTTTCTCTTCCTTTGGACTCCTGCCTCGAATTGGCGCGCACCCACAGCACGGTGTTGAAGAACGCCCGCCTCGACGTGTTGGCGGCCCGAGCCAAGAAACAGGAAGCCTTGGCCTCTTATTTTCCGAAAGTGGCGGTGCAGGCCTTCGGCTTCGGCGCCTTGGATCCCATGCTCGAAATCGGAATGCTGGACATTTTGGGAAACAGTCCCACCGCCCGCAATCTCAACCGCCTGCTTGAACAAGTGGGGGCGCAATACGGCGTCAACACCTCCTACCGCACCCTCGACCACGGTTGGACGGCTTCCGCCACCGCCATACAGCCCCTTTTTGCGGGAGGCAGGATTGTCAACGGAAACCGCCTCGCCCAGTTAGGCGTGCAGGCCTCGGTCTTGCAGGAGAAAATCAGCGAGAGGGCCATGCTCGAAGAGGTGGAAAACGCCTATTGGCTTGTGGTGTCGCTCGAAGAAAAGCGCAAGACGTTGGAACAGATGCAAGGCTTGCTCGACAATGTGGAAAAGGATGTCCGCTCGGCTTTGGCGGCGGGTCTGGCCACCGAAACCGATGTGATGCAGGTGAGCCTCAAGCAGAACGAGCTCAAATCGGGAAAAATCCANGTGGAGAACGGCATCCGTCTGGCCAAGATGAATCTCTTCAACACCATCGGCTATGCGTATAATCCCTATCGGAATGTGGATATGGAGGGGCTTCCGCGTATCGACGACGTAATCTTTTCCGACCTGCCCGACACGCTCCTGCCGCCCGAAACCTACTATATGGACGAGAATGAAATCGCCGCCGCGCAAGAGGAGATGCGTTTGCTGGATTTGCAGGTGGACGCCGAAAAACTCACCAAGAAGATGATTTTGGGCGAGGCCTTGCCGCAGGTGGGCGTGGGTGCGCTCTATGGTTACAGCGATATGATGAACAGCGAGAAATTCAACGGGATGCTGTTTGTATCGGCCAAGGTGCCTCTCTCGGACTGGGGCGCCACCGCGCGCAGGTTGCAGGGAGAGGAATATCACTTGCAGAAAGCCCGCAACGACAAGGAGTTTTACAGTTCTCAAATCCTCTTGCAGATCAGGCAGCTGTGGCTAAACCTGACTTCGGCCTGGGAACAGTTGCAGGTGGCCGAGGAGAGCGTGGAAACGGCCCGCAAGACCACCGAACAGCTTACCGAACACTATCGGGCGGGAATGGTGTCTTTGTCGGAGCTGTTGCAGGCGCAAACCCGTCTGCGGCAGGAGTCGGAGGCCTGCATCGACCGCAAAATCGCCTATCAGACGGCCTTGCAATCCTACCGTCATCGGATTTTTTAGTAATTTTGC
>WFLX010087890.1_pt1 | contig 11069 bp, 10 predicted proteins | sample 4967041 | NCBI WGS metagenome assembly WFLX01 (sample SAMN12857096, study PRJNA449069) | gut metagenome | isolation source: stool from male and female vole | host: Microtus ochrogaster | place: USA:Florida | collected 2017 | reverse complement strand
TCTGAAATAATCAAAATGCTCAAATTCCCTCATAAAATAAGTATGATTCGTAGTCAGGAAATTCACCAACATTTTTTCCTGATTACCGGTTGCATCGTTCTCCACGGCATTCATAAATTCGTTAAAACTTCCCCAGCCGCCCTTTTTGATGTAATTTTCCAGCCTTCCGTTGATAATAATCTTCTTCTGGCTCAAATCAATACCGTAACGCTGTTTCATGTAAGTGGAAATTCTTAAAAACTCCTCATCCGAAAGCACCTTTTTATTCCTCCTGCATTATTTCTAAAATAATATTGTTTCAGCAAAGCTGACGGGCAATTTTCCGGCAGATTTCATAAATCTTCGGATTGTATTTCGTGCCCGCTTCCCTGCCTAAAACTTCCAAAGCCTCTTCCCTGCTGCACTGATTCTTTTCCGTCAGTCCGCAATACCGATCCATCAGAGCCACAATCTGCGCCGCAATGGGAATCTGTTCCTCCTTAAGCCCCTCCGGATACCCGCTTCCGTCAAAATTCTCATGATGGTAATACGCAATATCCTTGGAAGTACTGATAAAGTCATTATAATCATTATTAACGTGAAGATCGTTCAACAGCTTTGCGCCTATTCTAGTATGGTTCCTTACAATCTGCTCTTCCTCTTCTGTCAGTCCCTCTTTCTTTCGTAAAAGTTCCATGGGGATGCCAAGATTGCCGATATCACACAAAGGCGCAGACAGTTCTATTGTGTCAATATAAGTATCCGAGATTTCTCCCTCAAACAGGGGGGAAAGCTGCATTCCCTGCGCCAGAATCCTGCAATTTTTCCTTAAACGCTCCACGCGCTCCTTCTCATAATTGGCATTTTGCGCAGCAATATTTGCCAGAGCGTATAAAATATTTTTCTTTTCCTGCTCCATCTGCTTTAACTGCTCCGTAACCGAAACCTGAAGCCTTCTGTTCATTTCCTTGAGCTCGCGGTTTGCCACATGAAGACGCAGATGAACGCCCACCCGTACCTGCACTTCCGCAGGAATGAAGGGTTTCGTAATATAATCCGCTCCCCCAATGGAGAATCCNTCCACNATATTTTCCGCTTCGTCAAAAGCGGAGATGAAGATAACCGGAATATTTCTGGTTTCTTCCTTTCCTTTTAATGTCCGGCACAGTTCATAGCCGTTCATTCCCGGCATGGAAATATCTGTCAGAATCAGATGAGGCTTGTATTTTCTGGCAAACTCCAGCGCCTGCTGTCCGTTCTCCGCCAGAATGGGTTCACAGCCCATTTCCTGAATAATTGCTTCCAAAACCAATCTGTTGGTTTCCACATCATCTGCAATCAGTATTTTGCTCCCTGCAATGGTTTCACTCCCATAAANCATANGTTACTCCNTTTCTGCGATGTCATNTCTCATTATCTNTCTTCATCTGGGGCTGTGACNAGATGATTTAGTGCTTCATACTCCGCAAGTGCTTTATCATAATTTTCTTTCTGGATTGCCATTTTCAGCCTGAGTACCTCTCTGCTCACCTCCTGAGGGGCGCCCTCCATCAGCTGCCTAATCGTCTCCATAAACATTTCTGCCTTTTCCCAATTCTCCATTTCCACACAGAGAATCAGCTTGGACANATNCCGTTTTAATGTATCAAGGTTTTCGGGAGTTCCGTACTTGCGGACGTCTTCCAAATCTCCCTCCTCATCCTCGGAAGAAGCCATCTCAAAAGTGGTGGTCACCAGCTCCGGCCCCGGAGGCGCTCCTTCGTCCCCCTCACAGACTCCCAGCCAGAGGGAAAAGGTAAAGGTACTTCCCTTATTTTTCTCGCTCTCCAGCTCAATTCTGCCTCCCATAAGCTCCACCAGCTGTTTGGTAATATTCAGTCCCAGACCGGTGCCGCCATATTTACGGGAAATAGAGGCATCCACCTGAGAAAAACTCTGAAACAACTTATCTCTGTCCTCATCGCCGATACCGATTCCCGTGTCTTTCACAATAAAGAACAGTTCCACCTTACCGTTGGCCTGCGCCGTCTTAAGTACTTCCACTGTGATTTTACCCACTGAGGTAAATTTCTGGGCATTGGACAAAAGGTTGTTGAGAATCTGCACAATCCGCAGTTCATCCCCCACCATATACTCCGGTATCTGGGGCGACACTGTCATAAAAAATCCCAATCCCTTTTCGGTAATCTTATTGATATGCTGCGCCTTCACATAATTTAACATATCTCTGAAATGAAATTTTCGAGGCTCCAGCGTAAATTTTCCGGCTTCCAATTTTGAGAAATCCAGAATATTGTTGATAATCTTATTCATGTCACCACAGCAACGCTCTATCAACTGCAGGGATTTGATGGTCTTTTCATCGGTTACCGCATCCATCAGTTCCCTGACGTTGCCAAGCACGCCGTTTACGGGAGTCCGCAGTTCGTGGGTCACATTCGCCACAAATTCCGACTTCACTTTCATTGCCTGCTTCGCTTCCTGCCGTACCTGCTCTACCTCACGGCTCAGAAACTCTTTTTCCAGAATATCGTTTGCCATACAAATGTATGTCTCTGGGCTGCTCTCACTTTTNACNNTTCTTGCTTCCNNCGNAAAACAGGTAAGATTTNTACGATATGCNACAANATGNTTCTGCTCATGTCCAAAGGAATAATCCGTTTCAANGCCATCTTTTGTTTCCTTAAAAGTATTGGGAAACACAGCGCTTACATGCTTCCCACACAATTCCTTATCATATTGCAGTTTTTCTCTGGCAGATGCATTAGCATAAGAGATTTTTCCTGTCCCGTCAAACAAAAAAATCATTTCCAAGGCGTCTTCCATGGAAAATATACTCGTTACGCTCTGTTCCACAATCTTCTCTTCCTCCTCAAGACGGCAAAAGCTGCCACATTATGAATGCCGGATTCCACGCATATTATTTTGCAGACAGCCATTGCCGCAGAACAAAATATTGTGCTTGGAATGACCGAAATACCATAACACGACAGCCCTATGCTCTGTTTCCATTACAAAATTATGTAAAGCTAAACATCTTGATTACTTCTACAATATTAAAGAAATCTGCCTTTCCAAACTCAAAACATTCAAGTATCTCCGGAGAAAACTGACCGCACTCCCCGTTCATAATCATATCAAAGGCCGTATGATTGGCATATGGACTCTTATAAACCCTGGGACTTACCAATGCGTCATATACATCCGCAATAGCAACTACCTGTGCGCTAAGGGGAATCTGATCTCCCGCCAGATGATCCGGATATCCGTTTCCGTCCCACCTCTCATGATGATGACGGCAGATATCATAGGCATAGCGATAAAAGCTGCTATCCTTGTTTCTATAGGTTTTATCCAATATCTCGCACCCTATGGTGGTGTGTGTCTTAATCACTTCAAATTCATCCGGTGTCAAACGTCCCGGTTTTAACAAAATGGCATCGGGAATTCCGATTTTTCCTATGTCATGCAGTGCGGACGCCCTTGCGATCTGGTCTATCTGCTCCGCCGTCAGCCCGTACTTGGGATAAAGCGTCATTAAATTTTTCAGCATGAGCCTCGTAAAATACTTGATACGTCTGGTATGTTCTCCCGTCTCGGCGCTTCTGGCTTCCACCACGGAGCTTAAGGTCTCAACCATGAATTCGTTGTTCTCACGAATCTCCTTCACCTGAGCCTTGATTTTCTCCTCCTGCTCCTTTAAGCGCACCTCCATATTATGTTTATTCTGGTACAGTTCAATAATATTCTTGCTTCTTCTCTTGACAATGTGGGGATAGAAAGGCTTGTGCATTACATCGGCAATACCGTATGCATACGCCTGATCCTCACTGTCCAAAGCGGATTCNCTGGTAATCANTATGNNGGGANTCTTNNCTANCAAATNATTNTCNTTCATATACTCCAGCACCTTGAAACCGTCCATGACAGGCATAACCACATCCAGCAAAATCAGCACAAGANTCTTACNGTTCTTAATCTTTTCAATGGCTTCCTGTCCGTCCGAGGCCTCCATCAACTCATAGATNTCCTGCNCATGGCGGAACATCTCGCTGAGCACCGCTCTGTTTACTACTTCATCATCCACAATCAATATCTGCTGTTTATCCATACCAACTCTCCCTAAATGTCACTTTAGTAACAATTTTTCTATCAATAAGATACCACTATTTACGCATTATTGTCAATAATATCTGCACAAAAAATATTTTCCTCAATATACCTTTCCATAATAGCTGCCGACATCCCTATTAACTGCATACAGGGGCGCTTTTTGTAATACTCCTCCGTCCTCTTTTCCGGGACAAAACTCTCCTCCTTTTTGTCAAGTCCCAAAAGTTCCCTGCACACAATGGAACCGTTAAGAGCCTGAAACTCATGGGCAAGCTTCTGGATTCGCTCATAATGTCTGGTTTTGCCCTCAAAATCCTTTGGNGAGTCATAGCCGTACAAAAGTCCTGCNACAAGAAACATACCAGAAACCGAACCGCAGACCTCCCTGAGCCTTCCCATGCCTCCCCCGAAGGAGGAGCTGAGCTTCAGGATTGTCTGAACATCCACATCGTACAAATCTTTAAAGGCAAGCACCACCGCCTGAGAACAATTATAGCCTTCCCTGAAAAGCTCCATGGCCTTTATGGCGCGGGGGCTTGCCAGCAAAACTTCCATTTCCTTGGCTTTTTCTTCGTTTGGATTGTCATTTTGGTACATTGATTGCCCCTTTCGTTTTTTATGGTTACAGCAAGTTTCGGGCAGAACCCTCAAAATCTCTGATTTTGAGGGTTCGCTTCGCTCGTCAAATCCCGAAAGAAGCATCTTCTCAAGCAAGCTTGGTAGATGCTTCTTCCGGCACTTGACTCTGCCCTTTGCGGATATTATACCATAAACGCTTCCTAAAAGTCTACTTGCAAAGTCTGGTATAAAGGTGCATCATTTATCTGCCTTTGTAAGTATCAGACAGTTCCTTCCTTCCACAAACTTGTACTCCACTATATCCATACGCTTTTTGACCAGATAGATGCCAAGGCCNCCTTCCCTGCGTTCTTCCATAAGCAGTGTCACATCAGGGTCGGGGCGTCTCAAGGGATTATAGGGAATGCCGTCATCCTCAAAATACAGCACCGCTTCCTTCTGCTCCGTCACCTTACATCCTATGGTCACTTCCTCTGCATTGCTGTAATAGCAGATGTTNGAATATANTTCATCCACGGCCNNTCTTATCTTGCNGATAGTCCTTTNTGAAATTCCATTTTGCTTGAGCTNTNCCNCTATCCACTCATTGATTGCTCCCATCTGTGTCNTGCTGGGAACGCNTGTTTTCGTTTCATATCCANCTCCGTTATAGCGGACAATCAGNATGGTGACATCATCAAACTGTTCGGCTGTTCCCTGAAAGTCCTTGATATTTTTCCAGACCTCCCCGGCCAGCTGTTCCGGTTCCAAACCGGCATTTTTGCTTAGAAGCTGTTTTAATCGGTTTTCTCCATAAAGTTTTCCCTCTTCATTATTTGCTTCCACAACGCCGTCCGTGTATAAAAAGATGGCGTCCCCCGGTCTGAGCCGCACTTTGCTCTGGGTATATTCTACGTTTTCCATTCCCGCAAGGACAAAGCCATTATGGGATTTGAGGTAATCATAACTATCCTTTTTTTGTTTTAACAAAGGCGGATTATGCCCTGCATTTACATAAGTTAAAATCCCTGTGGATAAATCCAGAATCCCTGCCCATGCCGTGACAAACATATCATTCTGGTTGTTGGCACAGAGACTGTCATTGACTTCCCTGATTTGGTCAGCCAGAGACTCTGCATCCGTAATATGGCTTCTAAGGAGCGTCTTGGCCACCACCATAAACAGGGATGCGGGAACGCCCTTACCTGATACATCGGCAATCAGAAAAGCCAGATGGTTTTCGTCCGTCAAAAAGAAATCATAAAAATCTCCTCCCACTTCTTTCGCCGGAGTCATCCCTGCATGAACGGAAAACTCAATTCTGTCAGTCAATATTTTCCCGGAATCCGGCAGCATATCCGCCTGTATCCGGGCTGCCAGCCCCAGCTCCGTCTGTATTCTCTCCTTTTCTGCAGTGGCGGCGGCAAGGTTTCGGATATAGTCCTTAAGCTGAGCCGTCATGCCATTGAATGCATTTCCCAGAGTTTCTACCTCATCCCCTGTGGCTATTTGTATCTGATGGTCCAAATTTCCCCCTTTGAAAGCGGCAACCTCCGTTGTCAGCCTGTGGATTGGGGCAGTCAGCCTTCCGGCAAACAAAACGCTGATAAGACTGATAACGCCCACGGAAAGAACTAGAATGCCCAGATAGATAATCTGTGTACTTCTGATGGCCTCCTCCTGTTTCCCTGCTACTCTTTCTGTCAGTGCAAGTATCTCCTGCTGGCTTTGTTTTGCGGGGGCTATCACCTCCTCCACATCCATAACCGTGACAAAGCTCCAATGCAATCCTTTTAACGGAGCATAAGCAAGATAAACTTCTTTTCCGTCCACGGACAGCTTGCAGAGTCCGCTGTCTCCAGATACCATAGCTTCTGCGGCTTCTGCAAGTTCTGTGTTTTTGCTGTCCCGCAAATCGGTGTTTGTCTCGGCATTTGCCGCAGTTTCCCCACTGTCTGCTCCGGAGACCATTACCTGTCCCTTTTCGTTTACCAAAAAAGCATAACCCTTTTCTCCTATGGTAGTATTTAATACCGCTTCATTCACGGTGTCCAGATAGGAACCCACGCCTGCCACCGCCACAATTTCCCCATTATGATAAATGGGCTGGGCACAGACAATACAGTTGCTTCCCGAATGAATGTCGGCAATCACATCGGAATATACCACAGCTCCCCGCTCTGCCAGAAGTGCACGCTGGTACCATTGTCTGGAAGCGGCCTCATAAAAATCCGGATGTTCTGTTCCTCCTGCATATTTGCTGAATGCAATATAATCCGCCTGAATCATCCATCCGCTCTGTGTTGCCACATAAGTGGAAGAAACCATGTCATTATGGTCATTATATTGCACCAGCATATCCTGCAGATTTCCTAACTTATATAGCTCCCCCCAATTCTCCGGCGCAGGCTCCTTCAGCCTTTCCGACCACATAAGCTGTGCTGCAAGCGTCGTGCTTTCCGCCTGCGGCAAGGCAACTTCCCTGTCCGGATAATTCTCCGGATGCTCATAAATTTCTTCGGCTGCCGTTGCTATTCCATGCAGATATGCCGCCACCTCATTAAATTTCTGCTCTATGTATGCAGCTTTTTCCACTGCCAAAGCCTGCAGATGTTCACCTGCCATATGCTCCAATGCATCCTCCGCATCCTCCGCAGCCGTCTTTCCCAAGCTGCTGTTTGACTCTTCAGAAACATTTCTCATGGAATACAGGCTCCACATGCTGACCACTCCGGTCAAAATCACTTCCACCGTGAGTATAGCAAGAAATAATGTAGTAATCTTGCGCCGAATACTTCGTTTCTTTTTCATAGAAAACCTCCTCTTTTATCTTCCGGATTTCACATAGCACCTGCGGACATAGGCAAGTAAAGGTGCAAATTCCTCGTTGACCACATAATCTTCAAAGTAAATCTTCACTTCCCCCGGATGATGCAGAACCATGTATTCCTTTTCGCTGCACAGGGGTTTTAATCCGGTAAAAAAATATCCCAGCTTTGTCAATTCTTCATACGCCCATGGCGCATAAGTATCACTGCAGTTTAAAAAAATGTTAGAAGTCTGTCTGCCTGACAGCGGATACTCTTCATGCAGTTTCTGAATGACTATGGGCAAATCGCTGCCAATGCCGTAGACATAGATTTCCAGACTGCTCTGTATCGTATCATTTTGGTAACGGATATCACTAGCAGACGGCATACCTTCTTCCTCTGTTTTCCTTCCTGTGGCCAGCTGGCAGCCTGCCCCCAGCCTGTCATAGATACGATAACAGTACGCCCGATGTTCTTGAGGCGCATAAATAACGCCTGCGTTCTGCTTTCCCGTCATCCGAATCTGTATACCCTGAGAATGCTTTGAATTTTTTCCATTATGATAGGAATGTGTAATTTTCTCCATGTCAAACACATTTAGCACAAATCCGCAGGCATGGAGTCCCAGACGTCCCAAAAGTTTCTGAGTCACATCATGAAACAACACCGGAAGGCAGAAAGCTGCAGAATATGGTCTGGACAGCAGAATCTCCATGCCATATTCAAAAAAGGGCATTGCCAGACCATATCCCCTATATTTCTTTCTGAAAATCTGAGAGGCTATCTCACACATGGTTTCTTCCGGATAAAACTCCTTCAGTATCAGCATTCCTGCAATTTCTCCCGATTTTGTTTCCGCCACCAGAAAGGTAATATGGCGGCTGTCCGATTCCTTTCGTATGTACTCAGGATAGTAAAATCCGCTTTTAAAATAGGTCTCCCCATACTCATCCTTGATGCAGGCAATCATCCCCTCCTCATCTCCCGGCCGATACTGTCTCAGAGTCACTGTCAGCATTCTGCCCTTGTTATTTTTAAGGGAAATTATGGAAGGTCTGCTTTCCTGTGTCTTGCCGCTCATCGGATGTTCAGGATATCATTAAAGCCTGTAATTTCAAATACTTCCATGACATCCTCTCCTACATGGCAGACACTTATGTTACCCTGCTTAGCTTTCATCTTCTTGGAAGCAAAAAGCAGCACCCTTAAGCCTGCGGATGACACATATTCCAACTGTTCCATGTCAATCTGCAAATCCGTGACATCCTCCAGCTCTTTCTCTACTATTTCCTGAAGCTGCGGCGCCGTGGATGTCTCCAATCTGCCATCCAGCTTTATGACAAGACTACTCCCATCTCTTTGTAATTCTATTTTCATACCTGTCTCTATCCATTCCTTTCTCTGTTATTTTAGTCAGACATTTGCGAAACTCGGAGTTTCGTAATGCAAATTGTGCAGATTATGTGTTCCATAAGCAGACCCTAGCGAACCGTCGGTACTTAAACGCCGTACTCTGGCGTTTTATGTACCGTTACGGTGAGGTCGGAGCGAAAGCGTGTCTGCGTTGGAATATATAATCTGCACAATGACACTCGCGCAGACACTAAGTTTCGCAATCACTGACCATTTTAGTCATTTCAGGAATTATCCCATGCCGGTTTCCTTTCAAAGCCTATGTGATAGGTCACTTTCTCCATTGTCAGTTCATGTTCCCCCAGCATATAGCGCCCAATCGAAATATCCTTTCCCAAGATAACCCCTTTCGGATAGTCCGTCAGGCATCTGTTTAAAAGCGCCGCCTGTTCTTCCCTGCCCTGATCCGAAAGGGGATTGTTGGGGTTGATGCTTCCGATGGGAACCATTTTGATATAATGGATATCTGCTAAGGCAGCCTTTTCCCTTTTATCCATGCATACACCCCTTATCTGTTTTCATGTGTAAAATAATCCTGATTTACTGCTTTGCCTGCGTTGTACCGGAAGCTACATTGTTGTACTCTTCCTTCTTGTCAAACAGTTCTTTTTCGATTTCCTCCACTCTGGTCTGTGCCGTTACCGCACCGTTTTGTGCCTGCGCAAGTGCAGCATAGTGCTGTTCACCGGCAGCATAGTCCTTAGCCTCTTTATCCTTCCATGCCTTTAAAGAAAACAGCGCCGATACTTCTGATGCGTTAGCTTGTCCGCTGTCAACAATCATTTTTATGATATCTGACGCCTGATTTTGCATGTTATCCCAGCTCTGGGTAACAGGCAGTGCTTTCTTTTCGTATTCTTCCGCCTCCTTTGCCCCCTCGTCGGTCTGGGTATCCACGCCGCTTAAGTAGCTGGTCATCTCTGCCCTGTAGACATTCTGCTGGGCGCTTGCGGTACGCTTTAACTGTACGATATTTTCGTCTAATTTCTGCTTTGCCGCAGTCAGGCGGTTTTCTATCTGTGAAATCTCCTGGCGAAGCTGCTTTAACTTTTCCGCCTTTGCCTTGGATGCATCCGGCAATGCCTGTCCGTTGGCGTCTCTTAAGGAGGAACCAATCAGGGCTGGCGCCACATTTGCCGCCATCATATCCAGAACCCTCGCCAGACCCTCGGGAGTTCCGTGATTGGTTGCCCTCACATCTACATGGTATTTGGCGGAATTGTCCGTACTTCTGGTATTACTCTGATGTGCGCTGACGCTGCCGCTGATATCTACTTTTGCACAGAAAAATCTGGCAGAAGCCGTCACCGTTGCGCTTTCGTCCGCAGAGCTCTCAGATTTCTGGCTCTGCTTTACCTCCATGTCAAAAGTAATGTTGACTTCATCCACCTGTAAATTGGGGATAGGAACGATGGATAAGAGAGGTACCTCCACCCTCATTTCCTCTAAATTGGTGGTGCCGTCTTCATTCTGGCTGCGCTTCTGATAGCCAAATGCCGCCGTCCGCAGTTTCCCATTACTTGTAAAACCTACATTGTCAATAAATGTTNCGGTNGTTCTTGCCATCANGGTATTGGCGTTTGCCGCTGCCGATNAGGGGCCTCCGATGAGCTGTTCCATATTTAATCCAACAAATTCCTGTCCTACTGCCATAAATTTCACCATCCTTTTCTTTTTCTGCCATTTTTTCCAGCTTACAATTTTCACTCTCTGACATATATGTCAAGAGTGACATTGATAACTTATTTTTTTAACAATCTTGTAATAGAGGGCTCTATCAATGTCATGACAAACGTGCCATTTATATCACTTGCGTCATAACATCACAAGTGTCAGTATCTTTTTGAATGCCTACGGATAGGGTTGTTGTCCTATCTGCCACACTATTCTAAGAAAGTCCCTTATTCTTTGAGAAAATTTGCTGCCCTGCGGGGCATCTTCATATGCGATAACAGTAATATTGTCCACCCACAACATTCTTTCTGAGAAAAAGAGCTCTCCCACATCCAGCGTCTGTCTTTCGCAGAGCAGCCTCAGGTTTAAATCCAATGTCAATTCCTTCAAATATTGCTCCATCAGGTCACAGGTCAGGTGATTTTCCGTATCTGTCTTGGATTTTTTGTATTTATTCATAATCCTTTTCCAGACCATAGCGAATCTCCATGTTCATGATTTTTTCCTGATATTCCATAATGC
>WFLX010119215.1_pt1 | contig 11071 bp, 7 predicted proteins | sample 4967041 | NCBI WGS metagenome assembly WFLX01 (sample SAMN12857096, study PRJNA449069) | gut metagenome | isolation source: stool from male and female vole | host: Microtus ochrogaster | place: USA:Florida | collected 2017 | reverse complement strand
GTTCCATAGGCAGTCAGGGAGTCGCCGAAAGCATACCCTAAAAGGGCGACCATCTCGCGGGGGCGTTCGGGTACTTGTCGGCTGCACCCGTAATTATTGCCGCCATTGATGAAGCCGATCACGATGGCATAGACTTCCAACGGCGGATTGCTGTAAAAGTCGGTGTACCATTGCTGATTGAACTTGGATAAGATCTGTTGGTCGAATATTTGGCATTTCCGCTCGTAAAAATCTTGATGCTCACGGAAAAAACGGGCGAAATCGGAGGCCCTGTAAAAATCGGAAATCGTGTCGGCGATGGCGTTTCTGTCCAATCCGTCCCATCGTTCTTCGGGAACGATGCTGTCATTCACCATTTTGAAACCGTCGCCGTCTTTGGTCAGATGCAGCGCGTAATCCATGGGCGCGTTGTAACCGATACCGTATTCGGCGTTGAGGCGTTGCATCATGGCAACGACCGGGTGGGAGCGGAATGGTGCGAAATAGGTTTCAACATCGTTTATATAATCGTGACCTAAACCGTGGTTGTATTCTTCAAAACCTGCNAGATTGCAGATAATGCCGAGTAATTCAATCCGTTCGTCGTATTGGGCGTTCAATTGTCCGNGAACCGGCANTATACCGATAACGATAAAGAGGGAAATGAATAAATTTTTCATAAAAGGGAGNGATTTGGAGATTTTGGTGAACCCGAGGAGATTCGAACTCCTATCGTCAGAACCGGAATCTGAAATTCTATCCATTGAACTACGGGTCCAATCTCAAGAGAGATGCAAAAGGAGCGCAAAGATACAAATAAGCGGGGACAAAACAAATTCATTTGATTTTGCTCCAAATTTGTCTTACATTTGTAGTCTTGTTGCAAGCAACAGAACGGGGGTGCCGGAAGGCTGAGATCAGACCCTTTGAACCTGACGCGGATAATGCCGCCGCAGGGAGTGTTTCTTCTCCGTCTTTTCCCCGCTCAGTGGTTAAAATATACGATGGTGAATAAAGCGCGGGGCTTTCAATTCGATTTGTTGGTGGTGACGTCCGAACGGGATTTGCCGGACGAAGCGGCGGCCTGGGAATATCTGCGGGAAGCGGGGCTGACGCGTCTGCACCTGCGCAAGCCGCATTGGNGCGAGGCGCGGATGGCGGCCTGTCTCGAAAGCCTGTCGCCCGAACTGCGGGCCTGTGTCCGTCTGCACGACCATCACGCCTTGGCGGCGCGTTACGGGCTGGGCGGCATCCATCTCAACGCGCGGCATCCGTTGCCGCCGCAAGGGTATAGCGGGGGCGTCTCGCGNNCCTGCCATACGTTGGCGGANGTGGAACGCNATAAAANAAGCTGTGAATACGTTTTTNTGAGCCCGATTTTCNCAAGCATCTCCAAACAGGGNTACGAGGCGGCCTTTACGGCCGNGGCCTTGCGGGANGCGGCCGAAAGCGGCCTNATCGACGCGCGGGTCGTAGCCATGGGCGGCGTCACGGCCGACAAGTTGCCGCAGTTGCAGGCGCTTGGGTTCGGCGGCGCGGCCGTGCTCGGCGCGTTGTGGCAAGCCTACGCGCGGCAGGCGGACTTGGGCGCGCTGCGGTCGGCATGGGATGCCTTCCGGGCGGCGCGGGCGCGGCTCAATGAAACGACAAGCAACTGACGATATGAGTGAAACGGTTTTGCCGACCTTGCAGTTCATTACGCACGGCGAGGTTGTGGCCTCGGCCAAAATGGCNTTGGAGGCCGGNGTCAAATGGGTGCANTTCCGCTGCAAACAGGCCGANTCCACGCAGGATTTGCTGGAAAAGGCCTGGGCGGTGCGTTGCCTGTGTCACAAATACGGCGCGATGATGTCGGTGGACGACTATGTGTATCTCGTGGACGAATGCAAGGCCGAGGCCCTGCATCTGGGCAAGGAGGATATGCCGATTGCGGAGGCGCGCCGCATCGTGGGGCCGGACGTCCTTATTGGCGGCACGGCGCACAATATGGAAGAAATCCGCGCCGTGGCGGCGGCCGGCGCCGACTATATCGGCTTGGGGCCGTTCCGCTATACGGCCACGAAAGAGAAACTGGCGCCGCTTCTGGGNGTGGACGGCTACCGCACGCTTTTGGCGCAATGCAGGGCGGAGGGCATAGACCTGCCCATATACGGCATCGGCGGCATCGTGCCGGACGACGCCGAGGCCTTGCGCGATACGGGGCTTTACGGCTTGGCCGTAAGCGGTGCTTTGTTGCAGGCTCAAGACGCCGCCGCGGCGCGGGAAGCCGTCCGGAGGCTGACATTTTAGGAATATAAAAACATCAACGATATGCAAACCTTAAAGATTGCCGACCGGGAGTTTCATTCCCGGCTGTTCCTCGGAACCGGCAAATTCAGTTCCAATCAGGTGATGGCCGACGCCATCGCGGCTTCCGGCACGGAAATGGTGACGGCGGCCCTCAAACGCATNGACAGNCAACAGGGNNAGGACGATGATATGTTGCGCCANATCCTGCGCGACAACCTGTGCTTTTTGCCCAACACGTCGGGCGCGCGCACGGCCGAAGAAGCCGTGTTTGCGGCGGAGCTGGCGCGTGAGGCCTTCGGCACCAACTGGCTCAAGCTCGAAATCCATCCCGACCCGAAATATCTGTTGCCGGATCCGGTTCAGACGCTGAAAGCCACGGAGATTTTGGTTAAGAAAGGCTTTAACGTGTTGCCCTACATTCAGGCCGACCCCGTCCTGTGCAAACTGCTGGAGGAAGCGGGTGCGGCCACGGTGATGCCGTTGGCGGCGCCCATCGGCACCAACAAGGGCATCCGTCAGAAAGANATGCTGGAAATCATCATCGCCCAAAGCCGTGTGCCCGTGGTGGTGGACGCCGGAATCGGCGCGCCCTCCCATGCGGCCCAGGCCATGGAGATGGGGGCCGATGCCGTTTTGGTGAATACGGCCGTGGCCGTGGCCGGCGACCCGGTNCNGATGGCCAAGGCGTTCAAGGCCGCCGTCGAGGCCGGCCGCATGGCGTTCGAAGCCCGCATCGCGCGTCCGCAGGACGTGGCCGAAGCCAGCAGCCCGCTGACCGCCTTTTTGGGATAACGACCAAGCGATTAACGAATCAAAGACCATATAGCCATACAGACATGAAAGAAGAAATCATTTCCCGCAAGCCGTTTCCGGGCTCGGAAAAAATCTACATAAAGGGCGAGATGTTCCCGATAGAGGTGCCGATGCGCAAGATCAACCTCGTCGATACCGTCGATATCGTGAACGGCCAGCGTGTGGCCACGCCCAACGCGCCGGTTTACGTCTATGACACGAGCGGCCCCTATACCGACCCCAAGGCGGACATCAACCTTGAAAAGGGTCTGCCCGACATCCGGACGCCGTGGCTGGAACGCCGTGGCGACACCGAAATCCTGCCCGAGCTGAGTTCCGAGTACGGGCGCGCCCGTCGCAACGACCCGGCCTTGGCCGACCTGCGGTTCGAGCACATCCGTCTGCCGCGCAAGGCCAAGGCCGGCCGCGGCGTCACGCAGATGTACTACGCGCAGCAGGGCATCATTACGGAAGAGATGGAGTATGTGGCCATCCGCGAGAACCAGAACGCGCAGGCCGCCGGCTACAAGACGCATATCACGCCCGAATTCGTGCGGGCGGAAATCGCCGCGGGGCGCGCCATCATTCCGGCCAACATCAACCATGTGGAATGCGAACCGATGATTATCGGCCGCAACTTCCTGACCAAAATCAATACCAACATCGGCAATTCGGCCACCTCGTCCTCTATAGACGAGGAGGTGGAGAAGGCCGTTTGGAGTTGCCGCTGGGGCGGCGACACGCTCATGGACCTCTCCACGGGCGCGCATATCCACGAAACGCGCGAGTGGATTATCCGCAACTGCCCCGTTCCGGTGGGCACCGTGCCCATCTATCAGGCGCTGGAGAAAGTGAACGGCGTGGCCGAAGACCTGACGTGGGAGATTTTCCGCGACACGCTCATCGAACAGTGCGAACAGGGTGTGGACTACTTTACGATTCACGCCGGGCTGTTGCGCGAGCATCTGCCGTTCGCGGCCAAGCGTCTGACGGGCATCGTTTCGCGCGGCGGTTCGATTATGGCCAAATGGATGGCGGCGCACAAGCGGCAGAGCTTCCTCTATGAGCATTTTGACGAAATCTGCGATTTGGTGGCGCAGTACGATACGGGGCTTTCGCTCGGCGACGGCCTGCGTCCGGGCAGCGGCCACGACGCCAACGACGCCGCCCAGTTCGGCGAATTGGAAACCATCGGGCAGCTGGCGCAGCGCGCTTGGAAAAAACACGTGCAGGTCATGATAGAAGGGCCGGGACACGTGCCGATGCACAAAATCAAGGAGAATATGGACAAGCAGTTNATCGACTGCAAGGAAGCGCCTTTCTATACGTTGGGNCCCATCGTCACCGACATCGCGCCGGCCTACGACCANATCACCTCGGCCATAGNGGCGGCCATGATAGGCTGGTACGGCACGGCCATGCTGTGTTACGTAACGCCTAAGGNACACTTGGGCTTGCCCGACCGCGACGATGTGCGCGAGGGCATCATCACGTTCAAGATAGCCGCCCACGCCGCCGACTTGGCCAAACAGCATCCGGGCGCGGAAATCCGCGACTACGCGATGAGCAAGGCCCGGTACGAGTTCCGCTGGAAAGACCAGTTCAACCTGGCCTTGGACCCGGAAAAGGCNTTGGCGTTCTTCCGCTCGCGCGAGGGGGCGAACGAGGAAGGCTCCAAGTTCTGCACGATGTGCGGCCCGCATTTCTGCGCGATGCGGATTTCAAAGGATACGACGAGTTGTTTAAATCAGTAAGCCATGTTGTTTTCGGAAGTCATCAGACAATATGATTGGGCGGAGATGGGGGCGGAAATCGCCGCCAAGACGGCCGCNGATGTGGAAGTCGCGTTGGGGCAGGCCGCNCANGGNCGCATGACGATAGAGGATTTCAAGGCCTTGGTGTCNCCGGCGGCGGCCGCGCCCGCTTATCTGGAGCGNATGGCGGCCCTGAGCCGCGCGGTGACGCAGAAACGCTTCGGCAAGACGATACAGTTTTATATTCCGCTGTATCTGAGCAACGAATGCACGAACCACTGCATCTACTGCGGCTTCAACCATGAGAATAAGTTCAGCCGCGTGACGCTGAACGACGCCCAGATTATGGAGGAGGCCGAGGTGCTGAAGCGGATGGGCTACGAACATCTGTTGCTGTTGACGGGCGAGTCGCCGCGCAAGGTGGGCGTGGACTATATCGAACACGCGATGCGGCTGCTCTCGCCGCATTTCGCGCAGCTCTCGCTTGAGGTGTTCCCGATGGATACCGACGAATACGCGCGCCTGTGCAAATCGGGCCTGCACGCCGTCTATGTCTATCAGGAGACCTACCACGAAAAGCGCTACGGCTTCTATCATCCGGCCGGCAAAAAGGCCGATTTCGCCTGGCGNGTNNACAGNCANGACCGNCTGGGCATGGCGCAGGTGCATAAAATCGGGCTCGGCGCGTTGTTGGGCTTGGAAGANTGGCGCACGGAAGCCTANGCGATGGCNATGCACCTGCGGCATTTGCAGAAACATTACTGGCGTTCCAAATACGCGATTGCGTTTCCGCGTATGCGGCCGCACGCGGGCGGNTACGAACCCGACTATCCTTTGACCGACAAGGAGTTCGTGCAGATGATATGGGCGTTCCGTCTGTTTGATCCGGACTTGGAAATGTCGTTGACCACGCGTGAGAGCCCCGAATTCCGCAACCACATGGTTTCGTTGGGCATTACGTCCATCAGCGCGGGTTCCAAGACCGATCCGGGCGGCTACAGCCATCCGGGTACGGAGACGGCGCAGTTCGACGTCAACGACGACCGTTCGCCCGTGGAGATGAAGCGGATGGTGGAGTCGCAGGGTTACGAAGTGGTTTGGAAAGACTGGGACCGCGTTTATGATTTCGGAAGATAGNCTGACGGCGGCGGAATGGCGNCGGTATGTGCGNCAGACNTGTTTGCCGGAGATAGGCGANCGCGGGCAGGAGGCTTGGAAACGCGCCCGTGTCCTGTTGGTGGGCGTGGGCGGTTTGGGCTCGGTGTCGGCGCAATATCTGTGTGCCGCGGGCGTAGGGCATCTGCGGCTCGTGGAGCCGGATGTGGTGAGCGAAAACAATCTGCAGCGGCAGGTGCTGTATAGACAGGCGGAAATAGGACGGCCCAAGGCGGAATGCGCCGCCGTGCGCCTCAGGGCGTTGAATCCGTATGCCGACATAGAGGCGCACGCGGTGGCGTTCAATCGCGACAACGCCCTGGCCTTGGCCGAGGGGTGCGACCTGATTGTGGACGGCACGGACGGCAAGGCCATCCGCTATTTGCTCGACAGCGTGAGCGTAGGCTTGGGCATTCCGTATGCCTATGCCGCGATTGCGGATTTCGAAGGGCAGGTGGCGGTGTGGAACACGTCGCCGACCGCGCCGGTCTATCGGGATTTGTTTCCGGAAGACGAAACGCCGGCCGGGCAGCCGGCGCCGCCCGGGGTCATCGGCCCGTTGCCGGGGGTGGCGGCGGCTTGGCAGACGTGGGAAGCTTTGGCCTGTCTCTGCGGGGCGCGGCGGCGTGCGGAAGGCGACTTGCTGTGTTTCGACCTGCTCGGCGGCGCGCAGCACCGCGTGCAGGTGCCGGCCGACCCCAAGCGGCGCGCCGAGGCCGAAGCCGATTTCGCGCGGCTGAAANCCGGACTTTGAANGANAAAACCATGAAGACGAAACGACCCGTCATCTTGTCCATCGCCGGCTCTGACAGCGGCGGCGGGGCCGGCATACAGGCCGACCTCAAGGCCATTTCGGCCGTGGGCGGCTATGGCTGTACGGCCATCACGGCCATTACGGCGCAGAACACATTAGGCGTCCGCGGCGTTTATCCGGTGTCGGCCGAAGCCTTGCGGCAACAGTTGGAGGCCGTGGGCGACGACTTGGCCGTGGCNGCCGTCAAAATCGGGATGTTGCCGACGGCCGAACAGGTGGAAATCGTGGCGCAGGCCATCGACCGCTACGGTTGGCGNAAGGTGGTGNTGGACCCCGTTATGGTGGCCACGAGCGGCGATGTCTTGGTGCAGAGCCCTGTGGCGCGGGCCATGGGGGAGCGGCTGTTTGGCCGCTGTACGCTGTTGACGCCCAATATGGCGGAAGCCGCCGCGCTTACGGGCTTGCCCGTGGCGGATGAAGCCGGCATGCAGGCGGCCGCCGAAGCCCTGTTGACGCGGGGCGCGCGGGCGGTGCTCGTCAAGGGCGGCCATCTCTCCGGCGAAAGCATGACGGNCTGGCTGTACCGCACGGTGGCGGGGGGNGAGGTCGNGCGGCGGGCGTTCACGGCCGCNAAGGTGCATACGGCCAACCTGCACGGCACGGGCTGTACGCTCTCGTCGGCCATCGCCACGTATTTGGGTTTGGACTACGATTTGGAGGCGGCCGTAGAGGCCGGCAAGGCTTATATCAGCCGCGCGATTGGGGCCGCCTGGCCGCTTGGCCACGGCCACGGGCCGGTGCACCATTTCGTGGATTGGGATTGATAGGACTGTGCGAGAAAACGATGTCGAACCCTCTATGTAGCGCACTTAGGGAGCGCAGCGTACGTGGAGCGAAATAGAGGGATTCGACATCGTTGAACAACAAAAGGGATATAAGGCAACATGAAGATATATATTAACGACAAGGCGACGGAAATAGCCGAAGGGCTGACGTTGCAGACTTGGCTGGAAAGTCAGGGCATGGCCGACCGCAAAGGCCTGGCCGTCGCGTTGAACGGGGCGGTCGTAAGCCGTGCGCAATGGGCNGANACGCCCNTGCAGGCCCAAGANAANATGGTACTTATCGGCGTCTTTTACGGCGGTTANCCGCCNGCANNCNCCCCACAAAGCAANCNNATGGAACCGAAAACCGAACCTACCGTCTCCAACCGCGCTTCGACCACGCCGGGCATCGACCTGTTGCAGCTTTACGGCCGCGACGAACGGGTGGACCGTATCGTGCGGTGGCTCTCGTCTGGGCAGCCCCGCAAAATCGCGTTGCGCAACCTGCTCGGTTCCGCCAAGTCGGTGGTGGCCGCGGCCACGGCCTCGCAGTTGAAAGAAACGCAGCTGTTCATCCTGTCCGATAGGGAACAGGCCGCCTATTTCTGCAACGACTTGGAAAAACTGACGGGGCAGAGCGGCTTGGAACAGGCGCAGAAACGGATTCTGTATTTCCCCGCCTCGTACAAGAAACCCTACGAGTCGGATGAGGTGGACAACGCCAACGTGCTTTCGCGCACCGAGGTGCTGAACCGTTTGGGGCAACCCTACGACAAGACTGGCGCCCCGCTTTGGATAGTGACCTATCCGGAAGCCTTGGCCGAGAAGGTCATCACAACGCGCTGTCTGGCCGCGCATACGGTGCAGTTGCACAAAGGGGAGGCGGTCTCGCAGGATTTCCTCATCGATTTTCTGGAGGAAAACCGTTTCGAGTGGGTCGATTTCGTGGCGCAACCCGGCCAATACGCGTTGCGCGGCGGCATCATCGACGTGTTTTCATTCGCCAACGACACGCCTTACCGTATNGAGTTCGACGGCGACAAAGTCGATTCCATCCGCAGTTTCGAGGTGGGCACGCAGTTGTCCATCGCGCGGCACGACGTCATCAGCCTGTTGCCGGACTTGCAGGACAAGGTGGAGCANAAGGAGNGGATTTCGTTCCTGACCTATTTTTCGGAAAAGTCGGTGCTTTGGGTCGAAGACTTGGCCAGCCTCGTGGCCACGCAGCGGAGCGCGTTCGAGAAAGCCGAAGCCGCCTATGCCGGCTTGCAGGGNGTCGTGCCGCGCGCCCGTCCCGAAGANCTGTATCTGCGGCCCGANGAAGCCGAACGGAGTTTTGAAAGCGCCACGGTGGTGGAATTCGGACAACGTTTCCATTACGCGCGGCCGGACGAGGAATTGGCGTTCGCAATGCAGTCGCAGCCGGTGTTCAACAAGAAAATGGATTGGCTCGTACAGCATCTGCGCGAGGCGGAGGACAAGGGCTATCAGAATTTCATCCTGTCCGAGAATCCCAAGCAGATTCAGCGATTGGAGCGTATCTTCTTCGAACTCAGCACGCCCAATCCCACCGTGCGGTTCATCCCGCTTAAACTGTCGCTCAACGAAGGCTTTATCGACGACCAGGCGCGTTGGGAAGTCTTTACCGACCATCAGATATTCGAACGCTACCACCGCTATACCGTGCAGCCGCGGCGTCAGGACAGTCAGATGCTCACGCTCAAGGAACTGTATCAACTCAAGCCGGGCGACTATATCAGCCATGTAGATCATGGCGTGGGGCGGTTCGCCGGTTTGGAAAAGGTCATGGTNAACGGACGCGAGCAGGAAGCCATCTGCCTGATGTATAAAGACAACGATATGTTGCGCATGAGCATCCACGCGCTGCATAAAATGTCGAAATATTCGGGCAAGGAAGGCGAACCGCCCGTGTTGAACCGCTTGGGCAGCAACGCCTGGGCCGTTACCAAGGCCAAGGCCAAACAAAAGGTCAAGGACATCGCGCGCGAGTTGATACGCNTGTATGCGCANCGCAAATCCTCGCAGGGCTTCGCGTTCTCGGCCGATTCGTACCTGCAGCACGAGTTGGAGTCGTCGTTCTTTTACGAAGATACGCCCGACCAGTTCAAGGCGTCGGAAGACGTGAAGCGGGACATGGAGTCCACACAGCCCATGGACCGTCTCGTATGCGGCGACGTGGGCTTCGGCAAGACGGAAGTGGCGATACGGGCGGCCTTCAAGGCGGCCTGCGACGGCAAGCAGGTGGCCGTGCTGGTGCCGACCACGATTTTGGCCTACCAACACTACAAGACGTTCAAGGAACGCTTGGGCGAACTGCCTTGCAGCGTCGATTACATCAACCGCTTCCGCACGGCCAAGGAACGCAAGGAAGTCTTGGCCAAACTCAAGGACGGCCGGCTCGACATCCTGATAGGCACGCATCGGCTGCTGAGTAAGGACGTTGTTTTCAAGGATTTGGGCCTCTTGATTATCGACGAGGAGCAGAAATTCGGCGTGGCGATGAAAGAGAAACTCAAATCGCTGAAAGTCAATATTGACACGCTGACGTTGACGGCCACGCCCATCCCGCGCACGTTGCAATTCTCGCTCATGGGGGCGCGCGACCTGTCGGTCATTCAAACGCCGCCGCCCAACCGTTATCCCGTNCATACCGANATNCACGCGTTTGACGAGGNATTTATCCGCGACGCCATCGTGTATGAACTCTCGCGCGGCGGGCAGGTCTTTTTCGTACACCACCGCGTGCAGAACATCATGGAGGTGGCCGGCCTGNTGCAACGGCTGTTGCCCGACGCGCATATCGCCGTGGCGCACGGTCAGATGGAGGGCGACAAACTCGAGGAGGTGCTGCTCGGCTTTATGGAGGGAGCCTACGATATATTGGTTTCCACCAAGATTGTGGAAAACGGCTTGGATATCGCCAACGCGAACACGATTATCGTCAACGAGGCGCATCAATACGGATTGAGCGAACTGCACCAGCTGCGCGGCCGCGTGGGACGCTCCAACAAAAAGGCGTTCTGCTATATGCTGGCGCCGGCCGAGCACCTGTTGACGCCGGAGGCCAAGCGGCGGTTGCGCGCCATAGAGGAGTTCTCCGAAATAGGCGGCGGCTTCCAAGTGGCGATGCGGGATTTGGATATCCGGGGCGCCGGCAATATTCTTGGGGGCGAGCAGAGCGGTTTTATCGCCGAAATGGGCTACGAGATGTATCANCGCATTTTGGACGAGGCCATTGCCGAGCTCAAGCAGGAGCGGATGAACGGCACGGACCGCGCGGCCGACTTTTCGTCGGGCGTCAGCGGACAGCCGGCGGAACGGTCGGCGGCCGGTGGGGAAAAATCGCCCGCCGTCAGCGCGGACACGGCGCCGCAGGCCATGGACTTTACGGCACCCGACTGTCAGGTGGAAACCGATTTGGAAATCCTGATACCGGACGACTACGTGAGCAGCATCACCGAGCGGTTGGCGCTTTACAANGAGTTGGATTCGCTGGNGAAAGA
>WFLX010217585.1_pt1 | contig 11075 bp, 8 predicted proteins | sample 4967041 | NCBI WGS metagenome assembly WFLX01 (sample SAMN12857096, study PRJNA449069) | gut metagenome | isolation source: stool from male and female vole | host: Microtus ochrogaster | place: USA:Florida | collected 2017 | reverse complement strand
AGGCGCCCGAAATGGGGTTCATAGGACGCTGAGGCTGTCACGGACTGGTCCGCGCGCAGGGGCAATGACACAGGGTTGTTGCTGTTCCGCGGATTCCACAGAGCCTCGGCATCAAACCCGACGTTGCCACCACATGAGAATGAGAATCCGCAAGCGGTGTGCCAGACACGTTCCATACCCCATGAAAAGGCGGCTGTCACGTCATATTCCGATGCAGTCCCGGGAGAATTGCTCAGACTCGCCGCTCCGAGTTCCGCTTCGAAACGCATCCTCCATCTCCGGGGGTCAAACGGCATCCCCTTTGACCATGCTCCCATCAGAGAGGGACTGAATCCGGAATAGTTCAGTGGAGAGAGATAGGTTGAAAGCATGTCTGCCCGTCCGGCTGAGATCGACCATTCGGAAACAATCCGTCGGGGATTTTCCTGTTCTTCCGGCGACGTTCCGGCATATACGGACGAAGAGACCGTTCCGGTTACGAAAACCAGAACAGCCGAAGACAGTCGTTTGATAAACCAGCCTGTCATAAGTCTGCTATTCCTGTGTCTCCTCATCTTCAGTATCCAATGCAGCGAAAAGATCACCCTGAATGACTTTCGGGGACTCTTCCTGCTCTTCGTCAGGCTCTGTTTCAGCCTCAACAGGTTCTTCCGGCTCCTCGGGTTCAGGGAAACGGACCGGAGGCAGTTCTTCGATAGACTCGACGTTATATGTTGAAATGCGTTTACCCTTGGCTTTGAAACCCTTGACTCCGATAAATTCCTCGGCATCNATNGTCAGTGTCGGACGGACAGCATCGTGACCGCCGAATACGACCCTCAGAAGGGGATATGGAGTATCTGTCAGCAGAAGACTGCGCGCTGAGGCGTCATTGCCGACAAAACGCTGTGGCCGGGCCGAAGGCTCGAAAACAAAGCGNTTCAGGTAAGGATAGCCGAGCTGAGGATCGAAAAGAGCCAGAGTCCAGACCTTGGACGGATCAAATTTTTCAATCCTGAGGATGTTGTCCTCATAATGGTTCTCGTCGGAATATGACCCGGTGAAGTATTCACCGTCTTTGGTAATCACNAGCACCTGATCATCACCCTGGAAGGAGCCGAGGAGTTCGCCTCGGCCGTCATAGTTCAGCCTCAGGACATCCCTGTCGAACCAGACCTTGCGTCCTTCGAGCGTCGATGTTCCCTTGCGCTCAAGCGAGAGCCTTTCTATCGGGAACTTCGTGACAAGATTTCCNAGTGACTCCTTGCTNCGCGGTTTCAGCTGGGAGAAATCGACCATTATCTCACGGTTTCGGGGGCGCCGTCCGTCGGGTCCGGGTTCATCCTTCAGAATAACCCTGACGGTCTCCGCCTCTCCGTTGGGATTATATGTCAGCCACTCGATCCGGCTTCCGGGGGCACCTTTTGTCAGATTGTATTCCTTCTCCCGTGTCAGTCCGGTGATGGTACACCTCTTATAATAATAGTAGCCGTTGCCGTTTTCATCGTTTGGCGATGTGCCGCCGGCTTTCAGAGAACCGTTGCGGTAGATGACATTGAAGATACATCTGTTGTCCTTCTTCTTGTAGAGCGAGATGTGGACTACTTTCTTTCCCTTGCCGATGAAGTATTTGTCCNGGACCTTGACGATCATGTAGGTTCCGTCACGGAAAATGATCAGGACATCGTCAATGTCCGAACAGGTGAACTGGAACTCACCCTCTTTGAGACCGGTGCCGATGAATCCTCCCTCCTTGTCGAAGAAGAGACGCTTGTTTGCTTCGGCAACTTTTGTCGCCTCGATGTTGTCGAACGAGCGGATGACTGTCCTGCGNGGGAATCGTTCTCCATATTTCTCCTTAAGGTGGGTGAACCAGCCGATCGTGTAGCGGGTCATGTTGGCGAGNTTATCCTCCAGACGGGCTATCTCGGAATCGAGGTTGGAAATCCTCTCNTCGGCCTTCTCNGAATTGAATTTCAGGATTCGGCCCATGCGTATTTCCCAAAGACGCTGTATATCGTCGCGGGTCAGCTCACGGAAGAAGGTCGGTTTGTAGGGCTCCATGAGTTCATCGACACGGTTNATCGCTGAATCCATATCGGGGGCCTGTTCGAGTGCACGGTCCTTATACATCCGTTTCTCGATGAAAATTTTCTCGAGAGAACAGAAAAGACGCGACTCCCTGGCTTCGCCAAGCTTTATCTCGAGTTCACGCCGGAGAAGTTCGCGCGTGTGCTCCACATTGTACCTCAGCACATCGCTCACCGACAGGAAACAGGGCTTGCGGTCCATNATGACGCAGCAGTTGGGCGAAATGGAGATTTCGCAATCGGTGAAGGCATAGAGNGCATCAATCGTCTTGTCGCTTGAGGTTCCGGGCTGNAGATGAACAAGAATCTCAGCCGTAGCGGCGGTGTTGTCATCAACCTTACGCACCTTGATCTTCCCTTTCTCCATCGCTCCGAGAATCGAGGAGATGAGGGTTGTCGTCGTCTTGGTGAAGGGAATTTCGGTTATGGCGAGGGTCTTGTTGTCAATCTTCTCGATTCTTGCGCGGACTTTTACCGCACCACCGCGTGCGCCGTCATTATATCGCGAGACATCCATCAGGCCTCCGGTCTGGAAATCGGGAAGAAGCTTGAATTCCTCTCCTTTCAGACAGGAGATAGCGGCATCGCATATTTCATTGAAGTTATGAGGAAGNATTTTTGACGAAAGACCCACGGCAATACCCTCGACACCTTGGGCAAGGAGCAGGGGGAACTTCACGGGGAGCGTCACCGGCTCACGCTTGCGGCCGTCGTAAGAAGGAGTCCATTCGGTAATTTTGGGTGAGAAGAGAGTCTCGAGGGCAAATTCAGAAAGGCGCGCNTCGATATATCGGGGAGCGGCGGCTGAATCTCCTGTCAATATGTTACCCCAGTTTCCCTGAGTATCGATCAGCAGTTCCTTCTGGCCGAGCTGGACGAGGGCATCGCCGATCGAGGCATCGCCATGAGGGTGATACTGCATCGTATTGCCGACAACGTTGGCGACCTTGTTGAAACGGCCGTCATCAATGGTCTGCATGGCATGAAGGATCCGGCGCTGAACCGGCTTCAGGCCATCCTCGATGTGGGGGACAGCCCTTTCAAGTATTACGTATGAGGCATATTCAAGATACCAGTCACGGAACATTCCGCCGAGGACCGTCCTTCTGTCCTCGACACCCCCTGAGGGACGCTGATTCAGTGTACCGGAATCCACTCCGGCATTATCGTCATTGTTCTGTTCTACTGAGTCTTGATAATCGAATTCGTCTGACATGAGAGCAAATATAGCTAATTTTCTTCAAACCACGGGCAAAAACCATTCCAACAATCCCGGACCGTCATTGAGAACATCAAAGTTACTGATCAACGTTTGGATCGGAAAGATACTTGATTGCCCTGTCAAGAATCGCATCCTTTCCCGAGATCAGTTCTTCGTCGGGAGCGTGAACGTAGATATCGGGCGCGATACCGTATTCGGTGCAGTTTCCTTCGACATCCGTCACAGGTGAAGCGGAGAAACGGATTCCCCATCCATTCGGCATTTCCGATGAGAAAGGAAGTCCGCCCCCACCACCGGTAGTCGCTCCAATGAGCACTACCCCGTCGAGCGATTTCATCACAGCAGCAAAATCATTGGCGGCGCTGTAACATCCACGGTTGACAAGCAGGGCCACCGGGGAGCCGTTCCACATTATGCGGTCTTTATCAGCAGGCTTATAGGTTATGGGATAGGGGTCGGAGAATTCATCATGTCCGGGGCCGGTCTTGTGACGGATATATCCCCCCGGCACTTCCCTGTCAATCAGACGGCCGACAAGAACCTCAATATTGGTCAGAAGACCNCCGCCGTTATCACGGATGTCTATTATCAGNCCGTCACACTCGGAAAGAGCGGCCATGATGTAATCCAGACTGCCCTCGCCTATCGTAGTAGAAAATGAGGGATAATACATATACCCTATTCTGGTCCCGTCGGCTTCAAAAATGGCATACGAAATACCTGACGTCTGGAAGTAATTGAACTTCAGATAATCCTGCTGGACTGTCCGCCANAGGAAATCCCGCGGATAATCNCTCCACCATGCTCTGTAGTAGCTTGTCGAGAAAGGGGCNATCAGATTAACATGACCATCCCTAAGCTCATCGAGCATTGCGGTACANATATCGAACAGCTCCACTGTTCCTGTCTCACTGNTTACCTGCGGCCTGTATTTCCAATAAACGTCATTCCAGTCTATCGACTTCTCGTCAAAATAGCAATACTGACGGTCTATTATGCTCCACAGCGCATCGAAATTCCCCACGGGATCATCGTGGAACTCAACAGCATCAGAGCAGGATAAAAGTGACAGACACAGCAGGTAGAGAGGAAACAGAGTCCCGAACCTGCGTTTAAAACAGGGATTAAAANTCATGATTAAAACGACAGGAAATAGACCTGACAACTGTTATTCAAGGCCTTTCCCGGGCCAATAAAATTACTAAATAAAATGACNATAAGCAAATTTAGATCCCTTNTCAAAAGTTCGGAACGCATCTGAGACCNGTGATTCTTAATTTATTGTGGGAGGGNNTCTAAGCTACATATACAAAATATTCATCTCTCCGGATTTTACATATTTCAAATATTTTTGTTAATTTTGCGATTAAGACACTGTCTTAACCACGGACTAACACATCATGTGGAGTTTTAGCACTATTTACAAAACTACTATCTGGGGAGGCACTCAAATCGCTGAGTTGAAAGGCGAAAAGTTGTCTCAGGCCAACATCGGAGAAAGCTGGGAGATCTCGTCGGTTCCCGGCTCAGTGTCCGTTGTAGATAGTGCAGAAGACCGCGGTCTGTCTCTCGGAGATCTGATCGGGAAATATGGTGCAGACCTTCTCGGGAAAAACAATTTTGAACGTTTCGGAACAAGATTTCCGCTCCTCGTCAAATTCATTGATGCCTCGCGCGACCTCTCGATCCAGGTTCATCCCGACTCAGAGATGGCGACGGATGAAGGTCTCGAAAACGGAAAGACGGAAATGTGGTATGTCATCCGGACCGACCGGGACTCCAAAATAGCCAACGGCTTTATCCGTCCCGTAGACCGGACCACTTACGAACATCTTGTCCACTCGGGAGAAATTGAAAAATGGCTCCGTCATACCCCCACTTCCCCCGGAATGTCTTTCCTGATTCCTCCCGGCCGGATACATGCAATCGGCAAGGGGAACCTCATCTGTGAGATTCAGGAGAGCAGCGACGCGACCTACAGGATCTATGACTACAAACGCCGTGATGCCGACGGCAACCTGCGCGAACTGCACACGGAGAAGGCATTGCGTGCCCTGAATTTTGTGGATTGCGACGGAGGGTGCATTAAGCCCGAAATAATCTCGAAAGGGGATCATAAACTCGTTTCACGTCCCGAGTTCACCGTCAATCTACTGACAGGAGAGAGAGCTGTCTCGCGAAATTATTCCGGACTCGACTCTTTTGTGTTGTTAGTAGTGATCGATGGTGAAGCCAAGGTCAAGGTGAACCCGGAAGAGTGTCCCGGAGCAAAAGAAATGAGACTCAGAAAAGGTGATGTGGTCCTTGTGCCGGCCCANGCACGCGGAATAACAGTGGATCCGACCCAAAAGATCACACTGCTCGAGTCCTATATAGAGGACTGAAAGCTTGTCTAAAGGATCTGAAGGTTTGACTAAAAGATCAGAAAGTTTGACTAAAGAGGGCTGAAAATCTGATAAGACCGGGCTGAAAACCTGACTGCCGGATGATGAACTGCAAAGGGCCGTCAAACGTTATCTCATTAATCAAATACCAAAAAAACAAAATTATGAGTGACGTATTAAGTTATGAAGAAAAGAAGGAGTTACCGGACAGTGTTTTCGGACTTCCTGAACGCAGAGAGTATCCCATGCCTGACGCGGCCCATGTAAGAGCTGCCGAAGCATATTTCCGTTATTGCCCGGAGGACCTGAAGCCCAAACTGNCCCGTGCGATTCTAAAATTCGCCGCAGAATATGGTGTCGATGTCCAGAGCCCGACGGTTCTGTCATACGCCGAACAATAAGCACCTGCGCCTCCGGCGAAACGGAAGTCGGGAGTGAGTAATATTAAAAAGAATAGNGCCCTGCCGTGTCAGAATTTCTGNCCCGGCNGGGTGTTCTTCGTCTTCAGATCATCNGAAGNCNAACTTCCGTCCATCTTCGGGGTGTATTCAAAATGTTGTNATAGACCGTNAATTCTCACTAAAAATCGGTTTTGCGGTTTCGCATTTTTTTGTTATTTTTGCACGAATTAGTGCACATACGTCTGCATGTCTGCGGATCATGATGGTCAACATCCGGTCACTTGCAGGACTTGAACGGACGTAAAGAGGCACGACAAAGGAAGTTATAAGAGAAAAAAGTTTTCCTCAGTTATCTATGTATAGAGACAGAACCTGTGGCGAACTCCGTCTTGCCGATGCCGGCAAACGGGCCACAATCGCCGGATGGGTGCAGCGCACCCGCAAAATGGGAGGCATGACCTTCGTGGATGTCCGCGACCGCTATGGAATCACACAAGTAGTCTTCAATCAGGAAGACAACAAGGAACTTTGCGACGCGGCCAATAAACTCGGACGCGAATATGTCGTTCAGATTTCGGGCCGCGTAGAGGAACGCACATCGAAAAACAAGAATATCCCGACGGGTGAGATCGAGATTCTTGCCGATTCCCTGCGTATTCTCAACACNTCAAAGACTCCCCCGTTCACTATTGAGGAAAACACCGACGGCGGAGACGACCTGAGAATGAAATACCGATATCTCGACCTGCGCCGTCCCAATGTCAAGAATAATCTCGAACTGCGCCACCGGATGGCTTTTGAGATCCGCCGTTATCTCGACGCAAACGGTTTCCTCGAGATCGAGACTCCGATCCTCGTCAAGTCGACTCCGGAGGGTGCCCGCGACTTNGTNGTNCCNTCACGNATGAATCCCGGNGAGTTNTATGCTCTTCCNCANAGNCCGCAGCTCTTNAAGCAGNTNCTGATGGTNAGCGGNTANGACCGTTATTTCCAGATNGCNAANTGCTTCCGCGACGAGGATCTCCGNGCCGACCGTCAGCCCGAGTTCACCCAGATCGACTGCGAGATGAGCTTCGTGGAGCAGGAGGATGTGATCAACATGTTCGAAGGCCTTGTAAAGCATATTTTCAAATATGTGAAGAACATAGATTTCACTGAGCCATTCCCGAGAATGACATGGGCGGATGCAATGCGTCTCTATGGCAGTGATAAGCCCGACCTGCGTTTCGGAATGGAATTCGTCGAGCTCACCGATCTGGCGAAGGGCCATGGCTTCAGCGTTGCCGACGATGCTGAACTCGTTGTCGGAATCTGCGCTCCCGGCTGTGCCGACTATACACGCAAGCAAATTGACGGGCTGACCGNTTTCGTCAAGCCTCCTCAGGTTGGAGCAAAGGGCCTCATCTGGGTTAAGTTTGAGGCTGACGGCTCCGTCAAGAGCTCTGTAGGCAAATTCTATGATGAGGAAACCCTGAAGAAGTGGGGCGAGAAGGCCGGAGCTAAACCCGGAGATCTGCTTCTTGTGATGACGGGCGACGCGATGAAGGTCCGCAAACAGCTCTGCGAGCTTCGTCTCGAGATGGGCAACCGTCTCGGACTCCGCGACAAGGATAAGTTCGCTTGCCTCTGGGTCATCGACTTCCCCCTCTTCGAGTGGGACGAGGAGACTCAGCGCTTCTATGCGATGCACCACCCCTTCACCTCTCCCAATCCCGAAGACATTCCCCTGCTTCATTCCGACACCGGAAAAGTCCGTGCGACAGCTTATGACATCGTTGTCAACGGAACAGAACTCGGCGGAGGCTCGATCCGTATCCACGATGCCGAGCTTCAGGACACGATGTTCGAGCTTCTCGGCTTTACTCCGGAACGTGCGGAAGAGCAGTTCGGCTTCCTGATGAATGCATTCAAATATGGTGCTCCGCCTCACGGCGGCCTCGCACTCGGATTTGACCGTTTCGTGTCAATTCTCGCCGGCCTCGATTCGATCCGCGACACCATTGCCTTCCCCAAGAACAATTCGGGACGCGACGTGATGAACGAATCGCCCTCNCCCCTTGATCCNGCCCAGCTCGAGGAACTCGAACTGAAGCTCGACATCAAGAAATAATAAATGTCCGGCACTTTCAGACTCCGTCGGAAAAAATTTCAGATTTAGTCTGAGACTGAATTTCAGGCTAAATCCGGGACTTAATTTCAGACTACGTCTAATAATGAAAGGATAATGTCGAGCCACAGAACAGCAGAAATAATTGACGCTCTGATTCAGAGACAGATGGTTCCACTCCGCGCTATAGCAGAAGCAATCGAGAACTTCGCCCCTCTTTCCCTTCAGGAAAGCTATGACAACGCCGGTCTACAGGTCGGAGATCCGGATATGCCGGTGTGTGGCGTCCTTCTGTGTCTGGATGCGACCGAGGACATAATGGCGGAGGCGGTCAAGCGCGGATGCAATCTGATCGTCACACATCATCCCCTGATTTTCAAAGGGCTGAAGCGACTGACGGGAAAGACTGCGACCGAACGGATTGTTGCCGAATCCATCCGCAACAATGTGGCCATTTATTCCGCCCACACCAATCTGGATTCGACATTCGAAGGTGTGAGCTATGAAATGGCCCACAAACTCGATCTCCGTGATGTCACCCCTCTTTGTCCAAATCCGGGCAATCCGACAACAGGTCTCGGAGTCATCGGCACTGTCAGGACAACTCCGACTCTGGAATTTCTCCGTCATGTGAAGGAGACATTTCAGGTGAAGCATCTGAAATATAGCGAGGAGGCGTGCCGTCTCGTGATCAGGAAGGTCGCACTCTGCGGAGGAGCCGGCGCATCTATGATAGCCGATGCCATACGGGCCGGAGCGGACGTATATGTCACCGGTGATCTGAAGTATCACGACTTCACCACATACGCTCCGGACATCGTTCTGGCCGATATCGGCCATTTCGAGAGCGAACTCTGCTCCCTTAAGATTTTCTCAAGAATCCTCAGGGAAAATTTCCCCGGACTCCCGGTGCTCACCGCGGAGACGGAGAACAATCCGATTAAAATACTATAGTAACCATATAGATAATGGCAACAGAAAAGAAATCCGACAAAGAACAGCTCAGTGTCGAAGAGCGCCTCAAGGCTCTCTATCAGCTTCAGACCTATCTCTCGGAAATTGACGACATCAAGACTCTGCGCGGTGAACTTCCGTTCGAGGTCAAAGATCTGGAGGACGAGATCGTACGCTATGAGACACGTCTCGCAAAGCTCAAGGATGAGATCGAGGATCTCCGTGGTCAGGTCAGCGGCCGCACTGCCGACATCGAAGACCGCCGTGCGAAGATCGCCCGTTATGACGAGCAGATCGACAACGTCCGCAACAACCGCGAGTATGCTTTCCTTGAAAAGGAGAAGGAATTTGAAACACTCGAGATCCAGCTTAACGAGAAGAAGATCCGCGAAGCCAACGATCTGATCGTCCGTAAGGAAGAAGAAGTCAAGGTGACTGAAACCGATCTTGAGGAGAATCGCCACATGCTCGAGGAAAAACGCCACGAGCTTGAGGAAATCGTCAGCGAAACCCGTCTTCAGGAGGAACAGCTGAGACTGAAGGCTCAGGAAATCGAGCCCAAGATTGACAATTATACACTCTCCGCTTTCAAACGTATCCGCAAGAATGCCCGCAACGGTCTCGGAATCGTCACTGTCCAGAGAAATGCCTGCGGAGGTTGCTTCAACCGCATTCCGCCTCAGCGCCAGCTCGAAATCAAGATGCACAAGAAAATCATCGTCTGCGAATATTGCGGACGCATCATGATGGATGGAGCCCTCGCCGGAATCGAAGAACAGAAAGTCGAAGCTCCGGCACCGAAGAAACGCGCAACACGCGTCAAGAAAGAGCTCTGATTCTTTCCGCCGGACCATCTCCCGCAAAATATTTCCCCGCATGAGCCCTCACAAAGGCTGATGCGGGGATTTTTATCTATATCCTTTATTTTCGTCCGATCTTGCTTCGACATGACTATTCTATTGCTTTTCGATATTCCATAGGGGTGAGACCGACCACGCGGTGAAAGTATTTCGAAAAAGTCGGTGAATCGGGAAAATTCAGTGCTGACGCAATGTCCTTTATGTTTCTTGACCTGTCCTTCAACATTGATTTTGCATCTCCCGTGACAATAGTTTCAATCCATTTTGAGGGACTGCTGCCCGAAACTTCACGAACGATCGTTGAAAAATACTTCATGCTCACACCTGAAAGACCGGCATAGAAATGGACATCCCTGTGCTCCCGAAAATTATTGAACAGTTTCAGCATGAATTGCTGAAAGACAATGTCGCGATGATTGTGTCCTTTGACGTTAATATCGAGGTTAGAGAATAAATGCCTGATTACCCTCGCGACAATAAGCCGGCTTTCCAATAAAATGATTTCCTGCATTATCCGGGGGTGAATATCATTGTATTCAATTGACTCTGATTCCTTACATTCTTTTTCGTAACCTTGAATCCGCCCGACCATATCCCTGAAATGTTCTTCTGAAAGATTTACCATGGGTCGGCTTTGGAGAGCAAGAAGATTGCGTGTATTGACCCATCTGTTGATCAGCTGTGGAACATTGGATAAAAGGACAAAACCAAAAACAATCCTCGTGGGCCTTATGACATTAATCACTTCTAAATTTATAAAAGGGAGACAGGCGAACATATTCATTTCCGTGACTCTTAGGTTCACGTTCATCATCTTGATGTCAATCTCTCCCTCTGTGCAAAGTGCAAAAGCACATCGTCCTGTCATATCGATACTCCTTCCTGATCTATCTCCTGGCAGGAACAATATATTCTGAATTTTAAGCAGACAATTCATACTTTTTTTGACCCTTCTTATGACTTGAACTGAGAAAAGTTGACACTTTTGAGAGCCAATACTCGAAAAAGCCAATGAAAGAAAAAGTTAAGTGGGACTCAGTCCTGAAAACGGATCCAGAGACGCAAGAGCAGTACTGGA
>WFLX010108838.1_pt1 | contig 11075 bp, 6 predicted proteins | sample 4967041 | NCBI WGS metagenome assembly WFLX01 (sample SAMN12857096, study PRJNA449069) | gut metagenome | isolation source: stool from male and female vole | host: Microtus ochrogaster | place: USA:Florida | collected 2017 | reverse complement strand
TACAATTCTTTCAAAAAAGGTATCTCCTGCCCGCCCTTCAACAGACATAATTGCATTCATAATCTCATGCGACAATTGACTATGCATCTCTTTAACAATAACGTCTAAGCGTTCCATTGGGCTAGTATCGCTTGCAAAATCTTCTTGTTCAATGACATGTTCTCCCTCTCTTTGCGTTTGTCCACTTATCTCTTCACGTAGTCTTCTTGCAAATTCATCAGCGGTTAAATTTTCCCTCAGGATGCATTTACCTTTTTCGGTAGTTGCATATGTTCCCCGTCCCACTCTGGCAATATATCCAGCATCATAAAGCCATGTAACCGCCCATCCTGCACGGCTCTCATATATCGGCACTCCGCTACTTGTTTTCTGTCCCTGCTCCTCATCTGATAGATTCAATTTTTCACATACCGCATTCTTCGCTTCTCTTCTGGAAAATTGCGGATTTTCAGACATTGTTTCAAGCACAAATTTAAACATTTCAGTTTGTGATGGTATTCCCATTCCGTTTTCTCCTATTTTTTGTCAATTTCCTCCCAAGCTTCATCAATCGTATAAATATCGCCTTTTTTCATACTTTCTATTCCCTTGGAGAGTTCGTCATATAATGCGCCTATGGCTGATTTTCAGAATACTCTGTTTTTATAACTTCATTGTTCTTAATAACTTGTGTTGCTGGTGCCATAGTATCATTTCCTTTCATTTTCTAATGATACATAGCTTATATTTTCATTATACGGTATTTTGCATTGTATTATCAACCGATTTTTATTCTTTTGATTGCTTTTTCCGTGTATCTAGAATCCTTTTCGCCGGATGGGCGCAAATTAATGCAATAAATATAAGTATAGCCGTTGTCGACAAACTGATGGGATATACCGTCATAATATTCTGAAAAGTTTTATATTTTGGAAACACCTGATAAATCCATACAATTCTCACACCGCAGATTCCAATGATCGTAAGCACAGCCGGCAGTAAAGACATTCCAAAGCCCCGCATATATCCGGACATTACCTCATATGACAAGGAAAAGAAATAGGCGGTAAATATCATGATAAGCCTGTAATATCCGAATTCTATGACTTTCGGGTTATGATTGAAAATAGCTAAAATATCATGACCAAACAAAAGGATGATTCCAATCGCCAACGCTGTAAAAATACAACCCTCCAGATAACACAGTCCAAAGGCTTTTTTGCAGCGGTCTATTTTTCCTGCACCATAATTTTGTCCCACAAAAGTAGTACATGCCTGACTGAAACTGTTAAGCACATCATATGCAAAAACTTCAATATTAAACGCTACGCTTGACGCTGCCATAACAATTTTCCCAAGGCTGTTGATTGCGCTCTGGACTATGATATTTGCAAAAGAGAACACCGCAGACTGGATGCCTGCCGGAATACCGATTCTTAAAATGTTTTTCAGAACCGGTCCGTCAATTTTCAGATCCGAAATTTTTAATTTCACCATATCATCGCTTTTTATAAGAGCAGTCATCAATATGAAAGAGCTTATAAGATTAGATATCACCGTTGCAAGCGCCACGCCGTTGACGGTCATATGCAGAATACAGACAAAAAACAAATTTAGCAGTACATTAAGAACCCCCGATATTGACAGTGCAATCAGGGGCATTTTTGTATTACCTATGGCGCGGAAAATCGAAGATTCAAAATTATACAAAAGGATCACCGGAACTCCTGTCATATATACTCTGAAGTATAGAATCGCCATATCGATTACGTCGTCTGGGACATTCTGGAAAAAAAAGATNCNCTCNGNAAAGNTCTNNCCCAGNACAGATNTNNAAACTTCCTATGATAAGGGCAAGNAGGACGGAAGTATGTACTGCTTTTTTTACGGTTTTGGTATTTCCGNAGCCTACAGCANTGGCAATTANGANNTTCGNCCCAAGAGAGANGCCGNTAAAGGCATTTACGATCAGTCCGATAATAGGGCTGTTTGCACCCACTGCCGCCACGGCAGCTTCTCCCTGATCCCCGGTAAAACGTCCTACTACCGCTATGTCGGCTGCGTTAAAAAGCTGCTGCAAAATACCGGTTGCCGCCAACGGCAGTGCAAACAACAGAATTTTATTCCATAAAGAACCATTCATCATATTGGTATTATGAATAGCGGATTTCAAAGCCAAAACCTCTTTTCTCCATCATGTATGTTCCTCGCTATATCAAAACTTTTGATAAAAATTCCTTCGTTCGATCCTGCCCGGGATTTCCGAAAATTTCTTCCGGCGTTCCCTCCTCTAAAATAACACCCTCATCCATAAACAGAACCTTCGTTCCAACCTCTTTGGCAAATCCCATTTCATGGGTTACAACCGCCATGGTCATTCCATCCTCTGCCAGATTTTTCATAACCTCCAGCACCTCACCGACCATTTCCGGGTCAAGTGCGCTGGTGGGCTCATCAAAAAGCATCATCTTAGGCTTTAACGCCAATGACCGCACAATGGCAATTCTCTGCTTCTGTCCGCCGGACAGCTGCCCGGGATAGGAATCAGCTTTCTCCCTAAGATTAACAATGTCCAACAGCTTCAGCGCTTCCTCTTTCGCCTCTTCCTTCGTCATCAGTTTTAATTCTACCGGAGCAAGGATCAGATTATCCATAATACTTAAGTGAGGAAACAGATTAAAATGCTGGAATACCATCCCCATCTGCTGCCTTATCTTATTAATATCAACACCTTTTTCCGTGATTTCTGTTCCTTCAAAGAAAATCTGACCGGACGTAGGAGTCTCCAACAGATTTAAGCATCTTAAAAAAGTAGACTTGCCGGAACCGGACGGACCGATGATAACAATCTTTTCCCCCTGCCCTATTTCATAATTAATTCCACGGAGCACCTTATGATCTCCGAAATCTTTGCATAAGTTTCTAACGGATATCACTTTCCCGCAGCCTCCTTTCCAACAATCCCATAATCCATGTAAAGAACATGACGATTGCAAGATAGATCAACGCCACCACAAGCAGAGGCAGCATCGCATCATAGGTAACGCCGCGGATGATGTCCCCGCCACGCGTCAGTTCATTTAACCCGATGGTGCCACAGATGGATGTCTCTTTCAGCAATGTGATCATCTCATTGACCAGTGCCGGAAGTACATTCTTGATCGCCTGCGGCATTATGATCTTCTGCATGGTCTTCGCATAACCAAGTCCCAGCGACCTTCCCGCCTCCATCTGTCCCTTATCTATGGACATGATGCCGGAACGCATGATCTCGGCAATATATGCGCCTGAATTGATACCAAACGACAAAAACGCCACTAAAAATTTATTCGTACTGCTGGCTAAAATAACAAAATACATGATCATCAACTGTACCATCATCGGCGTACCGCGGATCACTGTCAGATAGATGCCGCATATTTTGTTTAAAAAGCGAAGCAGAAATCCTGAAAAACCATGAAGGTTCTTCTTTCCGATCTGATCATGCGACGTCCTGACGATCGCCACCAGAATACCGATCACAAGTCCCATCAAAAGCGAAGCAGCAGTAACCTGTAAGGTAACCACTACACCGTTTGTAATATAACGCCATCTTTCCTTTTCCACAAAATCCAGCACAAATTTTGCAACCAGATCATTCCACCATTCCGTCACGTTCTTCTCCCCATTATCCTGATATTATTTGATATGTACTTTGTTGTTACTACACTTTGTCCTATGCAAAACACTATCGTGTTAGACATTTGCATTTTACACATTTTTTCGTCATACATTTTCTTATCATAACACAGATTTCAATATTTGTAACCCATAAATATTGCCATTCTAACCTGCAAACTCGAATCTTCCTAAATTGATCCGCCGATCCAAAGTTCTCCAAATCACCGTTTCCCTAATTCAAATGCGTGTCAATATATTGAATAAACGGTTTACTATTTACCGCATCCGAATGACCCAGATACCACTTAAAGGATTCTTCTAAACCATCTTCCAGCAAGGTTGTTTCCGGCATCAGATCCTCCTGTGCTTTCACATTAAGACAATATTCATAGTTATAAAAGCTAAAATAATTTCTTTGCTCTATACTACCGTTTACATTGATAAACTCTGCATCCTTTCCGGCAATTCCATAACATAAAGAAATCCAGTCGCGGATAGAAATGGTTTTTCTGTTTCCCACATTAAAAATATGCCGCTTAGGCTTTTGCTCCAAAAGAATATCCATAAACTGGCATAAATCATCAATATAAAAGAACTGTAGCTGCATCTGCCCTTCCTGCGGCAGATAAAACGGTCTGTTCTTTCGTGCGCACTCAAACACAAACGCCTCACGATATACATTATTCATCGGTCCATACAGATAAGGCGGGCGTAAAATATAAGCGTCCGGATTGCGTCTGATCAATGCCTGTTCTGCTTCGATCTTCCCTGTTCCATACTTACCCCAGAATTTATTTTCACCTAACTGCGTNTNNTCANAAAAAGGCTGCGGCCNATATTCCNGATATACGGCGCTGGAACTGNTCAAGATATAATCTTCGTAACTTCCCAAAGCATCCAGTAAGCAATCTACATCCTCCGCATGATAAGCCGTAATATCAAAAACCACATCAAAATGATCATCACGCAGTTGATTCCCCAGGTTATGCCTGTCTGCTTCGATCAGAGTAACTCCCTCCGGCTGCACCCTGCTGTTCCTATTCAGCACATAGACTTCATATCCTTTTTTGACATAGTACTCAGCTGCATAGCGGCTTACAAAAACCGTACCTCCTGTAATAAGCGCCTTTTTCATAGTCCCACTCCCCACTTTGAAGTTTCTCTCTTTTTCTACGCACATTATATTACTATTACAGATCATCGGTCAATATTGGACCGCACCGGAGGAGGAACCACCAATATACAAACGCTTATTTCAGCAAATAAGGAGATGCCGGCATTCCACCCTGCATCTCCTTTTTTTTAGTTGTTTTTCTGCAATTTCTGCTTACTCAGCCTTAATATACTTATCAAGAATTTCCTGAATGGTTCCGTCCGCAATCAGCTCTTCCAATGCGGTGTTTACAGCCTCCATTAATTCAGGATTGTTTTTGGAAATGCATGCCGCATAATTCTCAATCGCATATTCCGTATCAAGAATTACCAACCCTTCATTTGCCGCAACAAAACTAAGCGCCGGCTGGTTATCAATGATCACTGCATCTACTTTACCCTGCGTAAGCGCAAGAACCGCATCCGCACCCTTATTGTACTGCTCAACATAATCTGCGCCAAATTCTTCCGTAGCTAAATAATCACCTGTTGTAGAAAGCTGTACGCCAATCGTGTGTCCTGCAAGATCGGTGTGTAGCGCAGAAGTGATCTCTGATCCCTCCGGAACAATGACAGACTGAATACCGGTTGCATATGACATAGTAAAATCAACATTCTGAAGTCGTTCCTCATTTACCGTCATACCGGCAAGTCCCATATCCACCTTGCCCATCTGAACCGCTGTAATGATCGAGCCAAACTCCATATCCTGAATCTCAAGTTCTAATCCCAGTTTATCGGCAATCGCCTGTGCAACCTCTGCATCAATACCTACGATCGCATCCCCCTCATAATACTCATAGGGCGGAAAATATGCGTTCGTCGCCATAATCAGCTTGCCCTCTGTCACTGTTGTAAATGTTCCGGCATTCGAATTGCCATTACCGCATCCGCACAGCATCGCCATAACCATTGTTAAGGCAGCCGCTAACATAAAATAGTTTTTTAATATCTTTTTCATAATAACTTCTCCTCTCCTGTTATTGCTTTCACTAATGATATCAGCAATACAATCGCCAATAATTAGGAATTATAACTAATTTTATGGAAAAATGCAAGTCAAAGCATAAGTTTTCCTTCAGCCTCCCTGATTTTTCCATGCTCCATACCATAAGCAACGGCACTATTGACTGCCTTTTCGATAACCGTTCCCATTCTGGTATAGCCAAATTTCTTTCCTGTTTCCCTGATAAGATCCTCTCTGCTGACCGCTACCTGTTCCGCCAGGGCTTCCATTGCAGCACACAATATTTCCTGTACCGCTATTTCATCCATGCTCCTGTGATTGCCAAACTGATCCTCCGCCCGGTAATTGTCATATTCCTCCGGCTTCTCATCAACGCGCCAGTAAAATGTATTGTCAGCTTCTTCCGTTTCAGATCTTTGCACATTTTGCAATGCCATATCATACACATGCTCTACTCTGCTGCCGGTTCTGGCAATCTCCCATGCTCCAAGTACTTTCCGAAGCATATACTTTCTGCTGACCGGCGCTTCCGTGATCAGGATCTGAACGATCAGCTGACGGATCGTCTGCAACGTTTCCGGCTCATAAAAACTTTCGCTCGCACCTTTCTTTACAGGCGGAACTGACTGATACGGCAGCTTTTTCCCGGTAGGCATTTCCGCTTCCGAAACCTTTTCAAATACCGGTGACTGCTTCTCATCAGCATTTGCACCGACAGCTCCTCCGCTTCCGGACTCACCTGTCCTGCCCTGAATATCTGTATCTGCCGCCAGTTTTTCCTGTTCCAGTAATTCCCTGATCTTTTGATCGACTTCTCCTAAAATCTTCTTGGAATTATCCAGATAATCCAGCGCCCATATCCTCATGATCTTCCAGCCAAGTCCCGCTAAGACGCCGGGCTGCAGGATATAACGGTCTTTTGACAGGGTCGCTTCCCTGCTGTTCTCTCCATCCAATAAAATACCCAACAGATAAATATCCGGATGTTGTGGATGGATGACGCCGATATCCAGCTTGTATTTGGAATCACCGATATTCGTCCTTACAGCATAACCCATGGCTTCAATCGCCCCGGCGATTTCCTCTGCCAATCCATCCTTACGCAGATCCTGATGTCCGGCATGTACTGTCAGCGCTCCTCTTCCCCTTGCAGCATACTCCAAAAATCCTTTCAGTCCTGCAACCCCCTCAGATCGCGTTCTTGACAGATCGATCTGCTCCGGGCGGAGCACCGCATAGACGATCATACTNTTGCGCGCNCTNGANATCGCAACATTTAACCGCCTCCATCCGCCCTCCTGATTGAGNGGTCCGAAGTTCATAGANACCTTNCCNTTNTCATCCGGTCCATANCCCACGGAGAACAGGATCACATCCCGNTCNTCNCCNTGGACATTTTCCAGATTCTTGATAAACACCGGCTCTTTTGACTGGGCATCCATATCTCCAAGTTCCGGATATTTGGTAAATTCCTCCATTAAAAGATCCTCAATCAGGTTCTGCTGAACGGAACTGAATGTTACGACGCCGATACTGTCCTTACGCAGTTCATCATCCTGAAGCCTTCGGATGATTTCCGCCACAACAGCTTCCGCTTCTGCCCTGTTCTGCTTTGTCTTTCCCTTATCATAGCTTCCCTCGACAGGAATCAGCTTCACTTCCGAAACAAGGTCGTTCGGGGAAGGAAACGTATAAAGTTTATTATCATAATATTTCATATTGCTGTATGCGATCAGGCTTTCATGTCTGGAACGGTAATGCCACTTGAGATACTCCTGCGGCATGGAGATTGCCAGACAATCATCCAACAGACTTTCCAGATCCTCATGTTCGTAATTTTCCTCATCCACATGATTGGAAGAAAAGAAACTCGTAGGTGGAAGCTGATTGGGATCCCCGACAACAACAACATGATCTCCTCTTGCGATGGTCCCGACTGCCTCGCTGGTCTCTAGCTGTGANGCCTCGTCAAAGATCACCAGNTCAAATTTCGGAAATTTCGGNTCGATATACTGNGCTACCGAGATGGGACTCATCAGCATACAGGGCGAAAGCTTGCGAAGCAGTGTGGGAATCTCATTAAACAGCTTACGGATNGACATCATCCTGCCTTTGCTCTTGATCGCCCTCTTTAGGATCCCCATTTCTGAGGAAGAAACACTCTCGACCGCGCTGTTCGGCACCTTCGCTGATAAGCCTGCAACCAGCTCCTGTATCGTCAGGTCTTGGAATTTTTCAAGCAGCGCATCATATTCCGCAATCTGGTTTTCATACTGGCTTCCCTGAAAATGATTCAGTTTGTCATCCTGCGTAATCGTCTTGACGCTAAGACCATAATATAGATTGCAAAGCACGGCTCTTACCATGGTATCCGTTTTGACAATTCCGTCATGATACGCTTCCACCAACCGCGAAAGCCCCTGTTCCTTTACCCGCGTTTCAACCTGATTAAAGTTTACCCATTCCTTGAACGTATCCATCGACTTTTGATACCGCGCAAAGGTATCTGCAGTATCCGTAAGCCAATGGGAGCCCTTTTCTTCCTGCGTCAAGTCGATATGATACCTGTCGGTCATTTCATCCANGGCACGAATATCCCCGGACAAACTTTCTGTATATTCCAATATCTGCNGACTNTCTGTNGNTGCAACATCCCGTGTCTGTACTCCGCCCGCAGCGGAGGATACCGGCAGATTGCCTATCCCGGAAATCCTTTGGATGAATTGACCCTTGTCGCCAAAGGACAAGGACTGCATACTCTGATATATCTTCTCGGTTTTATCCACCGACGCCTGCAGTTTTGTAAAATCCGTATTGACGCCTGCGTACATCCCTCCTGTCAGCGAAGTGATTTCCGCCGGTACGGANGTTATNTTATTTTGCAGNTCCATCAGGAGANNNAGCTGCTCATANACCGCCGGAAGATTTTCTTTNGTNATCTTTTTGGGCTCCTTTGCGTACAGCCTGATCTCCTTTAACAGTTTATTNGTCTGNANTAATCTNGNNAGAACCCAGCTGTTNTGCGCTTGTTTATACCGAAGTGAAGCGTCNCCGGCAGGGTATTGTAANATCTGCGGTTCGTAAGAAGCAAGGAGATCCGCCTGCTTCTGCTGATATTCCCGGCCTGCCGCAGCCATATGATGAAGCTGTTCTACCACCCCAGCATGATCAGGCAGTTCCAGCAGTGCCGTCAGCACCGGCGCCGGATCTTTCAACAATACNCATAATGCAAGTATTTTTTCTATGATATCCCGGCTGTCTTCATTAATAACACCAGTCCATTCTTTTAAACGGCTTACTTTTGATACTGCCTGCCTGCAGACCGCTTCCATCTCCTGAAGCTCCTTTGCAAGCTGGTCTCGGAGTTCTATGCTGTACTGCACGCCTTCATAGCCTACCCACGGACTTTGATCATAAGTACCGGCGATCCGCGCCGCCGCTTCATAATCCTTTACCAGCCGGATCCATCCGTCGATCTGCTCCCCGGTCAATGCATTCACCTGTTCCCTGTCAAATGTCACGCTGCCCTTCTGATCGATATTCTGCTCATAGCAGGAGATGGCTTCATACAGGGAACACCCGTATTCTCTCTTATGGTGGATCGCATCCATGATATAATTAAGCTGACTGCGTACTTTTTTTAACTCCTCCGCCGTCGCCTGATACTCTTCCGGACTCTTGATCCTTCCAATCTCCAACGCCTGATTCAGTTGATTTAATACGGAGGTTTTATTGGCTTTATTGGAATGAAGCTCCAAGCAGAACGGTCCTAAACCGATCTTTTCCAGACGGCTTCGGACAACGGACAACGCTGCCATCTTCTCTGCCACAAACAACACGGATTTCCCCTGATACAAGGCATTGGCTATCATATTTGTAATGGTCTGGGACTTTCCTGTTCCCGGTGGTCCATGCAAAACAAAACTCTGCCCGCCTGCAGCTGCTGCAATAGCAACCATCTGTGAAGAATCGGCGCTTAACGGAACTGCCATACTCTCCGGGGGTACCTTCTCATCAAGATTGGTATCGTCGATTCCAAGCTGTTCCTCCTGCCAAATCATCCTGCCTTCCATCAGACTGGCAACCACTTTATTCTCCAAAAGATCTTCCGATCTGCTGCGAAGATCATTCCACATAACAAAGCGCCCGAAGGAGAATAATCCGATAAACGCCATATTTTCAATATTCCATTGACGCTTCTCAAGAATACTCTGCCGGATAATATGAAATACCAGCGGAAGGTCTATCCCATGTTCATCACAAGGCAATGGATCCAGACCACTGATCTTGATCCCATGAACCTGCCTCAGATATTCCAACAACGTAATATTGATCTGCGTTTCTTCATCACGACTGCGGATCACATAGCCCTTGTTACGGAAATTACGAACCAGATCAATAGGGATCATAACAAGTGGCGCATACCTCGCCTTTTCCGATACATCGCTCTCATACCAGCGCAGGAAACCAAGGGCAAGATAAAGCGTATTGGTACCATTCTCTTCCATACTGACACGTGTAGCGCGTTGCAGGCTCTTTAAGCTCTTATCCAGTTCCTCCGCCTTCAGGAATGTACGGATCCGGTGATTTTTCATTTCCTCAACCGCAATCTGTTCTATGTAATCCTTCTCATTCTCAATCTCGTATATTCTGGCATCTTTAGATGTTCCCGTCCATTCTGCCGGAACTTCCATCATGAAAAAGTCTTCTCCGTCCGCCAGACAATTTTCCAGTTCTCCCAGATCCGATGCCATAAGCTGGATCGTATTTTTCGTGGCACGGAAATTCAAAAGTGTATTACGCAGACTAAAATCCAGAAGTTTCCGCTCCCAGACTTTCATACGGGTGGGTGCGGTTTCTTCCTCCGACACCGTATTATGGAAACGATCCGCAAGGTCTTTAGGCGCTTCCCCATAAGCTGCCTTACCATCCGGATCCTCCTCCCCCGTCCATCCACCACCAACATAGGACTGCTCCAGCTTCACCGGAATCGGTCTTATCCCACTGGTACGGCATCTGCGCACATCAATTGCATACTCAAATTCTTCCTCATGAAGCAGATGCGCCTTACCATGGGCTAATGCATTATCAAAATNAACATTTTTCCCTTNTACATAGNNTGTACACTNAACCAGCAGAANCTCTTCCGCNCCTTCTGCAAGCCGTTTCGANAGCGCGGAAACATCATCCACAGCACAGTCTGCAAATGTCTGTTTCTCCAGCCATGCCCCCGCAAATGCATGCCCTTTGATAAACAGCAGAAGAGGATGGATGCCCACAGCTTCCAGACAGGAAGCATACAAGACGGAAAGATCCA
>WFLX010006387.1_pt1 | contig 11077 bp, 12 predicted proteins | sample 4967041 | NCBI WGS metagenome assembly WFLX01 (sample SAMN12857096, study PRJNA449069) | gut metagenome | isolation source: stool from male and female vole | host: Microtus ochrogaster | place: USA:Florida | collected 2017 | reverse complement strand
TTTCTATGCCGGAGTAGAGAAAAAGCAAGATAATCCTGCTGCTGCAGAAGAATACTTCAAGAAGGCATATGACTATGCGACCAAGATGGAAGCATCTCTCCCAGGCAACTATAAGCCTTACAAAATCTATGGAGACATAGCAATGCAAAGAGCAACTTCCGACGCAGAAGTAAAGACTGCAGCATTCCCAATGTATAGTGAGGCTGCTATTCTTCTCGAAAAGAGCGAAAACCCAACTCGCTATGCAAGAGACGCAAAGACTATCTACAACTATCTTGGCAACTATTATCTCGACCAAAAAGATGTAGCCAAAGCTAAAGAAAACTTCAATAAGTATCTTCAGTACGATCCGGACAACGAAGGATACCGCAAATTTGTAGAAGGNCTCAAAGACTAAGAATATTCAAATTTGAGAAAAGACATGACATTCGCTGCGCTATTGCGCAGCGAATGTTTTTTTATGGAATAATGCTTTATTTTTTGCTTAATTTACAAATTTTAATTAATTTTGTATTTTTAAGAGAAATATTACAGGACTATCCTGATGACTCTCATTGAGGGCATCGAGAAAGCAATATAAAGAAAGAGCTAAATATTCATTTAATATACCCAATAGGTATGGCAAGAGAAATTAACATAAAGAAAGGACTTGACATTCCACTTGAAGGAAAGGCTGAAGGAAAACCGGAAGCCATCAAGGCGGAGCTTGTCGGAATATGTCCGGATGATTTCCCTGGATATACGTGGAAGTGCGACGTGAAGCCAGGCGATATCGTATCGAAAGGAGCACCACTCTTCCATGCGAAGGAAGCGGAGATGATCAAACTTGTTTCTCCTGTGGGGGGCACTGTAGAGGAGGTACGTCGAGGCGAGCGTCGCAAGATACTTGCAGTTACAGTCAAAGCAGGAGAAGATGCCAACACCCCGATAGACGGGGCTAACCTGGCTGACAGATTAAAGCTTAGCGGTCTGTGGGCAATGATGCGTCAAAGGCCATTTGATGTGGTTCCGAGTTCGGAAGTAGCACCGCGCGACATCTTCGTGACAGCATTTGACTCGTCCCCTCTCGCAGGAAACGTCATTCCGACTCATATCGCAGAATATCTTGAACCNGGACTTGAAGCACTCAAAACTNTTACCAAAGGCACNCTTTACCTTGCAGTGCGCCCCGGGCAGGGTCTTCGCACTAAGGCTGCTACCGTNCTTGATATGATCGGGCCTCATCCTGCTGGAAATGCAAGCGTACAGATAGCTGCGGTAGCACCGATTAATAAAGGAGAAACAGTCTGGACAGTCGATGCAGGTACGGTAGCAAGAATAGGAATGCTTATCAAGAAAGGCTATTGCGACTATCGTGCTGAAGTAGCCATTACAGGTCCGGCTGCTGCGAAACCCAAAAAANTAGTGACAGAAATNGGAGCATCTCTTTCCGAAATCCTAAAAGGAGAACTAAATGAAGAAGCGAGTCTTCGTGTGATTTCCGGCAACGTATTGACAGGCACTAAAGTTAATCCTGAGACTGACTTCTTGAGATTCCCCTATCGCCAGATCACAATTATTGAAGAGGGAGACCATGCTGATGAATTCATGGGATGGGCTTCTATGAATCCGAAAAAATTCAGCATTAAGCGCACATTCCCTGCATTCTTGAGAGGACTTGAAAAGCCATTCAACTTCGATGCAAGAATAAAGGGAGGGCATCGCGCAATGATACTCAGTGGCGAACTTGACAAAGTGTTCCCGTTTGACATCTATCCGGAATATCTCATCAAGGCTATGATAGCCGGCGACTACGATAAGATGGAGAAACTTGGCATCTATGAAGTGGCTCCTGAAGATTTTGCACTTCCGGAATTCGTAGACACTTCCAAGCAGGAACTTCAGAAACTCACTCGAGAGAGTCTTGAGCGACTGAGAAAGGATAGTTAATTTCTGAATGCATAATTCTTAATGCATAATGCATAATTAAAGTGCTTCATATGATTATGATTGCTTAATTTTATATAACTATATATGAGCAAACTAAAAGAAAAAATAGACAGCGTAAAGCCGATGTTTGAGAAAGGGGGCAAGTATCATGCGCTCCACTCAGTATTCGACGGCTTCTACACTTTTTTGTACACTCCGAATGAGACCTCATCATCGGGTGTACATATCCATGATGCCAACGACTCTAAGCGCACCATGATCACAGTCGTTTTGGCTCTTCTTCCCTGCTGCCTGTTTGGCATATGGAACGTAGGCTATCAGCATCATCTCGCCACAGGGGAATGTGGAGCATTCTTTGGTCAGTTCTTTTACGGACTTTGGGAAGTGCTTCCTCAGATTTTGACAGCCTATATTGTAGGTCTTGGAATTGAATTCATAGTGGCGCAGCTCAGAGGGCATGAGATTCAGGAGGGTTTTCTGGTATCCGGTATCCTAATCCCGATGATTTGTCCGGTCAGCACGCCATGCTGGATGCTTGCTGTTGCAGTGGCATTTGCTGTAATCTTTGCAAAGGAAGTGTTTGGAGGCACAGGTTACAACTTCTTGAACGTGGCACTCGTCACCCGCGCATTCCTTTTCTTCGCCTATCCATCTAAGATGAGTGGCGACAGCGTATTCGTAAGTCTTGGAGATGCAACTCCGGTAGACGGATATTCCGGAGCAACACCACTCGGCCAGTTGGCAACAGCAACTCCCGACCATGTCGAAATTTTAGGCGTAAATGGCCAACCTGTTGACTTTATGGATGTATTTTGGGGTCTGATTCCCGGAAGTTGGGGTGAAACTTCTACCTTCTGCATATTGATTGGAGCTCTTATACTCCTTTGCACAGGCATGGCAAGCTGGAAAATTATGCTTTCCGCACTTATAGGTGGTCTTGGAATGGCAAGCTTAGGATATGCAGTTGGTAATCCTACTTATCCTGTCAGCATGATAGAACCATTCGAGCAGCTATGTCTTGGGGGATTTATGTTTGCAATAGTATTCATGGCTACAGATCCGGTGACAAGTTGCCGCACAGAGACCGGCAAATGGATTTATGGATTCCTGATAGGAGTGCTTGCGATGACCATCCGCTTCTACAACACCGGCTATCCGGAAGGGGCTATGCTTGCAGTGCTATTGATGAACTGTTTTGCTCCGCTCATCGACTGGTGTGTGGTGAATGCCAATATCAGACGCAGAATGAAGCGAGTGGCAGTGTGACGTTAGCAAAACTAATAAAATGAGACTACGATGAAAATCAATAAAGAAAACAACGTATATACGGTGGTCTATGCTGCAGTGCTTGTGATTGTAGTGGGGTTTGCCCTCGCGCTTGTGTATCAAGCACTTCGTCCGGCACAACTTGAAAACATAGCCAACGACACAAAGAAGCAGATTCTTGCCTCGGCTCTCATCTACCCCACTGGAAATGAAAGCATTGGCGCGCTCTATGATCAACATATCAAGAATAGCTATTGCGTTGACAGCAAAGGAAACAAAATCGAAGGAGAAGTTGCCCTCGACGTTAACGTGGCCACAGAGGTCAAGAAGCCTGCTGATGAAAGAGTGCTACCGGTATTTGTATGTTCTACAGATAAGGGAGAAAAGTATATTGTTCCAGTCTACGGAGCCGGTCTTTGGGGTCCTATCTGGGGCTATATAGCAATGGACGCCGACGGCAACGACATCTACGGAGCTTATTTCGGACATCAGGGAGAAACCCCGGGACTTGGTGCTGAAATCGAAAAACCTCAATTCAGCAGCCAGTTTGAAGGGAAACCTATCTTTGGCAGCAACGGAGATTTCGAATCGGTGCTCGTGGTGAAAAAAGGGCAAGAACCGACTGGCAAAGCATATGTGAATGCAGTCAGCGGTGGCACCATCACCAGCCAGGGAGTGCAGAAGATGCTTTACAGCTCTCTTGAACCATATACAGCATTTTTCAAGAACTTAGCAAAGGAATCTAATAAAGAATAATTATGGGAAATATCAGAAAAAGACTCGAACCGCTCATCAATCCCCTGAGCAACGACAATCCCGTGATTGTCCAGATTCTCGGTATATGCTCAGCCTTGGCAGTCACTGCAAAACTTCAACCGGCGGTAGTCATGACTATATCCGTGTTGGCAGTTCTCGCCCTCTCCAATGTAATTATTTCTCTGATGAGAAATACCATACCTACTTCCATACGAATCATCGTGCAGTTGGTAGTGGTAGCCGCATTGGTAGTAATTGTGGATCAAGTGCTAAAAGCATGGAACTATGAAGTGAGCAAGCAACTCTCAGTCTTCATCGGACTCATCATCACCAACTGTATCATCATGGGACGCCTTGAAGCGTTTGCGCTCAACAACACTCCATTCAATTCATTTCTTGATGGAGTAGGAAATGCTCTCGGATATGGAATTATCCTCGTGATAGTGGCTTTCTTCCGCGAACTCTTAGGCAGCGGAACTCTATGGGGATTCCAAGTGATTCCTCAGGCACTCTACGATATGGGATATCAGAACAACGGCATGATGATCCTGCCACCGATGGCCCTCATTACTGTGGCATGCATCATATGGGTACACAATAGAAAGGCGAAATAAATTTCTATAATCNGAAATAANAAAGACAGTTATGGAAAATCTTAATTTGTTTATNCGGTCGATCTTCATCGACAATATGATATTCGCCTACTTCCTTGGAATGTGTAGTTTCTTGGCAGTGTCGAAAAATGTAAAGACAGCATTTGGTCTTGGCATAGCAGTAACATTCGTGCTTACCATTGCTCTGCCCATCTGCTGGTGTATCAACCAATATATTCTCTTACCGGGATCATTATCTTGGCTCGGAGAGGAATATGCCGATACTGACTTAAGCTTCCTCGGTCTGATTATGTTTATTGCAGTGATTGCAGCCTTGGTGCAGATACTTGAGATGGTGATAGAGAAGTATTCTCCTTCACTATATGCAAGTTTAGGTATATTCCTACCATTGATAGCGGTAAACTGTGCGATCCTCGGAGCCGTGCTCTTCATGCAGCAGAGAGAATTCTCCAATGCATGGACAGCAACAGTTTATGGNGTTGGTTCCGGTATAGGTTGGCTGCTTGCCATCACAGCCTTGGCAGCAATCAGAGAGAGGCTTAACGACCAGGTGATACCAGCACCCTTGCGTGGCACCGGCATAACATTCATCATCACCGGACTCATGGGTATCGCTTTCATGAGTTTCCTCGGCATAAAATTATAATATTATGATAGTTTGGCATAGTGTAATAGCGGCTGCGTTGATATTCTTGGTGATGGTGCTCGTGCTCGTGGGCATCCTGCTCCTTGCCAAGAGCCGTCTTGTGAAAAGCGGAGATGTGACCATCAGCATCAACAACGGCCAGAAAGCCCTCGTGACAAAGAGTGGCAAGTCACTCCTTATGACATTGAACGATGCCGGAGTGCACCTTTCCTCAGCATGTGGCGGAAAAGGCTCTTGCGGCCAGTGCAAGTGTCAGGTATTGGAAGGTGGAGGCGAAATGCTTCCTACTGAAGCAGTGCATTTCACCCGTAAGGAAATCAAAGACAATTGGAGACTTGGATGCCAAGTCAAAGTGAAGAGCGACATGGAGATTCGCGTGAGCGAAGCAGCCCTNGACGTCAAAGAATGGGAATGCACCGTGATCAGCAATAAGAATGTGGCAACATTCATAAAGGAATTTATCGTGGCGCTTCCGCCGGGCGAGCATATGAAATTTATTCCGGGCAGCTACGCACAGATCAGAATTCCTAAATTCTCAATGGACTACAACACTGACATTGACAAGGCTCTCATAGGTCCGGAATATCTTCCGGCTTGGGAACAGTTTGGCTTGTTCACATTGAAATGCACTAACGATGAAGAGACAGTGCGNGCATATTCAATGGCCAACTATCCGGAAGAGGGAGATAGAATCATGCTNACNGTGCGAATTGCCACTCCCCCATTCAAGCCGAAACCGCAGGTTGGCTTCATGGATGTTCCTCCGGGAATCGCCTCCAGCTATATCTTCACGCTTAAGCCAGGCGATAAGGTTATGATGTCCGGCCCTTACGGCGACTTCCATCCAATAGTGGATTCCGACAAGGAGATGATATGGGTAGGTGGCGGCGCCGGTATGGCCCCACTCCGTGCTCAGATAATGTGGCTTACCAAGACATTGAAGACCACCAATCGCAAGATGGATTATTTCTATGGAGCGAGAGCCCTCAATGAGGTCTTCTATCTCCAAGACTTCCTCGAGCTTGAAAAAGAATTCCCGAATTTCCATTTCCATCTTGCACTCGACCGTCCTGATCCGGCAGCAGATAAGGCAGGAGTGAAGTATACTCCGGGCTTCGTGCATCAAGTGATGTATGACACTTATCTTAAAGATCATGATGCTCCTGAAGAGATCGAATANTANATGTGTGGTCCCGGCCCGATGAGCAACTCTGTCAATAAGATGCTCTATGATCTCGGTGTAGAGCCGGAATCGATACATTATGATAACTTTGGAGGGTAATTTCTGTGCGAATGCATAATTCATAATGCATAATGCATAATGAATTTTTTCGTATTATCATTCTGAAAGACACTTATTCAATTAACACTAAATTATTAATTTTTAATAGAAAGCATAATTCTCAATGTATTTTCGATGCAATAAGAATAGTATATGATTATGCATTATGCATTGTGAATTATGCATTAAAATTAGATTATGAAGAGAGATAACGAGATATTTGATATTATCGACCGCGAGCATTTGCGTCAACGTCGCGGCATCGAGCTTATAGCAAGTGAGAACTTCGTGAGTGATGAGGTGATGCGTGCAATGGGAAGTTGCCTCACCAACAAATATGCAGAAGGATATCCCGGCAAACGCTATTATGGCGGTTGCCAGGTGGTGGATGAAGCAGAAAACCTTGCTATCGAACGTGCCAAGAAGCTTTTTGATGCAGAATGGGTAAACGTTCAGCCGCATTCCGGAGCTCAGGCAAATATGGCTGTATTCATGGCTTGCCTCCAGCCAGGTGATAAGTTTATGGGTATGGACCTCAGCCACGGTGGTCACCTTAGCCATGGAAGCCCGGTAAATTTCTCAGGACTCGTTTTTGAGCCTATCAGCTACACTGTTAAGGAAGAGGATGGTCGCGTCAATTATGAGGAGATGGAAGAGAAGGCTCGCGCAGAGCGTCCGAAACTTATCATAGCAGGAGCAAGCGCATATAGCCGCGAATGGGACTATGCGCGCATCCGCAAACTCGCTGACGAGATTGGTGCGATTTTCATGGTGGATATGGCTCATCCGGCAGGTCTGATTGCAGCCGGACTGCTCGAGAACCCAGTGAAGCATGCACACATCGTGACAACCACCACCCACAAGACTCTCAGAGGCCCTCGTGGCGGCATGATTCTCATGGGCAAGGACTTTGATAACCCTTGGGGTAAAAAGACGCCTAAAGGGGAAATAAAGAAGATGTCGGCACTTTTGGACAGCGCAGTGTTCCCTGGTGTGCAAGGAGGTCCACTCGAACATGTGATTGCTGCAAAGGCTGTGGCATTCGGAGAAGCACTTCAACCGGAATGGAAAGAATATGCTCTTCAGGTGCAGAAAAATGCAAAGGTGCTTGCAGAAGAACTCTCAAAGAGGGGCTATAAGATTATCTCTGATGGCACTGACAACCATTGTATGCTCGTAGACCTTCGCACTAAGTTCCCCGACATGAGTGGAAAGAAGGCAGAGCGAGTGCTTGTAGAGGCTGATATCACTGCCAATAAGAATATGGTGCCATATGATAGCCGCAGTCCATTCCTGACTTCAGGACTCCGTTTCGGTACTGCCGCCATCACAACACGCGGAGCGAAGGAGGAGCTGATGGTAAAGATAGCAGAACTTATCGACCGTGTTCTCACTAATGCTGACAATGAGGAGGAAATCGCAAAGGTCCGTTATGAAGTCAACGAACTGATGAACGATTATCCAATGTTTGCATATTAATCTATCTTAATGCACAATGCAAAATTCATAATAATTAATTCTAAAAAAAGGATAGATTAAATTGGGCCACGGCTTTTCAGTCGTGGCTTGATTNTGATTCTNCAANATTACAATTATGCATTACGAATTTTGCATTATGAATTCAAAATTAGACTATGAAGTATTTTGTGACCGGGATTGGAACTGATGTTGGGAAAAGCTGGGCTACCGGATGGCTTGCAAAGCGGTGGATTAAAGACAGAAAGAGAGTNATTACTCAAAAATTCATTCAGACCGGGAATGANGGTCGGAGNGAGGATATTGAGGTGCATCGTCAGATAATGGGGATTGGGATGACTGCTGAAGACCGTGAGATGATTACTGCGCCGGAGATATTCAGTTATCCATGCTCGCCGGATCTTGCCGCGAAAATCGACAAAAGACCAATTGATTTCAAAAGGATAGAGCNAGCGACTGAGATACTTGAATCGCGATATGATATAGTATTGATAGAGGGAGCCGGAGGAATTATGGTGCCACTCGTTGGAGAATACCTGACAATTGACTACATACGCGATCACAATCTACCGACAATAGTAGTCACCAATGGTCAGTTAGGCTCAATCAATCACACACTTCTGACACTCAATGCCATAAAACAGTACGGCATAGAACTCTCAGAAGTAGTCTACAACCATCACTTCGACAAAGACCCGATAATCTGCGCCGACACCATAGCCTACTTAAAATCCTTCCTCGCCCATCACTTCCCCACTGCTCATTTCTCCGAAATGCCCACAATATAAATCAAATGCCGTCGCACTGTGAAATGCGACGGCATTTGATTTAATTATCTCTTATAGTATATCTATTAAATCGAAATAATATATCCGAGTTTTTAATTCATCATCGGTTTTTAATGCCATGACTATTTCTTTTTGCGCCATGCTGGAACAAAATCTTCCATTCTCTGAATAACTCGTCTCACAGTAGCTTCATCATCTGGAGAAAGTCTATAGCCATGCGGCTTACTCTCCTTTTCTTCAGCTTCCCTTACGAAAGCTTCAGCTATTTCACCTGTCAATATTGGGACCTGTTTAATTGGTATTGCCATAGTAATTATTTTTTTATAATGCAAAATTACAAATTCATACCAAAATAAACAAGTATCATGCCAAATATCCTGTGAAAAAGACGCCATAAAAATCTTCTATAACTATATCGTTTAGATAACGCTTTCGCAGATTTAAGAAATTCAGGAGTATATCCAAAATCTATTATAACTGATTCCATAAACTATCTAACGGAAGTGTATCTCCTGCTTTGGCTTCTTTTAGAGATTGCTTAATACCATAGATTATTTCTTTTTCTTTAGCGTTATAGCATCTGTTATCGACCGCTGCAATTTCCCAGCAAGCCATTTTTTATTTTTTAAGGACAAAGAATCGACTATTGTCCAAAGTCCATCCATTGATATAATACCGTTCATATTCTAATCATATAAGAGCCCATCTTATAATCTATAATANTTACCATTCTCTANGAGTTGATGGATATATTCNGTTTTATCAACATAGACGAATCCTCTNTTCCTTATCTCNGAGAAAGATTGGATACCAATNGGATATTTNAGTTTTTCTNCCATACTATGCNNTAACANTATTTCAATTNCCAAAGTTAATAAAATTATCCAATAATGGCAAAAATNTATTCATCACATCGAATTATTTTTATTAATTTTGTGGGAAATTTCGTTTTGAGATGAGGATTACTAAAATTATCATATTAGGATTGTGGCTGCTTGCGGTTTGCTCTTGTGGCAGGGGGAGGCATTATGCGGAATTCCNGCGTATCGATCGCTTGTGCGACTCGGTGCCGGAAGAGGCACTTCGTNTNCTNGACAGTATTGACCGCACAGGATTGTCGGAGAAGGAACAGTATCGATATGACTTGCTTTTGATAAAGAGCAGGGACAAGGCTTATCAGGTACATAAGTCAGACAGCCTGATACTCAATGTAATAGACTACTACGCGAAGCATCGCGGAGAAGGACTTTACGCCGAAGCCCTCTACTACGGTGGCCGTGTATATTCAGATTTGGGAGACCTCCCAACAGCCCTCGAATTCTTCCAGGAATCGCTCGATGAGATTCCGGATGACAATGAACATCTAAGATTCCGAAGTGTCGTCCTTAATCAGACAGGAAGACTACTGCAAAATCTCAGACTGGATACCGAAGCAGTAAAGTATCTTGAAGAATCATTATACATAGATTCTATCACTCACGAAACNGCATNTGGNATAGCATTTACTCATAACCTGTTGGCAGCTTCGTATAGAAGTCAAAATAAGTTTAAACTTGCACGAAAACATATTGACGAGGCAGTCCGTTTATCTTCTAAACTGGATAAATTTGATAGATTTACTATTTTAACAGAAAATGCCTATATGCACTATCGTGAAGGGAAAATTGACTCTGCACTTATCGAAATTCGTCCTTTACCATCTGTTGTTGACTCATTAACTACACCATTTTGTTTGGCAGTGGCCGCTCAAATCTATAAGGATGCCTGAATTTTAGACACTGCATACATGTTCGCTCGCAAACTCACAAGACTAAAACAACCGGAAAATAAAAAGACCGGATATAAGGTGATTTTCTCTGATGAACTGAGTCGATACGTACCTAGTGACACATTAGTGAAACTTATACCTGAATACAAACAGGTAGTAGAGGATTACATGAATCAGCATGATGCAAATCATGCAATCATGCAAAATTCTCGTTACAATTACTCCCTACATATCAAGCAGCGCGAGGAAGCAGAGAAAAGACTGCATTCACTTCAGAAATTATTATGGATAATTGGTACAGGACTCTTAATATTATTGCTTGTTTTCTCTACTATCATCTTCAGGAGAAAATATAAAAGATCTAAGAATGATTCTCAGATAATAGAAGGCATTATACTTGCTGATAAATTAAAAGAGAAGGCTTCTCTTACCTTATCAGAGGATGATAAAGTAGACAGACTGGGGTGTATATCTTCGGAAGCACTTCAAGAAAAGCAAAGAATTCTGGATGAGATTAAGAATGCGAAGGAGAAGAATCCATCTGAATCAGTT
>WFLX010153716.1_pt1 | contig 11078 bp, 9 predicted proteins | sample 4967041 | NCBI WGS metagenome assembly WFLX01 (sample SAMN12857096, study PRJNA449069) | gut metagenome | isolation source: stool from male and female vole | host: Microtus ochrogaster | place: USA:Florida | collected 2017 | reverse complement strand
ACGGATAAGGAAAAAAGCACGTGGGTTGAAGCTTTGGCTTCGCTTACGTGCTTTTTTGTTTGGGGTAATTCGAGGGGATTATATGCGGTTTTAACTTTTGTTAAGACTTATATGGGGTGATTCTTCATTCATGCGCTTTGAGAGGGTATCTACACAGTTTTGCTTGCTATCTGCAGATTTCTTTTGACTTTTGGATTGCAAATTTGTAATTTTGTATGGGTGGATTAGTTATTAATGATTAATGATAAATGATAAGTGATAAATGATAAATTATTAATGATTAATTGATTTTAGGTTTCAGTTTTCAGTCTTGAGTCTTGAGTCTTAAGTCTTAAGAAGGGGATGGAGAGGGTTAAGGATTAATATAAATTATGAATATAATATGTTAAAACGAATTTTAATAATCGGTTTGATGATGGCCGGATGCATCGGTGTGGCTTCCGCACAGACGTCCGGGACTTTCTCCGACGTTTCGACGGAGGATGTGACGGGGAAAGGTGTCGCTTCAATGCCGGAGAAATGGACCTTCTCCGACTGCATGAATTGGGCTATCGACCACAGCACCGATGTTAAGAAGGCCCTGCTTTCCATTCTGCAAGCTGATCAGGATGTAGGCAGTGCAAAGGATGCATGGCTTCCTACTGTGGGGTTCTCAACAAACCAGAGTTTCACGAACTATCCGGTGTCGACAGAGGGGAGAAATTCCAATATGTATGGCAGCACTTATGGAGTCAATGCGTCCTGGACAGTGTGGGAAGGAAATGTAAGGAAATACCGGCTAAATTCTGCCAAGATATTGAAAGAACAGCAACAGCTTGCGGGAGAGGATATAGTGAAGAATCTGACCCTCAACATTCTCTCAGCATATCTTAATATTCTTTATGCGCAGGAGACAGTGGCCATTGCAAATCAGACTCTTGAGGTGAGTACGAGCCAGACTGCACGAGCCAAAAGACTGATGGAGTCGGGAAGGTCATCGAAAGTTGAGTATGCCCAGATAGAGAGCCAGATGGCGCAGGACCAATACAACCTGGTGCAGGCCGAGGGGAATCTTGCTTCCGCCAAAATGAATCTTAAGAAAATACTTGCCCTTGGTCTTGACTATGATATTGAGATAGCAGATCTTTCATTGAGCGACAGCGACATAAATGCTCTTATTCCCACTAAGGAGGAAACATACAATTATGCAGCAGCGTGGCTTCCCGGCATCAAGAGCAATGAGCTGAGCAAAGAGGTTTATGTCAACGACGTTAAGATTGCAAAGGCCGGGAATCTTCCCAACATCGCTCTGCAAGGGGGAATCGGCACAAGTTATAATTCCGGCGGCAATGGATGGGGTTGGCAGATGGGACATGGTCTTAACGAGCAGGTAGGAGTATCTCTTTCGGTACCAATCTATGACGGAAACTCCACAAAACGTGCGGTTGCAAAGGCACGTCTTAATGAGCTGGAGTACGACGTCAACAAGAAACAACTGCTTGATGATCTGTCTCAGACAATAGAAGGTCTGTATATAGATTATGACAATGCGAGGGCAAAATATGCCAGTGGTCAGAAGCAACTTGAAGCCACAAGTTTGACGGCAGATCTCGTAAACAGGCAGTTTGAGCTTGGGCTTGTGAATCCATTGGAGTTACTGACAGCTCATAATAATCTGCTTAATGCGAAGCTGGAGCTGCTGCAGAGTAAGTTTATGGCTGTGCTCTCTAACAAGACCATAAGTTATTATGCCACTTCGGAGGTTGGGCTTTGAGGGAAGGATTAGTTATTAATGATAAATGATAAATTATTAATGATAAATTGATTTTAGGCTTTAGGCTTCAGGCTTCAGAGACGGACAACGGAAAACGGGAAACGGCCAACTAGAAGCGGAGCTTCTAAGGCTTTAGGGTTCGGGGTTCCATTAAGTCTTCAGACTTAAGTCTTCAGAGGACGGAAGGCGGGAAATGGACGGCGGGGAACGGGAAATGGATGAGTGTGCGAAACTAAATAATTTTGATATGAAAAAATATAGGCAATTGTTGGCGATGGCAGTCTTGGGATTATGGACTGCATCCTGCTCCGAAAAACAAAAGATGGAGCTTGAGACATATAGGGTGGAACCAACTTCAATGTCGGAAGTTGTGACTGCAACGGGCACTATGGAATCGGTGACTCAGGTGGATGTCGGTACTCAGGTGACAGGTATCATCCAGAATCTTTATGCAGACTATAACGATACAGTGAAGAAGGGACAACTTCTTGCCGAACTTGAAAAGACACTTCTTGACAGTGAATTGCGCAGTGCCGACGCTAATATGGCATCTGCCAAGGCAAGCTATGAATATGCAAAGAAGAACTTTGAGCGAGACAAGGCCTTGCACAATGAGCAACTTATCTCAGATTATGAGTTCCAGACTTCACAACGAGATTATGATGTAGCTCGCCTTTCTTATGAAAAAAGCCAGGCCGACAGGGTCAGGGCAGCCAAGAACCTGAATTATGCCGAGATCTACTCCCCTATCGACGGTATTGTAATCTCGCGAGAGGTAGAGGTTGGCCAGACAGTGGTTTCGAGCATGAACGTTGCCAATCTCTATGTGATTGCCGATCTTGACAACATGCAGGTTGTCGGCAACGTTGATGAGGCAGACATAGGTCAGGTAAAGGTTGGTCAGCACGTCACTTTCACTGTTGATGCATACACGAATGATGTTTTCAACGGTACTGTGACACAAGTGAGACTCAATCCTACCACTGAATCGAATGTGGTGACCTACGAGGTGATAGTCAATGCTCCCAACCCGGATCATAAGCTAATCCCGGGTATGACCGCCAACCTCACTATCTATACCATGGAGCTAAACAATGTGATAGCTGTTCCTTTGAAGGCTTTGAAATTCCAACCTATGGAGAGCGAGGATGAGAAAAGCGGACTCCCGNCCCCGGNTGCCTCAAGTGAGACCAAGGGAAGTGCCGTCTGGGTGGAGCGAGATGGCAAACTTGTCGAAACTCCTGTTGAGCTCGGAATGGCAAACAGTGTGTATCAGCAGATTCTATCGGGATTGAAGGAAGGTGACAAGGTGGCATTGCAATATAATATGTCGATGCCTAAGANCGGTGNACCTAAGGCTAAGGAGAGNCCTTTCATNCCAAAACCGCCGNGTTCAAATAAAGATAAGAAGAAATGACATGGNCAAGGANATAATCNAAATAGANAATCTTAAACGCTATTTCAAGGTTNGTGAAGAGACTGTGANGGCGCTGCGTGGAGTTTCCTTCACAATCTACGAGGGTGAGTTTGTGACCATCATGGGCACCTCCGGTTCAGGCAAGTCCACACTGCTCAACACCCTTGGTTGCCTTGACACTCCCACTTCCGGAGAGTATCTTCTTGACGGAATCCCGGTGAAAGGGATGGGAAAGAATGAGCGAGCACGGATAAGAAACCGAAAGATCGGTTTCATTTTCCAGAACTACAATCTTCTGCCTAAGACCACAGCAGTGGAGAATGTAGAGCTGCCATTGCTCTACAACTCGTCGGTGTCGGCAGAAGAACGCACAAAGAGGGCTGAAAAATGCCTGCGGGAAGTAGGACTTGGCGACCGACTACAGCATAAGAGCAACCAGATGTCGGGAGGTCAGCAGCAACGAGTGGCTATAGCCCGCGCTTTGGTGAACAATCCGGTCATCATTCTTGCCGATGAGGCTACCGGAAACCTCGACACGCGCACATCTTTCTCAATCTTGACCTTGTTTCAAAAACTTCACCGTGAGGGAAAGACCATCATTTTTGTGACGCACAATCCTGAACTCGCACAGTATTCTTCGCGCAATATCATGCTTCGCGACGGACGGATAGTGAGTGATGAATATAACAATGATATACAGTCGGCAGAGGAAGTCTACCGCAGTCTGCCTATGGATAATGATTGAGGTTTCTATTTTAAGTCTTCAGTCTTCAGTCTTGAGTCTTCAGGTTTCAGGCTTCAGGTTTCAGTTCAGTAGCCTCGGAACTATAGCGGCCCTAAAGGCTCTAAGGGCTCTAAGGCCCCTAAGGCATCTCTGACAACTGACAACGGATGACGGAAGACGGAAAACGGGAAACGGACTACGGATGACGAAAAATGTGATATTATGAATCTTAAGAATCTATTGAAAATAGCCTTGAAGGCACTAAACAACAATAAGATGCGCTGCTTCCTCACGATGCTCGGCGTGATCATCGGTGTGGGTGCCGTAATAGCGATGCTTGCAATCGGTCAGGGTTCAAAGAATTCCATCAAGGCACAGATTTCCGAGATGGGAAGCAATATGATCATGATTATGCCTGGAGCAGAGAGGCGCGGTGGCGTGCGCCAAAGCAGCGATGACATGCAGACCCTGAAGCCGGCAGACTACGAGGCCATACTGAACCAAGCCACTACAATTGCCAACATCACTCCCTCTGTCAATGGCTCAGGCCAATGGATAAACGGCAACAACAACTATCCTTCACAGGCACAGGGAGTGAACACACAGTTTCTCGATATCCGCCAGAGAAAGGTGGCCAAGGGGGAGATGTTCACTGAAGAGGATGTGAAGACGGCAGCAAAAGTGTGTGTGCTGGGGAAGACCCTTGTCGACAATCTTTTTCCAGACGGGACTGATCCCATCGGGAAAGTAGTGAGATTCGGCAAGATACCTATGACAGTGATAGGCGTGCTGGAGGAAAAAGGCTACAACACGATGGGCCAGGACCAGGATGACCTTGCACTCGTGCCATATACAACCGTAATGAAGCGAGTGCTTGCCACCGACTACCTTCAGGGCATCCAGGCTTCAGCCATTGATGAGAATCAGACAGAGCAGACCATTGCTGAAATAACTGAGATTCTCCGCACCCAGCACAAGCTCCGTGATGACGAGGAAGACAACTTCACCATAAGATCAATGCAGGAACTTTCAGAGATGATTTCGTCTACATCATCAATGATGACCGTGCTGCTTGCCGCCGTGGCAGGAATATCGCTTCTTGTGGGAGGCATAGGGATCATGAACATCATGATTGTGAGCGTCACAGAAAGAACACGCGAGATCGGCCTGCGAATGAGTATCGGAGCAAGAGGACGCGACATCATGATGCAGTTCCTGATAGAGGCAATTATAATATCGGTGACCGGAGGCATTCTCGGGATTCTTCTCGGTGCAGTGTCGACATGGTTTATATCGTTTTTTGCCCATTGGCCTGTGCAGATAGACATATCCTCAGTGGTGCTCTCGTTTGTTGTATGTACAGCAATCGGCATTATCTTTGGATTTTATCCAGCTGCAAAGGCATCAAATCTTGACCCGATTGAAGCTATTAGATATGAGTGATAATGGAATAATGGTTAGCAAGTGGGGAGGAGCGGCAACAGTCATGCTGTTGGCGTTTCTCCTTTTCTATTTTCCCACAGTCCTGAACTTGCTGAGCGGAGATGGTGAACCGATGGCATGGACAATCACCGGAGTGGTGATGGCCACTTTCTATACACTGGTGTTCTGCATCAATTATTTCAAACTTGTTCCCTGGATGCTTCAGCACCCGGAAAAACGTACAGCATATTTCATAATCAACTTTTTCATTATCCTGGCGATATGCTGCCTTATCCCCCTATGGTTTGAGGCATCAGGAGGACTGCCCCGCCCAAAGCATCATGAACATGATGTGCTTACGGTGCCACAATATATGTTGGGCTATCTGCGGTTTATCATCCGCGACGGTATCATGATGATTCTCTCAGCTGCCCTCGCTTATGCTCTTAGACTTTCTGAAGAACGTGAGAAGGTGCTCAGGCGTGATCTCGAGCTCAATGCTGAAAAAAGGCAGATAGAACTTAAAAGCCTTAAGGCCCAGCTGAATCCTCATTTTCTTTTCAACTCTCTCAACAACATATATGCACTGATAGGTTTTGCACCGGAAAGAGCACAGAAGGCACTGCACGACCTGAGCAACATGCTGCGGTTTATGATCTATGACTCCGGCTCATCTACAGTGCCACTGACAAAGGAGATGAAGTTCATTGCAGAATATGCAGAACTGATGAAACTAAGGCTTAACGATAACATAAGAGTGGAATGCCACATCAATGACGGCGAGGTGGGTGACATACAGATTACCCCTTTGCTCTTCCTGACCTTGGTTGAGAATGCATTCAAACATGTGGGTACTGCCGCAGATGGTAAAGGTTTTATCAAGATAGAGATCGGTATGAACGACGGAGTTGTAAAAGCTGCTGTTGAAAACACCTATAACGAAGAAAAACAAGACGTGGTGGCATCGGAATCGTCTGAGTCGGGGGTTGGACTTGAGAATGTGAAAAAACAGTTGGAACTCCTTTATCCGGGGCATCATCAATTTGTTATTGAAAAAAAGGATGGTGTGTTTCGTGGGATGATTGCGGTTGGAATTATGAATTATTAATTATGAATGATCAATTATAAATGATCAAAGGTCGAATATGCAGCCTAATAGAGAAATAAAGTGTGTGATTATTGATGATGAGCCGTTGGCACGGGAACTTATAAAAAGTTATGCAGAGAAGACTCCTGTGCTTAAGGTTGAGGGATGTTTTGAGTCGGGAGCAGATGCAATCAAGACAGTGATGAGCGGAGATATCGATATCATCTTCCTTGATATCAACATGCCTATGCTCAACGGAATCGAATTTGCGCAAGTCATTCCTCAAAGGAGCCGCATCATATACATCACCGCCTACGAGCAATATGCGCTGCAAGGATACAAGGTGAATGCTCTTGACTATCTTCTGAAACCGGTGAGCTATGCTGAGTTTATGAAAGCTGTTGGAAAAGCCGTGGAATGGGTAGCCATGCGCGATTCTTATGAGGCTTCTACCACCGCACCGACTTCACCGACATCTGACCTGCTGACGGTGAAGACTGATTCAAGATTGATACAGATGCACACCTACAGCATCAATTATGTTGAAGTTCAGAACGACCGCATTGTGATCAACCGCAAAGATGCTGCCCCAATCACAGCCCTTATGAGCATGAAAGAGATTGAGGAAGTGCTACCGACTGACAAATTCATGCGCATCCACCGCTCTTTCATAGTGAACCTTGCAAATATCGAGATAGTGGAACGAAACCGTATAGTCTTCGGCAAGACTTACATACCAATCGCAGACTCACGTCGCGAAGAGTTTTTCGCCCGCTTTACGAGGCATTAGGCAGCGCATAAAAAACAGGTAATTATAGCTAATTAATAAAAAAAATTGTAATTTTGCCGGATAAAACCAAAGTTATGAGGAAAGGCAAAATATTTTTTATTATAATCAGCATTATTATTTGTTCACTTTCATCTTGCAGAAGCAACACCTCTATAACAAACATGCAAAATGAGCTGAACGAATTCGTAAAGGACAAGGATGCTCAAATAGGGATTGCTGTCATTATCGATGGTAAAGACACAGTAGAAGTGAATGGGAATAAACCCTTCCCCATGCTCAGCGTCTATAAATTCCCAATTGCAGTAGCATTAGGAGATTATCTTAGATTTAGCGACAAGATATTGACTGATCCAATAACAATATGCCAATCAGACCTTAAGGCCGACACATACAGCCCGATGCGCGATCAGCACGCAGGGGAGGAAAGCTTCCAACTGACGCTGCATGAGATAATGGCATACGCCCTGCAGCAGAGCGACAATAATGCTTCAGATATTCTACTTAAAATCATGGGTGGAACAGACAATGCCATGCTGTCGTTAAAGAGACTTGGCACAAAAGACATAAATGTGGTTTCGACAGAAGCTGAAATGTATGAGAACCAAGAACTCTGCTATCAAAATAGCGCCACCCCCACAGGCATGGCATGCCTTATAGAGAGTTTCGACCAAGATTTTGACGATGCATACACCCGAAATGTGAAGCAACTTATGGAAACTTGCAAGACGGGTGTTGACCGTCTTGCGAAGCCACTTTCGGGCACAAACGCAATCATCGGCCATAAGACAGGCACCGGTTTCACACTTCCGGGCAACCGGCTCATGGCAATCAATGATGTAGGCTACGTGCATCTGCCCAACGGGCATAGATATTCAATTGCCGTCTTCATTGAGAACTCCGGATATGACATGACGCATACAGAAGAGATTATTGCCAAGATTTCTGAAATAGTTTTCAATCATATAAGCATGAACAATTGAGGTTGAAAAGGATTCAATAGAAAATATATGTCTTTTAGAAAAATTTTATTTATAAGACCCCGTCTCAGGGCTCTTAAAATCTTTATGAGACGGGGTCTAAGTCAAGCATTATGTGTATTGATGCTGACATGCGCCATAGGTTGCCATGGCGATGAGGCACCGATTTCTTGGGAAGAAATGGTCTACGTACCCGGTGCGCCAGACTATACCCAACCAGAGATGTGGCACAAGATAAACAATGATGCCGACGGTATGGGAGCCGACGTATTCTATATACCATCAACATGGGAATTCGACTGGTACACATCTGATGATAGAATATGCCACTATGCCGACCCGTCGCGAGAAGACCACCGTGCCGACATGAGTATCGAGATTGAAGGGGTGTCCGACTACATGGCTGATGGCAACAATTTCTATTCCCCTTTCTATCGACATATCACGCTCGACTCATGGGCAACCCTCAACGAGGATACCATCAACCGCCGCTATCACGACGTGGCGTTTGAAGACGTGCACAATGCCTTCTCATATTACCTTAGAGAACACAACGCAGGTCGTCCATTCATACTGGCAGGTTTCAGCCAGGGAGGAAAGTCTGTGGTTGAATTGCTAAAGATCATGGATTCAGATACCCGAAGCCGTATGGTGGCTGCCTACGTCATGGGATATAAGGTGACTCCTGAAGATATAGCCTCTCATCCATATATTAAGGCAGCAAAAGAGTCTGAAGACACCGGAGTGGTGATTTGCTATAACTCCGTTTCCGATGTAAAATATACGAAGCCGATAGTTGCCGAGCCAAACGAGATGTGCATCAATCCCGTAAACTGGAGAACCGATGCAACACCAGCCGTTCTTAACGACACAATAACAGTCACTCTCAATCAAAAAGCCAAAGTCCTGGTGGTTGAAGGATATGACGGCAGTTCACTTCCCAACATTCTCGACATACTCAACACCGGCGACTACCACGGTGCCGAGCCGTGGCTCTACAGCGAATGTCTGCGGCGAAACTTCCAGCAAAGAACCCGGGCGTTCCATAAATTACATAATTAAGGGAAGTCTCCGGTATGCAGTAATTTCTGCCGGCCGCTCAAAAAATATTGCGGAAATGAAGAAAAATGATTACCTTTGTGAATTATAAGTAGCTCACAAAAATAAAAAGACATAAAATGAAGATAATATTGCTCTCCGGAGGATCGGGCAAGCGACTTTGGCCTCTCTCAAATGATGTGCGCTCAAAACAATTCCTTCAGGTGCTTGAATCGCCCGACGCCAGAAAGGAATCAATGATTCAGCGAGTTGTGCGCCAGATAAAAGCCACAGGCCATGCCGACGGAATCGTGGTTGCTACCGGTGAGGCTCAAAAAGATTACGTCAAGGGACAATTAGGCCGAAGCATCGGCATCGTGACCGAACCGTGCCGCCGCGACACCTTCCCCGCAATAGCTCTTTCTTGCTCATATCTTGCATCTAAGGAAACCTCAGCTGATGAACCGGTTATCGTCATGCCATGCGACACTTTTGCCGAAGACTCCTATTTCGAGACTGTCTGCAAGATGGCTGAGGCTGTAGAGCGTGGGGATGCCGATCTTATCCTGATGGGGATTACCCCCACCTACCCTTCTGAGAAATATGGCTACATAGTCCCGGCGAAGGATGAGCATAAGGAAGGCAAAGCCATGCGTGTGTCACGTTTCACGGAGAAGCCGGATGTGGAGACCGCTGAAAAACTTCTTGCCGAAGGTGCTCTCTGGAATGGGGGTGTATTTGCTTTCCGTCTTGGCTATCTGATGAACATAGTCGGGAAATACATGCCGGGAAAGTCTTTTGAGGAAATCCACGATGATTATGAAGCGTTTCCAAAAATCAGTTTTGACTATGAAGTTGTAGAGAAAGCCAAGTCTGTGGGAGTTCTCCCCTACAGTGGAGAATGGCGCGATCTCGGCACGTGGAATACGCTCACAGAAAAACTTCCATCCACCACTGAAGGACCTGCCAAACTACATGATTGCGAGAACACTCACGTAGTAAATGAATTAGGGATCCCGGTAATAGGACTTGGGCTTAAGGACTTGGTGATTGTGGTATCTCCGGAAGGGATTCTTGTTTCAGAAAAAGGTGCCTCAGAGAAACTAAAGTCTTTATTGTAAGGAAAAACTTGGATCAATTTGGGGCTTTATAGTCTTAAGTCTTAAGTCTTCAGTCTTCAGTCTTAAGAGCAGGCCAACGGCCAGCTGAAGACTATAGAGGTCCTTAACGGCTCTAAGGCCCTTAACGCCCCTAAAGGCTCTAAGGCCTTTCTGCTCCCTGAAGACTGACAACTAACACTGAAATATAAACTTAGAAAACTCATATCCATGAAAAAGAAATTATTATTCGCCTCGTTGCTTGCTTTTGCAGCAAGTGCATACTCCGCCAATCCCTATCTTCCGCTTTGGGAACATATTCCAGACGGAGAACCATATATTTTTGAAGATCCTGACCAGCCGGGCAAACAACGCGTCTATATCTACGGTAGCCACGATATGCTCCGCCACATGTATTGTGGCACTGATCTTGTAGTTTGGTCGGCATCTCCTGATTCTCTCAACAACTGGCGCTACGACGGCATAATCTTCAAAAGCGACAAGGACGGCAACGGTAATGCCCAGCCCGCCGATGTGCTCTTTGCGCCCGACATAACAGAAAGAATACTTCCTGACGGAACTAAAGAGTATTTCCTCTATCCCAACAACCAACGAGGCGGGCGCAACGGACAAGTGGCTAAATCAAACCGTCCTGACGGGCCATTTGAAGTCATCAACTGGGATTCAAAGAATCCCGATGTTTGGCCGGAAGTCCTGACCGGCACCGCGGAAGGTTACGGCGGCGATGTTACCGTCACCCTGACCCGGGAGGA
>WFLX010268962.1_pt1 | contig 11079 bp, 5 predicted proteins | sample 4967041 | NCBI WGS metagenome assembly WFLX01 (sample SAMN12857096, study PRJNA449069) | gut metagenome | isolation source: stool from male and female vole | host: Microtus ochrogaster | place: USA:Florida | collected 2017 | reverse complement strand
TCCGCTCATCACTCCGGCCATGCCCATGAGGGCGAAGTTTTTGGTGGAGAGGTCGAGGTCAAAGATGATGTTGATGGCGTATGCAAAGAGGAATCCGGCCATACATCCTACATAGAGCGAGGGGGCGAAGGTGCCACCCACGCCTCCGCCGCCGTTGGTGGCCGAGGTGGCAAACGACTTGAGGAGCACCAGCGCGGTGATGAATCCGAGAATCCACCACTCGTTGGCGCGGTCGGAGTAGAAGATGGAGTTGTTGACGATAGACGATGTGTCGCCGTTGAGCAGCCCCATGATGGAGCCGTAGCCCTCGCCATAGAGCGGCGGCAGCATGAACACGAGCAGGGCGAGGATGCCGCCCCCCACGAGAATCTTTTTCCACGGCACGGCGAGGCGACGGAAGACGTTCTCCATCATGTTCATGGTGCGGGTGAAGTAGAGCGACACGAATCCGAGGATCACGCCGAGGAGTATGACAAAGGGGATGCGGGCTGTGGCAAACTGTTCGCTCTGGATGAAGAAGAACTCCACGTCATAGCCCGTGAAGACGTAGGCCATCGTGGCCGCTGTGATCGAGGCTATGAGCAGCGGCATCACCGACACGGTGGTGAGGTCGAGCATCAGCACCTCGAGGGTGAACAGCATCCCGGCTATGGGGGCCTTGAATATCCCGGCTATGCCCGCTGCGGCTCCACACCCCACCAGTATCATGAGGATGCGTGGCGACAGGCGGAACACGCGCCCGAGGTTGCTGCCGATGGCGGCGCCCGTGTAGACTATCGGGCCCTCGGCTCCCACCGATCCTCCGAATCCGATGGTGATGGACGAGGCTATGAGCGAGGTGTACATGTTGTGGCGCTTGAGTCTCGACTTNTTTTGCGAGATGGCATAGAGCACCCTCGTGACGCCGTGCGATATGTTGTCGCGCACCACATACCTGACGAAGAGGCTGGTGATGAGGATACCCGTCACGGGATAGATGAGATACATGTAGTTGCCCTCGTTGATGGCGAGATGGGCTGTGAGCAGCCCCGAGATGACGTGGATGAGCCACTTGAGGATGAGTGCGGCCGTGCCGGCCACGATGCCCACCACGAGGGCAAGGATGATGACGAAGGTCTTCTCCTGTATGTGGGTCTCGCGCCAGCGGAGCAGGGCCTGAAACGACCTGTCGCACGAGCGGCCGCACGTCAGCAAGAGTCTTGCGAGAGAATGGTATATCTTGGATGCCATGAATGATTGGGTCCGGATTGATGCGGAGGTGTCACTTCCCCTCGCCACGCATCAGGGTGCGCAGGGTGTGGAGGGCTATCTTGAGGTCGACCTCGAGGGAAAGATTTTGGATGTATAATATGTCGTAGCGCAGACGTTCCACCATCTGGTCGACGTCCGAGGCATAGCCGTAGCGCACCATGCCCCACGATGTCAGCCCCGGGCGCACGAGGTGGAGCAGAGTGTAGTGGGGGGCTTTCTCGATGATGCGGCGTATGAAAAACTCGCGTTCGGGGCGTGGTCCCACCAGCGACATCTCGCCCACCAGCACATTCCACAGGTTGGGGAGCTCGTCGAGGCGATATTTGCGCATGAACCGTCCCAAGGGGGTGATCCTCGGGTCGGTGTCGGACGAGAGCCGGGGACCGTCGGCCTCAGAGTCGGTCACCATCGAACGCAGCTTGTGGATCTTGAACGGGCGGCGGTGATAGCCTATGCGCTCCTGCGAGTAGAATGCCGGGCCCGGCGACTGGAGGCGCACCGCTACGGCCAGCGCGAGTATCACGGGCGACAGCACCACGAGCCCGATGGCCGAGACGACCACGTCGGCACATCGCTTGATGGCGAGCACCGAGTCTGAGAGATAGGGGGCGGTGATGTCGACGAGGGGATCACCCTTCACATGGTCAAATCGTGTGACGGTGCCAAGGAGCGCCGAGCGGTCGTCGGGGCTGACGAGCACCGGGATGTCGAGCGCGAACAGATTGTAGATGGTGCGCTGCATATCTGCGGTGCCGAGGGCCGAGGGGGCTATCACCACCCCTTCGGTCTCGCCCGCCTTGATCTCGGCTCCGAGAGGGCGCACCCCGGTGATCTCCACGCCCGTGTGCCTGCACGCCTCGGCCAGTGCGGGCGAGAGCGGGGAGGGGTCACCCGGCGCGGTGATGAGGATATACTTGCGCGGGGGCTTGCGTTCGGCGCGGCTCTTGATGATGGTGGTGAGGGCAAATCTCACCGGCCACACCGTGATGAACAGCGAGGCGCCAAAGAGGGCCATCACCTCGTAGTGGACCCTACGCATGGGCTGGAAGTCGTTGAGAAGCACCACGAAAAAGTAGATGAGCGTGGCTATCGACACCGAACACAGGGTGCGCAGCAGTTCGTCGACCCTCGACTTGGCGCTGACGCGCATGTAATAGCCCGTGAGGTAGTTGACCAGCAGCATCAGCAGCGGGAAGAGCAGCAGGGTCAGCTCCACGCCTCCCGACCTGAGAAACGGGATGAAGCCGCCGTAGGTGCGCGGTATCTCGGGCAGAAAGAGATAGCGGCACAGACTGAACAGGAGCAGTCCGGCCAGTGTAGCGAGCCAGTCGGCGGTGATATATAGCAGTCTCCGGGCTTTCACGGGCGCAGTATCTTGACGGTCCCGTCAGGGAGCAGTTTCACTACTTTCGATGGTTGGGCCGGTGTGGTGTCGTCGCGGCGGGCGTGCATCACATAGTCTGCGGCGTCGAGTATACGGCTGTCTATCCCGGCATAGCACACTGCGGCCGGCTCACCGCTGATGTTGGCCGAGGTCGACACCACAGGCGCGCCGAGAGCGTCGCAGAGAGAGGCCGACACCTCCTCGCGGGTGAGGCGCATGCCGATGCTGCCGTCGTCGGCCATCAGCTCGCGGGCCACCCCCTTGCCGTGGGGATAGACCACCGTCACCGGCCTCCCTGTCTCTGATGCGAGGGCGAGGGCGGTGTAGGTCAGGGCGTCGGTGTGGGCTGCCAGCATCTCCACCGTCGACACAAGGGTGATGAGGGCCTTGGAGTCGGCCCTGCGTTTGAGGGCAAAGACCTTGCGGACAGCCTCGGCCGAGCGGGCGTCACACCCGATGCCCCACACCGTGTCGGTGGGGTACACTATCACGCCGCCGCGGCGCATGGCGGCGACAGCATTGGCTATATCTTCACTCAGAGTCATTGCCGGCGGTTATTGTTGAGGAGATGATTTGGATGCAAAATTAGACAAAAGTAGCGAAAAAACAAATTTCATGCCCCCTTCCGGGCCCCGAAACATCCTCTCCTTGCCCCGTGGCGGGTTTATTATTGTTAATTATAGCCGATTGTGGCCGTGTTTTGACAAATGTTGCGTATCTTTGTAGGGATATGCTTGTGACATCGATATTTCAGAGCGTTGAGTTCTACGTGATAGCCGTGGTGGTGGCCGCCGCCATCGTGGCCCTGCTGGGGCGCCGTCCATCGGATGGCCCGGTGCGCCAGTACCTCCTCCCGGGAGTCATCTCTCAGGAGGGGGGCGAGAGTGCTTCGTCCCCGGGCATCGAACTGCTGTGCGGCGATGACGGGTTGGTGCTGTTGCGTCGCCACGGCCTGAAGGGTGTGCGCGAGGATGGAGCCGTGAGCCTTGCGGTGGAGGTAAAGGGGTTTGACGTCAGCATCACCGAGCGCGTGGTGGCCGGGCGGGAGCCGTGGCAGCCTGTGGACACGGCCTCGTTTATCCTCGACTTCATGGGTCGCGAACACTACTTCATATCCTATCGCTCCGAGCTGTCTGCCTCGGAGTCGGCTCTCTTTGCGTCGGTGACGCTCCACAACCGTCCCGGCANCCGTGTGGCCAAGCATCTGCAATAGTGCCGCCCCACGCGGGGATTCTAACTTAATTAAAAGATAACTACTTCCTTATTAATCAATAAAAAAACTAACAATCATGGAAATAGGCGAAAAAATAACGTTCCCGGTGAAAGCCAGCCGAGTAGCCGGAGGCAACATGTATTTTCAATTCAATTACAAGGGTCATGAATATGACATCAAGGCATTTGAATTTCAGCGTAAGAACCGTCCGTCGCGACTGCAATGTATAGTCAAGAACATCGGTGCCGACGGATTCCCTATATTCATNCNGNATATAGCGGCCATCATCCCGCAGATCTACACCGTAGGACACACATATGAATTTCGCGTCAAGACCGATTTCAACAGCTCGGGCTATTATGAAGTGGCAGACTGGAACGGATTGATGTTCAGGCTCTATCCCGGCAAGAATCACGACCGTCTTCATATCAATGAGGTGGTGAAATGCCGCGTNCGCGACATCAATCTGGTGCGCATGGATCTGGAGCTGGTGAGCGGCAAGGACCGCGGNATNCCNCTNTACACACTCGAGCAGTTTATCGAGCTCGACTCCACCGGGCTGGGGATGGGGAGGTATCTCCGTTTCCTGTTCCGCAGGCTCCCCGAGATGGCCGAGGCGCGTGCGCAGCTCGCGGCCGGCAATCCTCTGTGGGTCATCACCGTGGCCGACACCGTGTCGCGCCACCTCACCGAGTGGCTCAACGCTCCGGGCCGCGAGCCGGTGGCCGGCGGCCGCAAGCGTCCGCACCGGCGCACCCCGATGCTCAAGAGCTTCAACTCCATCTGCACCAACCTGCTCGAAAACTCGTCATATCTGCGTCAGTGCACACCCCACGAGCGTGTAGAGTATCAGGACAGGCTCAACAAGATCATCACCCATACCTCCGACTATATCGTCGCCCTCGAGAAGATCATAGGGCGCGAGGAGCTGAAATATATCGACGAGACCCTCGAGCGCCTCAAGCTGTCGGGCTATCTCTACAAGCCCGAGGAGCGCATGCGCGTGGCCATGGCGCTGTTCACCCTGCGCAAGAAAACCGTCTCGCAGTATATCGACGACATTTTCGACATCATCCGCGTGTCCCACTCCAATCCGCGCTTCATGCACCTGTTCTCCAAGGCATTCGTGGAGATGCTCGACATGTATATCACCAACGAGAGCCGCCACATAGATGTGCTCACCTCGCCCACCGACCGCACCGCCATCCAGCAGATGGTCAAGGCCCTGTCGNTGCGCCTGCTGCTGCAGGGCGACGAGACCGACTCGCAGCGCGCCCTCTACCGCTCCAAGCTCTACCGCTATGTGACCCTCCTCGCCACCGTAGGAGCCGACCAGCTGGTGAGCAAGTCGCTCTCCACGCTGTTCAACATCTCGGCGCCGCTCGAATTCACGTGGAATGACCTCAGCGACATCAACCTNTTGTGCTCCAAGGTGGCCGTGTCGCGCCCGGCGGCNCTGTCGTCGGAGACACTGCTCTTCGAGGGNAACAATGCCATGATGAGCCTGTCGGGCGACTCGTTCACATTCTCGCCCGTGGAGCGCGGCGAGTCGATGAAATACGGTGTGCCGCAGGACCTGTTCGGCGGTCGCCGCATCCGCATCCTGCTCAACGACCGTGTGCAGGAGAAGCTCAAGGCCTCGCGCAACGACATCACCCAGTTTCACCGCCTGTGGCGCGAGGTGGAGAAATCGCTTTTCTCTCCCCGTCAGAACACACGCCCGGCCATCGAGGGGATCACTCCCGACGTGGGCGACCGCGTGCCCATCGTGATCCTCGGCCCCGTGCCCGGCCACCGCTATGACCTCAATGCCCGCATCGTGGGCGGCTCGTTCATAGGCGAGGGTATCATCACCCCCAAACAGATTGTCTCCTATCCCATCATCCCCACCTCCGACTCGTTCACCGATCCCGAGACCGGCCATCTGTGCATCTATGAGGCTGAGGTGATGGAGCGCGACGAGACCACGGGGCGCATGGTCTTCAACATGCGTGACCTCATTCACCGATACCTCAAGGAGGCCCTTACGGTCGACGACGAATGGCTGGTGCAGGTGAGCCGCGTGGATCCTGACCGCTATCTCTGTATCTCGGAGGGTGGATTCTCNNTGTACCTCGAGCGGCGCGATGTCGACCTCAAGCAGGGTGATTTCGTGATAGCCCANATCGACACCATCTTTCCATNTGCGGCCATCAAGGGCACATTTGTGGAACACTCGGACGAGACCTTCCAGCAGACCGAGGCGTTCAAATGTCTCCTCGAAAACTATTGCGATCATAATACCCTCGATCCGGACGACACCGACACCGTGGACGCCTCGGAGGAGGAGGACATCGAGGATGCACGCTCCACGCGCAATTTCATCGAGCCCGAACAGATGCGTGAGCTGATCCACCTCATCGACCGCGAGGGGATGCTGCGCAAGGACCACATCGAGACCTACAACTATCTCGCCGTGGCCCGCATCATGGCCCGTCTGCTCAATGACACACAGCTCGTCACCTATTTCTCCAACCGCATGGAGCTGGTGGAGACGATACGCCTCTTCGGCGACTCGGGCAAGATAGACGACGAGCGCCTCAACAAGCTGCTCAACGACAACAAGGAGTTTGTGGCCTCATATCCCGACATCGAGACACGTCTCACACACCTGCGCATCATCAATACCCTCGACAAGTCATACAAGGCCGACTGGCTCTGGGAGATAGCCCGCGACCATTCGGACGAGACCACCTCGCATCTGGCCCGCTTAGTGCTCAGCTACAATATGCTCGACCATAGCAATGTCTACGAAGTGCGCCGCACACTCCACCGCAAGATCTATCAGCTCATGGACCTCAAGGTGCAGCTCCCCGAGTCGATGCTCGTGGCCGAGGAGGANCAGTTTACCGAGCTCAAGACCTCNATCATCTATCCTGCGGGCAATCACATGTTCCCCAACGAGCGCGAACAGCTCACCGAGATACTCCGTGTGATCTCCTCGTTCCTCAACACCCGCGGCGGGTGTCTCTATGTGGGCGTGGGCGACACCGGCTATGCCACCGGTCTTCACAACGACTTCACATATCTCAACAACCGTCATGAGAACTACGACCTCCCCACNGTNAAGGACAANTTTGACCGCATGGTGCGCGACGCCGTGCACAACCGTCTGGGGCGTGTGGCCAACAGCAAGATCTCGACAGACTTCGAGATGGTGGGCGACAAGGTGATATATCGCGTGGACGTGGATCCCTCGCCCGAGGTGGCCCTCGTCGACGGTGTGGCCTACGAGCGTCAGGGCAAATCGAAATGGGCCATCCCGGCGGCCGACCTGCCGGCCTTCCGCGCCCAGCGCGAGCGCACAGGCTCCTGCTGATCCGAGCGGGTTATTATCTATCCCTACGTTGACAGTCTTTTTGAACATTACGAATCATGGACACGACAGACAATAATACCGCTGCGGCTCTCACTCTGCCCGACGAGGCTATAGATGCCATCTTCGGCGGACACTGTGTGCTGTTTCTCGGCAGCGGATTCTCACTGAAAGCCAAGAATGCCACCGGCAATGAACTCCCCGGCGTGGGAGGCCTGAAGAAAATCCTCGAACGGGAGACAGGCCTCGAGGCCGAGGACCTCGAGCAGGCAGCCGAGGACTATATCGCAGTGAAGGGGGAGTATAATTTGGCTCCTCTGCTCAGTCTCCTGTTCAAGGCCACGGAGGTCACCGACAGCCATCGCGAGATAGCCGCCGACTCATGGAAAAGGGTCTATACGACCAACTATGACGACGTCTTCGAGGTCGCCTCGGCAGCCCACAAGCGGGTGCTCACACCCGTGACCCCTTCGCAGAATGTGCGTGATTATAACGACAAGAGCGACATCGTGGTGCATATCAACGGCAGCCTCGACAATCTCCTTTCCGATAGTCTGACTCAGGAGTTTAAGCTAACTACAAGTAGTTATGATGTCGGGTCGGAGTTTGTCAAGTCAGAGTGGGGCAGTCTGTTCAAATATGATCTCAAGGATGCCGATGCCATCTTCTTCATCGGCTTCTCGCTCGACCACGACATAGACCTGCGCCGCCTGATAGTGGAGCAGAGCGTCAAGGACAAGACATATTTCATCGTGAGTCCGCACGAGAGTGAGGCGAAAGTGCGCAAACTGAGCCGCTACGGTCATGTCTATCCCATCGGGGTGGATGAGTTTGCCCGTCAGATGCAGTCGAGGAGGCGGAGTCAAGTCCCGGTGCCAATGAGGCTCGAGAGGCCTCTGCTCTGCTTCAGGACTGTGGCTGAGGGGGGAGCCCGTCCCTCCATCAACGACCGTATCGTCACCGACCTGCTGCTGCGCGGCATAGTGGACCGCGATGCCATACGCTATTGCCTGCGCGAGGGTCAGGAGACGGACTATCTCTACTATATCCGTCGTCGCGAGCCGATGGCGAGGATCCTCAACCTCATAGACCGTGGCACCAAGAATATAGCCGTGCACAGCGATCTCGGCAACGGCAAGACACTCTTTATCGACGGGCTGGCCATGACCCTCGAGGAGCATGGCTATAAGGTGTTCATATTCGACCGTGAGAGGGCCTCGCTCGACCGTGAGTTAGAGCAGATATGCAACAGGCCTGACAAGCGCGTGGTGTTCATCATCGAGAACTATGGCCGCTACTCGGATCTGCTCAAGCGGTTGACCTGTTTCCGCTCGGATCAGATACTCATCGTCACCGAGCGCTCGGCCATCCACGAGCTCAGGTATTCGGCACTCGAGGAGATCATCGGCGGCGAGATAGCCGAGATAGACATCAACAAGATGAGCGCCGATGACAGGGCGGACCTGATAAGGATATTTGACAATGCCGGCCTGTGGAGGCACCTTGCGGCCCATCACGGCGAGCGCAAGGACGAGTATATCCGCACCGAGTGTCGCAACTCGCTGCGCGGACTGCTGTTGGGGCTCTTGAAATCGCCCCACATCCTTGACCGCTTCAAGAGCCTGATCACCACCATGCAGCAGAAAAACGACTTTTACGAGACCGTAGTGCTGGTGATGCTCAACTCGCTGTTCAGCCTCAATCTCAATCTCGACATGATAGAGACGGCGCTGGACACCTCGGTGTCAAACAACGGCCGTTTCATACGCAACGAGAATGTGAAGGAGCTCATCGACATTGGCGGTGGGGAGATCAAGGTGAAGTCCGCTCTGATGGCCGAGGCGCTTCTCGGGAAGGTGATCAATAAGGAGACCATCAAGAATGTGCTGGTCAAGATGTTTCGCAACTTCGACCCTCAGTCGGGCAACAGCGACTATCGCCGTGTCCTCCAGATAGTGATCCTCTACACCAACCTGCGGCGTGCTCTCAACAGCGACGAGCCGGGGACGGATTTCACGGAAATGATAGTGAGGTTTTTCGAGGAGATACGCGACACACGCTTCTGCAAGAACAATCCCCACTACTGGCTGCAATATGCCATCCTCACGCTCGACCGTCAGGATCTCGACCTCGCTCAGATCTATTTCGAGACCTCATATTCGCTGGCCAAGCGCAAGCCTGACTATGACACGTATCAGATAGACAATCACTTCGCCCGCTATCTGCTGGAACGTGGCTCGTCGGTCGACAAGGATGCTCCCTACATGGACTATTTCAACAAGGCCCACAGGATACTCACGGACAGGAATCATCAGAAGGATACGAAATACTATCCCTTCAAGATGGCTCAGCTATATGAGCCGTTCTACGAGGCTCATGCCTCGCATATCAGCGACAAGGACAGTGCTATAATAGCACGCTCGGCCGAGGAGATACTCAACATGATGGGAGCATATCTGAGACGTGTGCCCGAACACCGCACCCACCCGGCGGTGAAGGATGCCGAGAGGTCGCTGAAGAGAATCCTCGACAACATCACACGCCGGTGACGCTCATGTGCTGACTCCGCAGGGCCGGGTCAGTACATGTGATAGTCCATGGAGAGCACCTGAAATTCGGTGCGGCGGTTGATCTGGTCGGCTATCTCCTGATCTTCTGGCGAGAGTGTCTCGATGAAGGCCTCGTCGAGCACCTGCCCCTCCTCAAACTGCGGATAGAGGCGCGCTATGCGGCGGGTCACCGTCTTGGGGCGCGACTCGCCATATCCCTGTGCCTGCAGTCGCTCGGCCGGGATGCCGGCCTCGATGAGATAGTTGACCACCGAATCGGCGCGGCGACCCGAGAGGGCTATGTTGTATTCGTCCGATCCGTGGCGGTCGGTGTGCGAGGCCATCTCGATGGTGATGTTGGGATTGTCGCGCAGCATGTCGGCGATCGAGTCGAGGGCCGCGCACGACTCCGGGCGCAAGGTGGCCTTGTCAAAGTCGTAGAAGATGTTTTCGACGATGTTGGGCTTGTGGATGGACGAGAGGATGAAGTCTATGCCATATTCGGCATCCTCTTCGGCAGTGTCGGATGTGAACTGCTGGCGTGCGTTGAGGNATCNCNTGGCNCCGGCCATCATCACATAGTTGACTCCACGCTCGAGGGGGAATGAGAACGACCCGTCGTTGCGGGCGATGGCCTTCTGATTCGAGCCGTCGTCGCCCACGATGCGGATGACGGCGTTGGCCACAGGCTCCTCGTCCTTGTCGAGCACCCACCCCGAGATATTGACCTTGAGATCGGGGAGCTCGAACGAGTACAGGTGGTCATATCCGCGTCCATCGCCACGGTTGGAGCTGAAGAATCCGGCCTCGCGCCCGGGGGTGGCATAGGTGATGCCGAAGTCGTCCCCCTCCGAGTTGATGGGCGCACCCATATTCTCCACATGCCAGCCTCCCGAACGGGTCAGCGTGGCGCGGAANATGTCGAGNCCCCCGAGTCCCGGATGGCCGTCGGAGGCGAAATACATTATGGAATCGGTGAGCAGGTAGGGAAACACCTCGTCGCCCGGGGTGTTGATGGCCTCCCCGAGGTTTTCGAGGCTTCCGGCCCGCTCGCGCAGGTTGATGCGCCACAGGTCCTTGCCGCCGGTGCCGGGCATGTCTGACGTGAAGTAGAGCCATTCGCCCGAGGGTGACACAGCGGGGTGTCCGAAAGAGGATATGGTGTCAGGGATGATGTCAAACTTGACCGGTGCGCTCCACTGCGCGTCGCTGCGCTGCGAGGTGTAGATCTCCGTGGTCGCCTTAGCGTTGACCTTGCGTATGGCGCGGGGGAGATACATGGTGCTTCCGTCGGGCGAGGAGGAGCATATCCCCTCGTCCCACTCGG
>WFLX010144721.1_pt1 | contig 11082 bp, 9 predicted proteins | sample 4967041 | NCBI WGS metagenome assembly WFLX01 (sample SAMN12857096, study PRJNA449069) | gut metagenome | isolation source: stool from male and female vole | host: Microtus ochrogaster | place: USA:Florida | collected 2017 | reverse complement strand
GTCGGAAAAAGATTTCTCCGTTCATCGTTACTTGCGAGCCTATACTGCTGAAACCCAACCCGATTACCAACAAATGCTTCAACATTACGAAACGAAATACTCCATTTAAAGGAGTCGCTCTTTAGTTCTAAACTAAGGAGCTTTTTTTATGAAAAAAATGTTGAAGGAGAATTTAGGCGCTTTAAGCGCTCAAAAATCTCAGACAAGAGCATACCGCATTTTTAAAAAGAAGTTAGATTTATTTTTAAAGTCAGCATCGGCTGCATGATACCGATTACAAGGAATCCGACGATGACCGCCATAACTACGATGATCGCAGGCTCCATAATCGTCATCATCTGCTCTGTCGCAAGCTGCACGTCTTCTTCATAATAATCAGCTACGTTTTCCAACATCGTCTCGATATTACCAGTTTCCTCCCCAATGGATACCATATGCACTACCATCGGCGGGAACAGTCCGCAGCTCTTCAGCGGTCTGGAAAGCGGCACGCCTCGCATAACCTGCTCCTTCGCCTCTCTCAATGCCCTCTTATAAAGAAGGTTCTCCATGCTTCGTCCCGTGATATCGATGGCATCCACCATGGATACACCGGCTGCAAGCAATGTACATAAGGTACGTCCCAGTCTTGCACATGCCGATTTGGTCTTTACTGGTCCAAGTGCCGGCAGCTTAATTGCAAGCGAGCTGGTAAGCTCCTTCCCTGCGTCCGTCGACGCAAAGGATTTAAACCCTATAAACAAGGCAGCTATCACGATCAGCATCAACCACCACCATGCCACGAAGAAGTCACTCATACGAATAATCGCCATAGTCACCGGAGGCATCTCCGCATNCAGATCTGCAAACATGCCCATGAACGTAGGAACTACGAATGTCATAACAGCAAAGATAACGCCGACCATAACAATAATCAGGATGATCGGATAAGTAACCGCCTTTTTTACTGCCGCCTGCAGCGCCGCATCCTTCTCAAACTGGATCGCCATACGGTTAAACGCCGTATCCAGACTACCGGAAGCTTCTCCCGCTTCCACCATGTTGATCAGCATCTCCGGGAATACGCCGCTCTTCTTACGCATCGCCACTGCAAGGCTATCTCCTTTGGAGATATCCGTATGTACCGCCTTGATCGCCCCCTGCAGCGCAGAGTTCTCTGTCTGGGTACCTAACATCTCAAAGGAATCTACCACACTGACGCCTGCTTTATTGATGCTTTCAAACTGATGGCAAAATACCGATAGATCCCTTGGCTTTATCTTCTTACCAAAATCTAACCCAAAGCTTTTCTGCAAAGCGCTCGCTTCCTCACACTGGATGACCACGTTTTTATCCGCTTTCAGCATATTCATTGCGGCGTCACGCGATTTTGCTTCCAATGTTCCTTTTTTTTCTTTTCCTGCCGGGGTCAATACCCGGTACGCAAATTGTGCCATACGCTTCCACCTTTTCCTTCTTTATATTGTATTACTCAAAATTATTATCAACCTGCAGTTGAAGCGGCAGCCAGTTCCTCNCTGTTNGCTTCATTNGCCGCATCCATATCATANGCCACACGAACCATCTCAGCGATNGATGTNGTCCCCTCAAGCACATTCCTTGCTCCGGACATCTGCAGCGTATTCATGCCTTCTGCCACTGCCGTATTCTGGATGATCTCCGCCGTAACCGTCTCATGCAGGACACGCCTGATATTTGCCGAGATCGGCATGATCTCATAGATCGCCTTTCGTCCTTTATAACCGGTTCCGCAGGCTTCGCAGCCGCCGGGTTCGTAGATCGTGATATCCTCCATACCGGTATATCCAAGCAGCGTCTTCTCTTTCTGCGTCGCGATATGCCCCACTTTGCACTGCGGGCAGAGACGGCGCACCAGACGCTGTGCAATGATGCCTACCACCGCATCACCGATCATATAAGGCTCTACCCCCATATCTATCAGACGCGTAACCGATGCCGAAGTGGAGTTGGTATGTAAGGTAGAGATAACCAGATGTCCCGTAATCGACGCCTGTACCGCGATCTGCGCTGTCTCACCGTCTCGTATCTCACCGATCATGATGATATCCGGATCCTGACGAAGGATGGAGCGCAGCGCGCTTGCAAATGTCAACCCCGCCTTGACATTGACCTGAACCTGATTGATACCTGCCACATTAGCCTCGACAGGATCTTCTACTGTAATGATATTCACTTCCGGTTTGTTCAATTCATGAAGCACCGTATAACATGTTGTTGATTTACCGGAACCGGTAGGTCCCGTAACAAGGATGATGCCGTGCGGGTTATTCATAATACCATCAAGCTTCATCTCGTCATCAGGATAAAGACCAAGATATTTCTTCTCCTGACTCAGTCCCTGTTTCTTGGTAAGTCGCATAACCGTCTTCTCGCCGTATACTGTAGGCAGGATAGATACACGGACATCGAACTCGACACCATCTACAATATAGGTAAGACGACCGTCCTGCGGTTTTCTCTTTTCAGAGATATCCAGACCGGATATGATCTTGATACGCGCTGTCATCGCGCTCAGCATATTGGAAGAATATACTGCATCCTCACGCAGCATACCGTCGACACGGTTACGCACGCGAACATTATGTTCCAATGGCTCTATATGGATATCGGAAGCGCCTTCCCTGACCNCCTGNTGGATNATGNTCCTTACGATCTTANCAATCGNCGCATCCCCCACGGTATCATCTTCCACTTCTTCATCATCAGCAAACTCCGCGGCATGCTCCGCCTCAAACTGCTCTGCGGCTTCCATCGTCGCTTTCTTGCCATAGATCTTATCCAGCATGATCGATATCGCGCTCTGCGATGAATAGAATGGCTGCACCTCCATACCGGATGCCATCTCAATATCATCAATGATACCTAAGTTGGTAGGATCTGACATTGCGACATTGATCACATTCAGATTATCCGGATCAAAACCAAACGGCAGCACTTCATGTTTCTTGACCAACGCCTCCCCGGCGATCTCCAATGCCCTCGGATCGTATTCCTTTAAAGTCTCCGGCGTCACGCTCTGGTATCCCATTGTCCTACAGAAGAAATCCGCAAAATCCTCCTGTGAGATAAACCCTAAGTTCATCAAAGTCTCGCCAAGCTTTGTTTTCTGCGTCTTCTGTTCTTCTAACGCCTTCATTAACTGGTCTTCGGTGATCTTGCCGGCTTCTACCAGCATATCACCCAGCCTCTTTTTTACTCCAAAAAGAGCCATGCCGATCCCCTCCTGTCGCTTCTATTTAATTAAATAACCTAAAACAATATAGGAATTGAGTGTTTTTACCACAATAAATAAAAGCACGTAATTGCACTACTCTATTATTGCATAAATTTACGCAAAAGGAAATAAATTTTTTTGATTTTTTGATTCCAAAATTGTTTTTGTTATTATTAAACAAGATTATTTTCATGAAATTGTGCATAATATAGAATCTTTTTATGCCCATTCTTCCGTCTCTGACATTTCCTGCCATAATATCGGCGTCAGAAATTATAATCGCTGCGCCGGCGGTTCCGGCATGTCTGTATTTTTTACTTTCTTTATAGTATACTGCGGCAGAGAATTGATTGAGATATAGATCCTGCCGATATATTCCCCAAGCATCCCGAGCATCAGCATCATAAGCCCTGTAGAAAAAACCATAACTGCCGCCAGCGAGCTGTAACCCAGAACCGATATGGAATGGAACACAAGCTTTCTTACGATGATGCTGATCCCCCATAAAAATCCGGCAATCGCAAAAAACAACCCCGCCATAGATGCAATCCTGAGCGGCTTGACAGAAAATGCCGTCAGTCCGTTGCTCCAGAGAGCAAGCGACTTTGCAAAGGTATATCCCGTCCGGTTGTCATCCCCCCGCCCGCGCTGCTCCATCATCACGACATTTACCCTCCTGGTAATCGAAAAAACAAGTCCTTCAAAATAGGGATACGGATTTTTATATTTTATGATCTCATCACTAATCAGCCGTTTCATAACGGAAAAATTGTCAATGATCATCCCCTTCGGCTTATCCAGCATAATACAGCTGGTCTTCATATTGACCCAGCTCCCAAACCGCTTAAACAGGCTTTCTTTCTTTTTAAAATAATTTGCGGTGCAGACATCACACTCATCATTTTCCACCGGCGCAAGCAGACGCCAAAGCTCATATACCGGGCTCTGGCAGTCATCGTCCATATCCACCACGAACTCCCCTGTCACAAAGGCATGTCCCGCCAGAAGCGCCGCATGCTTTCCTTTGTTCTTGGCCAATTCTATATATTTTATTTTCGGATTCTCTTCTGCCAGCTGCGTGATCACCGCCCCGACCTGATCCGGTGAACAGTCATTGACACAGACCACCTCATAATCATATTCCTTTTTTTCCGATACGACACGGATGATCTCGTCGATGACCTCCTTAATCGTCTTCTCGCTCNNGTAACATGGTANTACAANACTGATACGCTNTTTTACCGTCTGCATCTTACGGCNNTNCCTCCTATNACCGGTCNGTTCAGNGCCTTTNTTATCTATCACAAAACTGCAAAACCGTTTTGTCCGGCTTACATAACTCTTTGTATTTAATCATCCAAACAGCGCATACACCGCTATACCGGCAATGATCAATAACAATCCGCTTATCTTCCTGACATTTATGCTCTCCCGAAAGATCACGATCCCGAATATTGTCACATAAATATAGCTGGTCGCCTCCAGAATGGGACCCAGGGACAGCGGCACCACACGGTATGCATATACAGAGATCAGCGTCGTCCCAACAAAGATCACATATGCCGTAACCACCAGCAGATTCAGATATTCCCTGAGCTTTGAAGGATACTTTTTAAGCGCCGCCTTTTTCAGCATCACCTGTGAAACCGCGCCCAGAAACACTCCCAAAAGCAACAGTCCCGCATGCAGAAAAAGCTCCCGGTTCATAATGCCGCCTCCTGATCCTCTTCATGGTCGCCGGATGCGTAAAGCATCACCCCCGCAATGACCAGCACAGCGCCAAACACCTTTCCCCATGTGATCTTTTCCCGAAAGACCAACGCGCCCCAGACGATGCCCCATACTACAGTCACCGCCTTATTGGCATATGCCGTCATCAGCGGCAGCCTTTTTATAATCTGCTGCCAGAAAACCGCGTACGCACCCAGAAGAAGAAGCACTATCCCATAGCACAGCAGAAATCGGAAGCTCAGAAAAGGATATCCGGAAGCAAGCNTAGAAAAAACGGTACTCGCGGAATATACCAGCAGCAGAATATGAAGTCCTATATAAACATACATTTTTTTCTTCATCCGCTTCGGCTTTTCTCCTTGTTTTTTCTTTACTTCTTTTTTCTATGCTTATTTTTCTCAGATTATCACTATGATTCAGACTGTCTGAGCCCCTGCAAGCTTCTCAACCTCCGCTATGCTGAGAGCTGTAACTTCCGCGATCTCCTCTACCGTATATTTACCCCTTTTCAGCATTTTTAGCACAGTTTCTCTCTTTGCTTCCATTATACCCTGTTTTATACCTTGTTTTATACCCTGATCTAAAAACATTCTTGCACTTGTCTGAATCATTGGTCCTCTCATTATCTCACCTACGCCTTTCTGCACATTCTCATATTTCTGTGCAATTTTTTTAATGACATCAGCTGACAGTTCAATGATGATCCGCTTTTCAAACGCCCCGATAACCTNCTGTCGNTCCAGTTCATCAAGCCTTTCCAAAATATCCNTATACTCCGATTCGATTTTTTTCAGCTTCTGTTCNTTGTTANTATACTCAGGGAATTGCTTCTCATGTGAAAAAATATAAAACGGAAGCAGCATCAGCAGCCTTTTTTCAAAAATTTCATCCAGCGAATATTTCTGAATCTTCATGACCGGTATATCATACTGCACCGTTCCGCCCGGTGTAATGATCACATATTTCATTTTATCCGGCGTTTTTTTATGATTTCTAAGATACAGGACCACTGTATTCGGAAATGTTACTGTCAGTGTTTCCTCCGTAACTTCTCCCTCATCAAGCGCGATCTGTGCGTCATACTCAAAAAGCCGTATCGTGATCTTCCCGTCCGGCAGACTGCTCTCACACTCTATATGGTATTTTTTAACGCATTCTCCCTCAATACTAAAATTTGTATCTGTGATCCGTTCCTTATCAGCTTCCTCCTGCTGTTCTAAAAAATGTTCATTGGGAAAAAACCGGATCTCCTCTTCCCCTGTGTATGCTTCCCCAAAGATCTCATTAATCAGGGGAATGACCAGCTTCCGACAGTCATTTAAGATCGTCCGGAATGCTCCGTCGTATATATTGCCCATACTTTAATCCTTTCCAAGTCTGCGCGACTTTATTATATCATTTTTTTATTGTTAATACAAGCGTTTGCGCATCATATGACAGGTTTTGAGCTCATATAATCCGCAATGGCACACTACCCTCCCCATGATCATAAGCTCCGACAACATTCCCTGCACGGTAGAAATATTCAGGGTCTTATCCATCCCACTTCCCTGTGCCAGCAGGCAGTTTAATATTTCATCCGCAGTCATCCCCTTTTCTCTTATTAATCGCAGGATTCTTTCTCCTATATTTTTTTCTGCTTCCGTATTTCCTTTTCTATCTGTCTCCGTCACTTCCATTGCTTCTTTTCTTTTTTCTATTTTTTCTGTTTTCCTCTTTTTTTCTCTTTTCTCCGCTTCCTCTCTTTCCCCTATTTCTTCTCTCTCCCCCGTTTTTTCTTTTTTCTCCTTTGCACCCACTCCGCTTCTTTCATTCCATCTTTCTTTCTCACCCGCCTTTTCTCCTGCACCTTCCCCTTCTGTTTCTTTTATTCCTTCCGGTCTCCGGCAGTAGTTTCTTTCCCCTGTCGTTCCTTCCTCCTGTACCCAGTGGCAGTTTCTTTCCCACGCCTGCCATGCCGCCTCTGCCAGATCATCGATATCCGCCACCACTCCTGCGCCTTCCAGGATCATCCTGTTGCATCCGCGGCTGAGTTCGTCCGTGATTCTTCCCGGCACCGCATAAACCTCTTTGCCCTGTTCCAATGCCATATTCACGGTGATTCTCGTCCCGCTCCGTTCCTTTGCCTCTATCACAAGGATCAGATCAGACAGACCGCTGATGATACGGTTGCGCATCGGAAAATGGCGCGCTTCCGGCTTTGTTCCCGGCGGGAATTCCGAAAGGACGCCGCCCTGTATCTGCAATGTCTGATAAAGCGTCCTGTTCGACAACGGATAACAGATATCCACGCCGCAGCCCAATACCCCATAGCTCATCCCGCCATGCTCCANTGCGCTTCTCTGGGCGATCCCGTCGATACCATCCGCCATTCCGCTGACTACCTGGATCCCCCGCCCTGCCAGTCCTGCCGCCAGATCCGCAGCCACAGTCCTGCCATACTCCGAACACATCCTTGCTCCGATAACCGCAACGCAGGGCATCGTTTCCGCGGGAAGCCTTCCTATGTAATACAGTAGAAACGGCTTGTCCGGGATCTCCCTAAGCCTTCCCGGATATATGTGGTCATCAAAGCATACAGTTTTGACTCCTTTCTTCTTCAGCCTTTGCCATTCTCCCGACAAATCCCAGCGTCTTCTGCATTCTATAAAATTTACCTTCTGCCGTTCATTCAGCCTCTGTTCCTGCCGGATATCTTTTTCCGCCAAGCCCCATACCCGACGCGCACATCTATAATGCTCCACAAGCCTGATTGCCGCAGCCGCGCCGATTCCTTCTACACACATCAGGAAATGCCTGCATGCCCGTTCGTATTCCATCCCTGTTTTTTCTTTTTCAGCATCCATATGTTCAACCATACTCCCTTCTTACTCTAATTCCCTGTATTTTTCTCCGGCTCCGATAACATATCGGTTTTGTCATGACTGTTATAATTCCCGGTATTTATCCTCCAGTCCCCGGTAACATACTGCTTCCGTCAGATGCTCCCTGCGAATCCTCTCTGATCCTTCCAGATCGGCTATCGTCCTTGCCACCTTCAGCGCTTTATGATAGGAACGGCTGCTCAGATTCATCTTATAAAATATCTCTTCCATATATTTTTCCTCCGCCTGATCCAGCAAGATAAACTTTTCTATCTCCTTTGGACCGAGCTGTCCGTTAAACAGGATATTCCTTCCCTGATATCTTTTCTTCTGCATCCTTCTTGCCCGTTCGACACCTTCCCGCAGCATGGCGCTGCTGCTCCCTNTCTGTCTTCCNTTAAGTTCCTGNTACTTCATNTTCGGCGCATCANTNCAGANATCNATCCTGTCNATAATCGGTCCCGAAAGCCTCTCCACATANCGCCTNACCNTTTCCGGCGTNCACNTGCAGCGGTTGNCATNCGGATAATAGCCGCNGGGGCAGGGATTCATCGACGCCANCAGCATAAAATCAGCCGGAAATATGCAGCTTCCCTTACTGCGCATAATATGTATCTTTTTATCTTCCATAGGCTGTCTTAAAAGTTCCAGGATGTAGGAAGGGAAATGAACGATCTCATCCAGAAAAAGGATCCCTTTATGAGAAAGACTGATGAGCCCCGGCTGCGGCGTCCTGCCTCCTCCTGCGAGTGCCTGCTGCGTCACCGTATGGTGCGGACTCATAAAAGGCCGTTTTGTGACCAGTATCTCATCTTCTCCAAGCAGTCCCGCTACGCTGTATACTTTTGATACCTCCATGCTTTCCTCCGGCGTCAACGGCGGCAGGATGCCGGGCAGACGTTTCGCCGCCATCGTTTTTCCCGCCCCCGGCGGTCCGATCATCAGGATATTATGAAATCCCGCTGCCGCGATCTGCATCGCCCGCTTAATGCTTTCCTGCCCGCTCATTTCCGCATAATCCATCTCTCCGGTCTGTGTGATCCCCTGAAACAATGCCGCCACATCAACCACCGTCGGTATGATCATCTCCCTCTGCCCTGTCTCATCGGACTGCAGATACAAAAGTGTCTGTTCCAGATTTTCCACACCGATCACCTCGATCCCCTGAACCACTGCGCACTCCGACGCATTGCTTTTGGGAACGATGCATTTTCTGATGCCCTTTGCTTTCGCCTCGACCGCCATCGGCAGGATCCCATGTACGCCCTTTACCTCTCCCGCAAGTCCAAGCTCCCCAACGATCATCACAGCCTCCGTCCTCTCCGGCGGGAAATATCCCAGCGCCGCCAGCAGCGCCATGGCGATCGGCAGATCATATCCCGTTCCCTCCTTAGGCAGATCTGCCGGTGAAAGGTTGAGCGTGACCCGCATCGGCGGCAGCGAGATCTCACTGTTTTTCAGCGCAACCCTCACTCTCTCTTTCGCTTCCCGCACTTCCTTGCCCAGCGACCCCACCATATCGATACACGGCAGTCCATTGGACACATCCGCCTCTACCCTGACAAGATAACTTTCAATTCCGCGAAGCGCGCCTGTTGTAATCACCGCAACCATAAATCCTTCCTCCTTTTTCCATAATGTAATTTTTGTAATCAACGCTGTCGCTTTATAAAAGCGAACAATTTTGAATACCCAAACTCTAAATATTTAAAATAATCAATAATAAAAACTAAAATAAATCAAATAATGAAAACATTTAAAATAATCAATAATGAAAACCAAAATAAATCAAATAATGAAAATGATTTGAAAATAATCAAAAAGCAGAAATAACCGCATCAACACAAATGAATCTCAAAATGAAGATAACATGAAAACAAAAATAATTCCCAATACGCATACGATCAAATCGAAAATGATTTCCAAATAAAAATAACAAATAACGAAAATCACTCCCGAAAAACTTAAAATGAAAAAATAAGAAATAGATTGCGGCCGGCCGGATGACCAGCCGCAAAAGACTTCATTAGATCACAAAACAATCAAGAAACACTAATAAGCATTAACAAAATATCAACAAGTCATAAACAAAGCATTAGCAATTATAAATAAAGCATTAACAACCATAAAAAAACTATAAACATTCCACAAACAAACTGCAAGCAATTGCAGGCAACCCACCGTTTAATGCATCTTCTGTGCCATTCCATCCGGATCGACCGCATACTGAATCGCCATCTCTTTGGAAATCTTTCCTTCCTGGAACAGTGCCATGATCGCCTCATCCATCGCAATATTACCCAGCTTTCGAGTGGTCTGCATAACAGAAAGCAGCTGATGTGATTTACCTTCACGAATTAGGTTACGCACTGCGGAATTGGAGATCATGACCTCAAATGCAGCAGCCCGTCCGCGTCCATCCTGCGTCGGGATCAACTGCTGGGAAATAACCGCTTCCAGTACGTTTGCCAGCTGTACCCTGATCTGCGCCTGCTGATGCGGCGGGAATACGTCGATGATACGGTCAACGGTACTTGCCGCGCCGATGGTATGTAAGGTAGAAAGAACCAAATGGCCTGTCTCGGCTGCGGTTACCGCAACAGAGATCGTCTCAAAATCTCGCATCTCTCCTACCAGAATAACATCCGGATCTTCTCGCAACGCAGCACGAAGTGCATTTTCATAGCTCATGGAGTCAAATCCGATCTCACGCTGGTTTACCATCGACATCTTATGTAAATGCAGGTACTCGATCGGGTCTTCNANCGTAATGATATGCGCATCCCTGTGCTCATTTACCTGANTGATAATCGATGCAAGAGACGTTGACTTACCGGAGCCTGTAGGTCCCGTAACCAAGATCAGCCCCCTCTTTCTGGTATATAGCTCTACAAAGGCATGTGGCAGTCCTAATTGCTCCGGAGAAGGAACGACCGTATTAACTGCTCTTANCGCCATCGCTACAGAGCCGCGCTGACGGAACGCATTAACTCGGTATCTNCCAANTCCGTCCAACGCAAAGGACATATCAAGCTCGCCCTTGCTGTTAAAGATCTCTCTCTGATGGTCTGTCGTAATCGCCAGAAGCATCTCCAAAGTATCGTCTGCGGTAAGCACCGGAAAGTTCTCCATACTTACCAAATGCCCATTAACACGCATCTTAGGCGGCAGAGCAACTGTCAAATGAATATCGGATGCTTTTGCCTGTACTGCCGTAGCAAGAATTTCATTAATCTTTGGCATCTCATCTAC
>WFLX010059777.1_pt1 | contig 11083 bp, 8 predicted proteins | sample 4967041 | NCBI WGS metagenome assembly WFLX01 (sample SAMN12857096, study PRJNA449069) | gut metagenome | isolation source: stool from male and female vole | host: Microtus ochrogaster | place: USA:Florida | collected 2017 | reverse complement strand
ATTATGCTCTAAAAAAAGTTCACGGCCACCATTTCCTCTCCTAACTTATGCACATGCGACAGTATTAGCCGCTCATTCTCCTCTGTCGGCTTCTCTGTCCCTTTGATATAGCTCCTCAATAATGAAGCATTAAAGCCTATTGCTTTCGCAAACTCTCCTACATTAATTTCCTTATGGGTAAGAAAGAATCTTTGCAATGGGGTGGGTTCTGCGTCTTCATAGAAAAAACTTTCAAAACTTATATCCTCATCCAAATCTCTCCAATGAAATCCGCCATACCCTATTGAATAATTATTTCTATCCTCTACAGTCGCCTCTTTTAGATTTGGATACCATAGTAAGGACTGACGATATATCCCGCCTTTCTCATCCTTACCATATATATATTCCGCATCAAACCAAATTTCAATGATTTTCATTGCTGCATTATTTAAAATGTTTATTCCATCTTTTTATTATCAAGTCGGCGTTCTCGTCAATCGCCCCCTTTATCTTTTTTAGGTCATTTGCCTTTAGATTGTATTTCTCTTTTAAATTGAATGTTTCTCCATCCCATTCATACTTAGCCATCCCCCCATTTCCCTCAACGTGTACGTGCGGAGGCTCATGTTCTCTACTGTAAAAGAAAAATAGATATCCAAATAATCGAAATAGTTCAGGCATAATGATGACTTTTTATTTTATAACGCGAATATAACAATTTATTTTCAAACTACATCAATTTCCTTCCAAAAAAAAATTAAATTACAAAATCCCCCGCCATCTGGAATCTGCCCTCTGGCATCTTACCCCACCCTTAGGGGTGACGGGGTAATTAATAAAATTCCCCCTTGCAAAAGTTTCTTTTTTTTTGTATCTTTGCGAAAACTTTCTGCCCACGAGCGAACTGAGATACCCCGTCGCCCCTAAGCAAATCAGTCCAATAAAAAAACAATCATGATAAAATCCAACTTAATCACACTGCTATTAATCTTAGCAGCAGCACTGGGACTCAATGCCCAAGTAACCTCCGTCCCATCTCCTCTCCAAGAGGATGCAAAGGATGTAAAAATCCTTTTCCATGCCGATCAAGGCAACAAAGGACTTATGGGACTCCCCGCCACAACAAAAATCTATGCCCACACCGGCGCTTGCCTCAGCAACGGCCAAGACTGGGTCAACGCTCCAGTATGGGGAACCAACACTGAGAAATATCAGCTCACTTACGTCGAAAAGGATCTTTGGCAACTCTACATCGGCGATATCCGCCAATTCTATGGCATCACAGACCCTTCCGTAAATGTCACTAAATTGGCATTCGTATTCCGCACTGCTGACACCTCAAAAGCCGGAAGAGCAGAGGGAGACAAGGACATTTTCCTAAATGTAGTGGGTTCCGGACTCCAGGTTGCCATCGAATCAAGCCTCAGCGGTTCGATTGTAACCCCATCCACAGCCCAAGTCACTTTCAATGTCGGCACCACAAAGGCTGCTGATATCTCCCTCTCTGTCAACGGCACAGAGATAGGAAGCGCAAAAGCCACTACACTCCTGACTAAAGCCTACACTTTCCCCGGCGTAGGCAATTATGAAGTGAAGGCAACTGCCTCTGCAAATGGCCAGACTGTCACCGACACTAAAAACTATGTGTTTGTAGAGGATTCCAAGGCAGAAAACTATCCCGGTGGCACCCCAAAGATGGGTCCTGTGAAGAACGCTGACGGAAGCGTCACTTTCTGTTTGGGTGCTCCCGGCAAAAACAGCGTGATGCTGATCGGAGCATGGAACGACTATACTCCCGACAATAACTATGTGATGAATTATCAGGATGTAGATGGTCTCCGCTATTTCTGGACCACTGTCAAAGGCCTTGACAACACAAAGCGATACGGCTACTACTTCCTCGTAGATGGTTCTCTCAAAGTGAGCGACCCTTATGCCCGATTGGTGCTCGACCCATGGAACGACAAATATATCTCCACTGATGTCTACCCCAATCTTCCCGCCTATCCATTCGACGTGATAGATGGCGTCCCATTGGCTATATATCAGGGCAACATCAACGATTACAACTGGAAAGTAGAGGATTTTAAGGGTGCCTCCTCTTCCGATCTCATCATATATGAGCTTCTTTTCCGCGATTTCACCGGCACTGAGGGCGCAGCCAACGGCAACGGCACTGTCCGCAAGGCAATCGAAAAGATTCCTTATCTAAAGACTCTCGGCGTAAATGCAATCGAAGTGCTCCCGATAATGGAATTCAACGGCAATATCTCTTGGGGATATAATCCCAACTTCTATTTCGCTCCCGACAAGGCCTATGGCACTCCTTCCGACTATAAGGAATTTATCGACATTTGCCACCAAAATGGCATCGCAGTAATCCTCGACATGGTGTTCAACCAGAGCGACGGCCTGCATCCTTGGTATCAGATGTATATGCCAAGCCAAAATCCTTTCTACAATATGAATGCCCCACATGCCTACAGTGTACTCAACGACTGGAATCAGGGATTCCCAATGGTGCAGGAGCAATGGAAGGATGTTCTCGAATATTGGATGACAGAATATAAGTTTGACGGTTTCCGCTTCGACCTCGTGAAGGGTCTGGGCAATAATGACTCATATGCTAATTCAGGCGATGCCGCCACAAATGCCTTCAATCAGTCGCGCATCGACCGCATGCGCGAGCTTCAGAAAGTAGTGGAGGCAGTCAATCCAAATGCTTATTTCATCAACGAGAATCTTGCATCTGCTAAAGAAGAGAATGCCATGGCAGAGACAGGGCAGCTCAATTGGGCAAATCTCAACAATGCCGGTTGCCAGTTTGCTATGGGCTACCAGAGCGACAGCGATCTCAACCGTATGTATGCTCCTAAAGACCAGCGCACTTGGGGCTCGACTGTGTCATATCTTGAAAGCCACGATGAGCAGCGCCTCGCCTACAAGCAAGACCAGTGGGCGCCAGCAGGAATAAAGGGTAATGTGCCAAACTCTATGCACCGCCTTGGAAGCGCCGCAGCACAGATGATCCTTGCCCCGGGCGCACACATGATATGGCAATTCTCCGAACTCGGCAACTACGACAATACCAAGGATGCCAACGGCGGCAACAACACCGACCCAAAGACTGTACGCTGGAATCTCTTGGACAATCCTTACAGAAAGGGCCTCTACGACAACTATTCCGAATTGATAGCAATACGCAATAAGAACACCGACCTCTTTGCNGANACCGCTTNCTTTGNNATCAANTGCAGCCAATCCGATTGGACCAACGGACGCACACTCGTGTCGCGCGCAGGCGACAAGGAACTGATCACAGTAATCAATCCAAATATCGACAAGGAGATTANTGTCAAGGTAAGTTTCAGCAAGACTACTGATTCTGCCTATCAGATTCTGTCGAAATCTTTCGACAGCAATCCATCCTACAGTGTCACTGCCGGCACTGTGACTGTTCCTGCCAACTGCTATGTCGCCATCGCATCTATGGAAGTGACCGAAGTGGAAGGAATCTGGAGCGATACCGCTGAGTCCACTCTGCGACTGCACCGCGAAGCAGGAAGCATCGTGATCGACTACTCGGCTTCTCCCGTAGAGATATATACAATTGATGGCCGCAAGGTTGCAGCCATCATGGAGACCGGACGAGTTGATGTCGCTTCAGGCATCTACATCGTCTCCAACGGTAAAGATAAGGTCAAGATTATTCTCTGACCGTTTCCCCTCTCAGAGTAGCNGAAGAGGCGTCAGTNNCTCGAACGCNGACAAAANCNCCGGGCTTGAAATCCCCTCNTGGGAAGACCACCACCTNATTCTGCGATGTGCGTCCGAAAAGTTCANCTGAGCTTCGCTTCGACACTCCCTCCACAAGCACCTCAAACTCCTTCCCGACATCGCGTCGGTTTGACTCAAGGCTCAACTCGTTTTGCAAGGCAATCATACGGTTGAGCCTTTCTATTTTTATTTCCTCCGGGACATTGTCAGGAAGATTCTTAGATGCGAATGTGCCGGGGCGCTCCGAATATTTAAACATAAAGGCACTGTCGAATCCCGCTTCCCTCATCAGCGACAAGGTCTGCTGGAAATCCTCTTCCGACTCGTTGTGGAATCCGGTAAACATGTCGGTGGAGATTCCGGCTTCGGGCAGAATCCTGCGGATTGCTGCAATGCGGTCGAGATACCATTCACGGGTATACTTGCGGTTCATGTCTTTCAGCACGCTGTTGCTGCCGCTCTGCACCGGCAGATGTATATGCCGCGCAATATTAGGATGCTCAGCCATCACTTCGAGCGTCACGTCACTCATATCCTTAGGATGAGATGTTGTGAATCGGATTCTCATGTCGGGCGCAGCCTCCGCCACCATTGCTAAAAGAGCCGGGAAATCCACTTTTGTCCCATCTTCTCTCTCGAAGGAATAGGAATTCACATTCTGCCCAAGCAGGGTCACTTCCTTGAATCCACGCTCTCTTAAATCCGCAAGTTCTCGGAGTATACTTTCCGGCTCACGCGAGCGCTCACGTCCTCGGGTGTATGGCACTATGCAATATGAGCAGAAATTATTGCATCCGCGCATGATGGAGATAAATCCGCTGACTCCGGCATTTCCAATGCGACNCGGCAATACATCGCGGTATGTCTCGGTAAGGCTAAGGTCTATGTCCATGGCCTTTTCCCCGGCCTCTGCCGCTGCAAAAAGTTCCGGCAACTGCAGGTAACTGTCGGGCCCTGCCACTACATCCACACCATAATCCTCAATCAGAGTCTGCTTCAGGCGCTCTGCCATGCATCCGATCACCGCTATGATGATCTTTCTCCCCGTCTTGCGGCGATAGGCCTTCCAATGGCTGATGCGCTGATAGATCTTTTGCTCGGCGTTTTCGCGGATGGAGCAGGTATTGAAAATGATTGCAGAGGCCTCATTGTCGTTGTCGGTCGGTTCATAACCGGCCATTCCCAAAACAGACGCCACCACCTCCGAATCTGCCACATTCATCTGGCATCCGTAGGTCTCTATGCGCACTTTCTTGGAAAAAGTGCAGTTTTTATCGTCTACAAGTCGAAAAACAGTGTCCATACTATTTGATATTTGAAAGATATTTCCTAAATTTGTACCAAATTATTAATTCGTCTACAAAATTACACAATAAATCTATTTGTTACAAATGAGCATCCCTTTTATTTCGGCCGAAGAGGCTGCTTCCTACATCAAAAACGGTGATAATGTAGGTTTATCGGGCTTCACCGCTTCCGGTACGCCTAAAGTTGTAACAGTTGCCTTGGCTAAGCGNGCCAGGGAACTCCATGAAAAAGGACTCCCNTTCAAGATCAATCTCTTCACGGGAGCATCTACCAACGACCACGTCGACGGCGAACTCGCTCGTGCCGANGCAATCGCGATCCGCACCCCCTATCAGGGCCACAGCGACTCCCGTAAGGCTATCAACGCACAGGCCATTAATTATTTCGACGGCCACCTCAGCATGCTGGCTCAGGACCTTCGCTATGGTTTCTATGGCGACATCGACGTGGCCATCATCGAAGTGACTGAGATGAGCCCCAACGGTGATGTTATTCTTGGCGCCGGACTCGGAATGACCCCGACTCTCGCTAAAATGGCTAAGAAGATCATACTTGAATACTCAAGCTACTACAAGACCTCTTTCCGTGGTTTCCACGACAATTATGTGCCACTTGATCCTCCTCACCGTCGTGAAATCCCTATCTATAAGCCATCAGACCGTATCGGCTCTACAGTGCTCCACCTCGACCCGAAGAAAATCATCGGTGTCGTTCCCTCAAATGCTTCTGAGGGCGTGAAGCCCTTCACTCCTTCTGATGAAGTGACTCATCAGATCGGTGAGAATGTCTGCAACTTCCTCGTGCAGCAGCTCCGTTCCGGTATGCTTCCTAAGGAGTTCCTCCCCATTCAGTCTGGTGTAGGCAACGTGGCAAACTCAGTGCTTTATGGACTCGGTGAGAACCCTGACATTCCTCCTTTCGAGATGTATACCGAGGTGATTCAGGATGCTGTGATGAGCCTTATGGAGCAAGGTCACTGCAAGTTTGCTTCTACATGCGCCATGACTTTCTCCGACGATGCAATGCTCCACTTCATGGAGAACATCGACTTCTTCCGCGATAAGATTCTGCTTCGCTCCGGTGAAATCTCAAATAGCCCTGAAATAGTGCGCCGACTCGGTGTAATCACTATGAATACGGCTCTTGAGGCTGATATCTATGGCAATGTCAACTCTACTCATGTGCTTGGCACTAAGATGATGAATGGCATCGGTGGCTCGGGCGACTTCACCCGCAATGCATATCTCTCCATCTTCTCCTGTCCATCAGTACAGAAAGGTGGCAAGATCTCCGCTATCGTGCCTATGTGCTCACACATCGACCATTCAGAGCACTCCGTGAATGTCCTCATCACAGAGCAAGGCGTAGCCGACCTCCGCGGCAAGGATCCTCGCCAGAGAGCAGCTACTATCATCGAAAACTGCGTTCACCCGATGTATAAGGAAATCTTGTGGGATTATCTGAAACTCGCCAACAAAGGCGTCAAGGCTCACACCCCNCNNCATCTCCACGCAGCNTTCGCCCTCCACGAGACCTTCATCGACTGTGGCGACATGTCGCAAGTAGACTTCGCAAAATACTACTAAATCTAATTTAGAATTTAGAATTTAGAATTGAGAATTTTGANNNTTGAATTTGAGATTTGGAGTTCCCCCTTTAGGGGGTTAGGGGGCCGATTAGAATTTAGTTCCCTTCTAAGATAAAAGAATTAGAAGCCGCCGAAATTTCGGCAGCCTCTAATTCTTTTAAATCTCCTAAGGCCCTCACACTCCCCCCCTTTAGGGGATAGGGGGCCTCCATGCCTATTCCGTCTCAAGCGGGAAAAGCTTGCAGCCACCCTTCTTCTTGATGTCGGGAGTCCCTTTATAGTAGATCTTGGTCTTGCCGATTCCTGTCACATTGAGNGTATTCACTGGCCAGCAACCGATCGAGCCGCTCCCAAATGTCTTGCACACTACNCTGACTGCTTCCAGACGGTCTGCCTGGATTGTGCCATTCCCAAGCATATTGAAGTTCGCTTGCTCACAGTGGCCTGAAAGCGTAATCGTGCCATTTCCAGATTTTATGGCTGCCGAAATCTTGGTGGCTTTCACATCATTAGCAATTATAGCGCCATTGCCCATTATTGAGCAACTGAATTCACTTGTAGGTGCTACTGACTTCAGAGTCAACGTTGATTCCGCTGAAAGCGATGCATTATTTAGAAAATCCGAGTAGATATACAATGTCGGCAATTCCGGATCATCCACATAAGGAGTCTCCACCTGAATACGAAGTTTCTCACCCTTTTGGGTAATAATGAAAGCCCTGGCATATTTCTGGTCCCCCTCATAAGTTACGCGACTTGGGGTGCCATTGGCTCCAACATACACCACATTGACATTGTCATCAACCGACACCTTACTGAATTGCCCTACCGGCAAAGTGAATTCCTTAGCGCTAATCTGAAGGCAGCCCATCAGCACTGCCAAAACAATTAGAATCCGTCTTATCTTCATAACCTAAAAATTAATTTCAATTTCAACTTAATAATCCCCAAAGCCCCTAAATTCTCCCCCTTTAGGGGGTCGGGGGGCCTAGCTTCCCGGGCTCCCCCCCCTAAAAAAATCTCTCCTCTATCTCCCTCATGATATTCTCAAGTTCCTCCTCCGTCTCCGCCCGAAGCAGACGTATACGGGTCTCCCGGAAGTCAGGAATCCCCTTCAGAAGCGGCGTAGAAGCCAAATGTCGCCTCACATGGAGTATTCCCCTATATTCATCTATCCGGTCGATAGATTCGCGAATCTGACGCCTTAGAAGCGCAAACTTCTCCTCGTTCGTTATTTCCGGAAGAATCCCCGTGGCAAGGTACTCTTTCACCTCCCTGAATATCCAAGGGGCCCCAAAACTGGCTCTCCCTATCATCACACCATCCACTCCATACGTCTCAAAAGCCTTTTTGGCCTGCTCCGAACTCCGTATGTCGCCATTTCCGATGATTGGAATCTCCATGCGAGGATCAGCCTTCACCTCCCCTATCAGCGTCCAATCAGCCTCTCCGGTATACATCTGCGAGCGCGTGCGCCCATGGATGGTCAGAGCCTTTATGCCGCAGTCTTGCAGGCGCGGGGCAAGGTCGGTGATTATCTTATTCTCGCAGTCCCACCCCAGGCGAGTCTTGACAGTGACAGGGATATCTACGGCATCCACCACCGCCTTGGTGATGGCAAGCATCTTCTCCGGATTGCGCAGCATTCCTGCCCCGGCTCCCTTTGCCGCCACCTTCTTCACTGGGCATCCAAAATTGATGTCCAGGATATCAGGATGTGCCTGCTCCACAATCTTCGCTGCCTCCACCATCGCTTCCGGTTCGCGCCCATAGATCTGAATAGCCACAGGGCGCTCCCTGTCATCAATAGTGAGTTTGCGCGTTGTGGAGTTTATATTACGCACGAGAGCCTCTGCCGACACGAATTCCGTGTAGACCATCGCCGCCCCCTGCTCTCGGCAGATGAGACGAAACGAAGGATCCGTGACATCCTCCATCGGAGCCAACATCACCGGACGTTTCCCAATATTTATCTTACCAATGCATAATTCACAATTCATAATGCATAATCTTTTTTTAATTCATAATGCACAATACATATGATCCATGATCTCGAGCATAATTATGAATTATGCATTATGAATTATGCATTTATAAAAGAGTCAATCGTGAGCAGCGACTCGGTGCAAGCATTTCTGCAGCCTCTCGGAGTTGCGATGCCGTCACTTCCTTTATCCTTGCAGCTGTATAAGACATATCATAGATCTCTCCCCGCAAAAGGAGGCTCTTTCCCATATTGATTGCCATATTCTCCCGGTTGTCAGTGCTGACAAGAAGTTGACCGCAATATTGGGTCTTAATCTTGTCGAGCATACGGTCGGTCATGGTGTGCTGTGCCAGACGGTCCAATTCCTTGCGCACGATAGAAAGACACTTCTTCACGTTGCTCTTGTCGCATCCAATGTAGACCGACCAGAGTCCGCAGTCGCTAAACATGGAGTTGAAACTGTCTACGGCATACACCAACCCCCTCTTCTCCCTCAATTCATTATTCAGCAGACTGCTCATGCAAGGTCCCCCGATATAGTTATTGAGCAAATAGAGTGCATATCTCCGGGGATCATCACTACTCACAGTGCGAGTCCCGAAGATGGTATGGGCCTGAAAACCGTCATTGTCAATCACCTCGTCAAAAGGAGGCAACTCCAATGGAATCTCACGAGCAGGGCGACGGAAAGGGAAATTCAGAAGCCCGAAATGTTTCTCCACTCGCTTAATGAGCTTTTCAGGATCATCAGGAGCGGAAATATAGACCACCATATTCCCTGGAGTATAGTTCAGATCAAGAAACTGTCGGCATTCCCTTCCGGTCAAAGCACGCACACTCTCCGGAGTGCCGAGTATATTGTGGGCCAGAGCATTCCCCCTGAAGATACGTTCCTCATATTCATCATATACATTTTCCGACGGAGTGTNAAGATATGATTTTATCTCNTCCACCACCACCTCATGCNCTGTNTNTACTTCGNGGGAAGGGAAAAGAGAATTCGCGATAATATCGGCAAGAAGTTCAATTGCGCGGTCGGCATACCCTGCCGGAGCGCTTGTATAGATGATAGTATTTTCCTTAGAAGTGCTCGCGTTCAGTTCCCCACCGATGCTTTCCATACGAGCAGAGATAGCAGAGGAGCGTCTTTTCCACGTCCCCTTGAAGATGGTATGCTCCACGAAATGGGCAAGCCCATGATGAGCGGCAGCCTCATCGCGGCTTCCACTCCCCACCACCACCCCGATGTAGGCCACTTTAGCATCAGTCTGGCAGAGAGCCACCCTCAGCCCATTAGGCAATATATGAGTTACATAATTCATTCTGCAAAATTACTCAAAATTTCCGAAATACAAAAACATCCCCCCAAAAACTAAATCAAAGAAGCGCCCTCAAAGCGCAGCCCATGGAAAGCAGGCATTCCTGCCTGCGCCCCACCAAGTCGAGTAGATACATAAAATCCCCCCTTTAGGGGGCTAGGGGGCTTATAGAGTTCCCCCCTTTAGGGGGTTAGGGGGCCAAAAAAAGGCGACCCCCAAAAAGAAGCCGCCATTAAAAAATATCTTTTAAAGTCAAAAATCAAATATAATTGCTCCAAACGCCCACAATCTGATGCAACTCAGGAGAAGCCATAGTGCGGAAATCAGTCAGCATAGTATCCCCGGCAACATTTACGAATCGAAGCATAGAGTCGAAAGAGACATCAAGAGTGACAAGTGTCGGGTTCTGAGCCACATTGACTCTCTGAAGCTGGTTGAAGTTGCTAAGCATCACAGTAGAGAGGTTGTTGTACTGGAGGTCAACGAATGCAAGGTTCTGGCAATTTTCAACAGAGAACTGAGTCAGTGAGTTGTAAGGGAGCCAGAGATCGCTCAACATCGGGCAGCCGCTGATGCCAAAGCTTGTCATGTGGTTGTCGCTTGCAAGAAGAGTGAAGAGAGCAGGAAGATTCTGGATGTAAAGCTTAGACATCTTGTTGTCGCTCACGTTCAGGTTCTGAAGNGAAGTAAGACCTGAAAGAGAAACTTCCTCAAGTTCGTTGTAGCTTGCATAGAGGTGCTTAAGTGCTGTGCAGTCAGTCACCACGAGCTGCTCAAGACGGTTGTTCATCACATTCAGAGTCTCAAGATTTGCAGAATTGGCGACGTCGAGAGAAACGAGGAAGTTGCTTGCGATGTTGAAGTTCTTAAGCAATGGAACTCCACTGAGGTTGATCTCAGAAAGACGATTGCGATAGAGTTTCAGAGTCTGGAGCTGTGGGCAATTCTGAGCGGAGAAATTCTTAAGCTGATTGCGGCCTGCATTCACTTCTACGAGAGCCGGGCAATTGTCTACGATAAGGCTTGTGAGCTCATTGTCGGAAACATCCACTGAAGTAAGAGCCGGGAAATTGCTGAGGTCGAGAGTACCCTGGAGTTTCTTTCCCTTGAGATCGATAGCAA
>WFLX010115802.1_pt1 | contig 11087 bp, 10 predicted proteins | sample 4967041 | NCBI WGS metagenome assembly WFLX01 (sample SAMN12857096, study PRJNA449069) | gut metagenome | isolation source: stool from male and female vole | host: Microtus ochrogaster | place: USA:Florida | collected 2017 | reverse complement strand
ATATTTATAAAGACATTCTATATACGCTGGATTGGAGTGCAAGCTGTAGGATATTCTGCACCTCCACCCACGATCTAAAACAAGACGTACATTGCCCTAACCCGTAGCCATGAAGTTGGATCACAACACCGCTCCAACTTCATGACAGGGCGCAGTCAGGTAAACAGCTATATAAAAAAGGACCCCAAGGGGAGACCATGGGGTCCCTAAATAGACGATTAAAAATAAATACATAGCTACTTTTGCACGCTAAACTTATCTGTCCACAGCTTGAATTCTTCATCTGTTGCCAACACGCTGTGACTGTCAGATACCTTATGATAACTTCCTTTGGTATATTCAATTCCGGAATTTGCATAATCATAGCCTACAGCAATACGAGTCCGCTCCACATTAGGGTCTGCGTGGGGAATTGCAGACAACAGGCTTTTGGTATAAGGATGGATTGGGTGATCAAAAATGTCCTCAGTCGTCCCAGTTTCCACCAGATGCCCCAGATGGAGCACACCAATTCGATCTGAAATATACTTTACCATAGACAGATCATGGGCAATGAACAAATAGGCGGCCCCCAGTTCTTTTTGCAGCGTCTTCATCAGGTTGACCACTTGGGCCTGAATGGACACATCTAACGCCGAAATCGGCTCGTCCGCAATAACCAGCCTTGGTCTCATAATCAACGCCCGAGCAATCCCGATGCGCTGGCGCTGGCCGCCGGAAAATTGGTGCGGATAGCGGTTGGCGTGTTCCCGGGCCAGTCCCATGCGTTCCATGATGCGCAGTACCTTCTCCTGGCGCTCCTCTCGAGAGCAATACAGGTGATGGATGTCCAGCCCTTGGGCAATGATATCCCCCACCTTTTTCCGGGGATTGAGGCAGGCCATGGGGTCCTGGAAAATCATTTGCATCCTGGTGCGCAGATGACGGACCGCCTCCGGCTCCAGCCGGCCGGAAATCTCCACCCCCTCGAAGGTCACCTTCCCTCCGGTTGGTTCGTAAAGGCGGATAATGGATCGTCCGATGGTGGATTTTCCCGATCCGGATTCTCCCACCAGGCCATAGGTTTCTCCCTCATCGATGTAGAAGGAAACGCCGTCCACCGCCTTCACCGTATACTGCTTGTTTACCTTAAAATACTGCTTCAGGCCTTCTACAACCAGCAGGTGTTCACTCATGTTTCCCGCCTCCCCGCTTCATTGCATCGATCCGCCGCCGCAGTGAGTCCGGCAGCTCTACCTTGGGCGCACGCTCATCCAGCAGCCAGGTGGCCGCAAAATGGGTATCACTGATCTGGAACTCCGGCGGTTCCTCTTTAAAATCCGCTTTCAGGGCAAAGCGGTTGCGGGGCGCGAAGGGGTCCCCCGCCGGCAGCTTCACCATGTTGGGCGGCGAACCGGGAATGGTGTACAGCGGCTCATCTCCCCGGGTCGACAAGTCAGGCATACTGGATAATAAGCCCCAGGTATAGGGATGGCGTGGATCATAAAAGACATCCTCCGCCGTCCCTTTTTCCACGATCCGCCCTGCGTACATCACTGCCACATAGTCAGCTACTTTGGCTACCACTCCCAGGTCGTGGGTAATGTAGATGACGGAAATGCCTGTCTTGCTCTGGATGTCCTTGATAAGCTCCAGGATCTTTGCCTGAATGGTGACGTCCAGAGCGGTGGTCGGCTCGTCACAGATCAGGATGTCCGGTCCGCAGGACAGGGCAATGGCGATGACCACCCGCTGGCGCATGCCACCGGAGAGCTGGTGAGGATAGTTTTTCATGCGCTTTGCGGCGTCTGTGATGCCCACCAGCTCCAGCAGCTCCACAGCCCGGGCCCGGGCCTGTGCCTTGGAATAGCGCAGGTGGCGGATCATTCCCTCCATCAGCTGCATTCCAATGGTCATGGTGGGGTCCAATGAGGTCATAGGGTCTTGGAACACCATGGATATGTGGGTGCCATTGATCCGTCGGCGCATCTCCCGCCGAGACAGTTTGAGCAGATCCTGCTGGGTACTGGTCCCGTCTTCCTCATAATGGTAGCGGATGGAGCCGGACTCAATGGTCTGGTTGGAGCTGGTGATGCCCATGACTGCCTTCACGGTCACGCTCTTCCCAGAGCCGGACTCCCCCACAATGGCCAATGTTTCCCCACGATAGAGGTCCAGATCCACACCCCGNACGGCGTTGACTGTNCCCGCNCCCGTTTGAAAGGATACGGTCAGGTCGCGGATCGTNAGCGTTTTCTCCCTCATCGCTCACATCTCCTTCATCTTGGGGTCAAAGGCATCACGCAGGCCGTCGGCCAGCAGGTTAAAACTGAGCATCAGCAGCGCCAGCACAATGACAGGACAAGCCACCATATAGGGGTACATCGTCATGGACTTGAACCCGTCACTGATCAGCGAGCCAAGACTGGCCAGCGGAGCTGGGATACCCAGGCCTATGAATGCCAGGAATGCCTCGGTAAAGATNGCGTTGGGAATGGTCATCATGCACATGACGATGATCTGACCAAAGATATTTGGCAAAATCTCCAGAAACATGATGGACACAGTGGATTCCCCCAGGGTGCGGGAGGCCAGTACAAACTCCTGTTCCTTGAGCCGGAGGGTCTGTGCCCGAGCCACCCGGCTCATGCCGATCCATTCCGTGATCATCAGCGCAATGGTGATGCTGGTCAGCCCCGGCTTCATCACCACGATGAGCAGGGTGACGATCACTGTAGTGGGGATGGTAGACAGGATCTCCACCACTCGCTGNAGGAGGAAATCCACCNTTCCTCCGAAATAGCCGGATACCAGCCCATAGCTCATACCCACAACGGTGTCAATGAGGATAGCCAACAGCGCCACGTAGAGGGACACCCGGGTGCCCGTCCAGGTACGGGCAAACTGGTCCCGGCCCAGAGTGTCCGTACCAAAGATGTGGGTCACATCTTTGATGCCCTTTTCCGCGTAGACNTCCACCTCCACAAGCTTGCCGTTCACTGTCTGGCTCTGCACACCGGAGAGAAAGGGGATGAACTCCAGCCCCGCTACATGGGGCGGCAGATTGCGCTGGGTCATGTCCTGGGTGCGGTAGTCATAGCCGCTCATGGCCGGGCCGGCCAGCGCCAGCAGCACAATGAGCACGATCATGAGCAGTCCAAAGACGGCACCCTTGTTTTTCGCGAAGCGGGACAGGGCGTCCCGCCAGAAGCTCTGACCGCCGTAGGCGCGGTCTGTCTCCAGGTCGCGGTGGCCAGCCAGCACAAAATCCTGGTCCGCCACGCCGGTCATGGATCTTTTTTCTGCCATCGTCAGCCACCCTCCTTTGCCAGACGAATGCGGGGATCGATGATCCCGTACAGGATATCCACGATCAGGATTACCGCGATGAACATGATACTGTACAGGAATACCACAGCCAGTACCACATTGTAATCGTTGAACTGGATGGCGGACACCAGTAGGCTACCCATGCCGGGGATGGCAAAGATGTGCTCCACCACCAAGCTGCCTGTCATCAGCTCTACCGTCAGCGGGCCCAACACGGTCACGATGGGAATCAGCGCGTTGCGAAGGCCGTGGACTCCCAGCAGGCGGAGGGTAGAGATCCCCTTGGAATCCGCCAGCACCATGTAATCGCTGCCCATCACCTCCACCATCTCTGTGCGGGCAAAGCGGGCCACCGTGGCCAGGGAGAACATACACAGCGAGATGGTTGGCATAATCGTGGAGCGGAAGGCGTCCGCCGTGTCGTACAGCAGCGGGAGCCACTTCAGCTTATACCCGATGTAATAGCTCATGGCCATGGCAAACACGTAGGAGGGGAACGATACCCCAATCACAGATACCACCGTGGATAGTGTGTCCAGCGGGGAATTGCGTTTGAGCGCCGCGACAATGCCCATTGCCAGCCCAATGAGGGTACCCAGTGTCACCGCCTGCAGGCCGATCCGCAGGGACACCGGCACTCGGGCTTTCAGCAGCTCNGAGATGGGCATATTTTTCTGGATTACGTAGGACACGCCGAAGTCCCCCCTGAGCATGGCCTTCAGGTAGTTGAAAAACTGGACAATCACCGGCTGATCCAAGCCGTATTTTGCGTTCAGAGCCGCCCGCTGGACCTCCGTAATCTTCTCATCGTTGAATGGGCTGCCCGGCATACAGCGCAGCATGAAAAACAGCAACGCCAGGATGATGAGAATGGTGACCACCGAGATGAGTAGACGTTTGGCGATGTATTTGAGCATTGACCTCACATTCCTTCCAGCGCCGGACCTGGCCGCCGCGTTTGTCCAAGTAAATAAGGAGCGGCCGTGGCACTCGTCTGCCGCGGCCACTCCAACGGGAAGGTTAGTAATTCACATCCACGTCTTTGTAGATCGTACCCACGCCGACGGGGAAGAAGGACAGGCCGGTCACGCCGGGGCGGACCATGGCGGCGGTGCCCTTCTGGTACACGGGGAGAATCACGGCCTCGTCCATCACCAAAGCCTCCGCCTTCTTCAGGTTCTCCCACCGGGCCTCGGGGTCATTGGCCAGGGTGGTGTTGGCCTCTTNGATGAGCTTGTCGTATTCCGCGCTGCTCCACTCGCCNTAGTTNTAGGTNGAGCCGGTGGTCCACATGTCCAGATAGGTCATGGGGTCGGAGTAGTCGGGGCCCCAGCGGGTCAGGCCCAGCTGATATTCCCGGTTCTGCATCAGGTCGGTACGNCTCTTTTTGGGCTGGGCTTTGAGCGTCAGATGCACCCCGGNCAGGGTGTTCTCGATCTCGCTCTGGAGATACTGNGCGATCAGGGGGGTGGAATCGGAGTCGTCGTACAGCAGCTCGATGGTCACCTCATCCACGCCCAGCTCTGCTTTGGCGGCCTCCCAGCAGGCCAGGGCCTGCTCCTTGTCCATTTCCAGGAAGGTGCCGGCGGTCTCGCGGAAGTCCTTGCCGTCGGGGCCGATGGCCAGCTTGTTGGGGATGGCGAAATTGGCGGGCACGGAGCCGTCCTTCAAAATTTCATAGCAGATGGTGTCCTTGTCGAAGCTCATGGCGATGGCCTTGCGCAGATTCTCGTTCTCCAGGCCACTGGAGAACTCCGCGCTCTTGGGATTCAGGTTGCAGGAGAGATACCACAGATAGCCCTCCTCGATGCGGGTGAAGCCCTCCATGGTCTCATATTTGGAAATCTGCTCACCGGACAGGCGCACATAGTCCAGATCGCCGTTCTCATAGGCCAGCATGGTCTGCTGGGGGTCGGTGATGATCTGGAAGTTGATCACGTCCAGCATCACCTTGTCCGCGTCATAGTAGTCGGGGTTCTTTTTCAGCTGGTAGGTGTTGCCNCCCACGTCCCAGGCAGACATGTAAAACGGGCCGCAGCACAGCAGGTTGTCGGCACCCAGGGCGTATTGAGCGCCCTTCTCGGTGGCGTATTCCTCATTGATNGGGCAGAAGCTGGGGAAGGTCATCAGGTTGAGGAAGTAGGTGACCGGCCGGTCCANCTCCACCACCAGGGTCTTGTCGTCGGCGGCGGACACGCCCAGCTGGTCGGTGGGCAGCTCCCCGGCGATGATGGGGGAGGCGTTCTTCACGGCGGCTACCTCCATCATGAAGCTGTACTCGGAAGCGGTGGCTGGGTCCACCAGACGGCGCCAGGCGAACACGAAGTCGTGGGCGGTGACGGGAACGCCGTTCATCCAGTTGGCGTCCTGCCGGATGTGGAAGGTGTAGGTGGTGCCCGCCTCGTCCATCTCATAGCTCTCGCACAGGGCGTTGGCAGGGGTGCCGTCGGGGGCAGTGACGAACAGCGGCTCAATGATTGCCGAGATGACCTCCAAACAGTCTGCTTCGGTGGCGATGGAGGAGTCCATATCGAACAGCTCCGCCATGCGGCCCACGTTGAGCACCTTTTCTCCCCCCTGAACCGCCGCGCTGTTTTCCGGGGTGCCGTTTCCGGGAGCGCCGGACTCAACCGGTCCTCCGCCGCAGCCGGCCAGCAGCAGCAGGGCCAGCAGGCCGGGGACGATCCGTTTCCATGCTTTCATTTCAATCTCTCCTTACCCGATCAGTAGTCGAACTGGCGATAGTAGCGGCGGATGGACAGGGGATGGCGGAGGAACAGCTCCATATAGGCGTCCACCCGGTTGTTCACCCCGTGCATGACCAAGTGGGAGATGGAGCCGCGGAACTCCGGGCTGATACCCTCCAGAGCGTGCTCTTTGGAGTCGATAATGGTGTAGTTGAAGTTCACCCTGGGCAGGAATTTGGCCACCCGCTCGGCCAGCGGGCGCTGCTCGTCCTCGCCCATGAACAGGGTCACAGGGGTGTCGGCCACGATGATCTCCTGCATCCCGTGGAAGAACTCCTGGCAGCTGATGGACTTGGTGCGGATCCACATCTGCTCCTCCCAGTAGCACATGGCATAGGAGTAGGTGGCGCCGTACTGGTTGCCGGAGCCGATGAAGTAGTGGGGCAAATCAGGATGCTCGTTCCGGAAGGCCACCTGCTGCTCGGCGTAGCTGTAAGCCCACTCGTCGGAGTCCTTCTCCACGTCGGCCAGGGCCTGGGCCAGATGGGCCTCCATCTCCTGGTTGTAGCGCTCATACTCGGGGAACTCGCCGTTTTTGTACATCAGGTAGTTGGCCACCATGTAGAACTTCAGCTGCTCGTTCTTGGGATACATCACCAGATACTCCTGCTTGTCGGGCTGGGTGAGGGTGGTGCCCGGAGTGTCGATGAAAGCGAACACCCGTGCGCCGGTCTCATGGACCCGCTCCACCAGTTGCACCATCTCCTTGGTGTTGTCGGACACGGTGGAGTAGAGCACCACGGACCTGTGGGTGAAGCCGTCGTTTCCGGTGGTGAGGAATTCCGCCGCGTTCTCCACGAACACCGGCAGCTTGGACCGGCCCCGCATGTACACCTCCACCTGCATGCTGGAGGCGTAAGTACCGCCGATGCCGATGAAGTAAATGCCGTCAAAGCCGTCGTCCCAAATTTGGTCTAAAATCTTCTCGATCTGGGGCCGCAGAGCCAGCGCGCCGTTGACGCTGTCAATGGCCTCTTTTTCGTTAAAGTCCTTCAGGCAGGGCCCCTTAGCTTCTTTCCAAGCGGTAGCCTGATATTTCATAGCAATCACTTCTCCTTGAATTTAAAATTTAGTAGATTGGGGTGGTCTCCAGATCAAGCCCACAGAAGAATTGCAGCGCGTGCTGGACTGCCTTATCCCAGTAGGGCCACTCATGATCGCCCGGCGCCTCCCGGTAGGTCAGCTCATAGCCCGCCTGTCCTGCTGCCTGGCGGAATTTCTGGTTTCCCTCATAGAGAAAATCCTCCGTACCGCACAACTGAATCAAATCGGGCCGGGTAGGGCAGGCCGCCGTCCGCGCCAACAGCGTGAACAGGTCATCCTCTTTCCCCGGCAGGCCCTGAGGGCCATGGAGGGTCCGCAACTCTTCGGGCCGCATGTCGGACCACTCCCCGCGCAGAACTTGGCCGCACAGCGTCCGATAGTCTAGCACACCGGACAAACTGGCTGCTGCTGAATACCGTTCTGGATGGCGCAGAGCCGCCTTAAATGCGCCGTAGCCGCCCATGCTCTCCCCAGCGATATAGGTGTTCTCCCGTGCGTTGCTTAGCCGGAACCACCGGGCACAGATGGCGGGNAGCTCCTCAGTCACATAAGTGAAATAGGCGGGCCCGCCCGGAATATCGCAGTAACAGCTGCGCTGCACCTCCGGCATGATCATGATGAAATTGTATTTTTTTGCATAGTATTCGATTTTGGAAAACCGGGTCCACTCCCCGCTGCTCCCAGCCAGGCCGTGCAGGAGGTAGAGCACCTTCGGTTNACCAAACCGCACCGGCGTCACGTCGTTGGAAATCTCGGGAAAGATCACATTCAGCCGGGTAGTAAACCCCAGCCTCTCGGAATAAAAATTCCCTTCAAAGTGTCCCATTCACTCACGGCCTTTCGTCGGTTTATGGTTGTTAAAGTGCACGGTGAAGTTGCATTTGTCCCCCCGGACATAGTTGCGGTTGAACTCAATGATACGGCCCCGGTCGTCATAGGTGATGCACTCGAAGAGCATCACTGGCCGCTGGGCATCGATGCCCAGGAGCCTGGCATCATTGGCCTCCAGACGCACCAAGTCAAGGGTCTGCTCCGCCCGCTCCAGGCGGATTCTGTAAAATTCATAGATCTNGTACACGGAAAAGACAGACAGGTCAATGCCCGCCATTTTAGGCACCAAGTAGCGGGGAATATATATCTCTTCCAAGGACACCGGCTCCGTATCGGCACAGCAAAGCCGCTTGATATAATAGATGTCATCCTGCGCCGAGATGCCGAACATGCGCTCATACAGCTCTCCTGCCCTGCGCATGGTTTTGGTCAGCACCTTCACCGACGGCATGACATTTTTGTCCAGCATGGTCTGCGTAAAGCCTTGCAGCTCGTCCAGATCCCGGTCCACCTTTTTGCCCAGCACAAAGATTCCCTTTCCCGGAGCCCGGCGCAGCAGNCCCTCGTTGACCANGGCGTCCACCGCGTTGTGCACGGTCTGCCGGTTGATGCCGTAGCACTCTGCCAGCTCAGCCTCAGAGGGGATCGCGGTGCAGGGCGCATATTCGCCCTCCTCGATTTTGCTGCGGATNATCTCACGCATTTGCAGATACACCGGGGACCGGTACGTCATTTCGTCCATGCACGTTCATCTCCATTCCAAGACTGTCCGGCACTGGTGATTTTACCAGCCGCCGAAGTATTTCAAGGTTTCCGTGGCGTTGGCCGCACCCTTTTCCATGGCCCGCTCGATCTCCAGGCCCTCACAGATGCCAAACAGGAAACCCGCCACAAAGCTGTCGCCTGCGCCCATGGTGTCCACTACTTTGTCACAGGGCACGATGCCGAACTTGTGAAAGTCCTCGCCGTCAAAGCAGAGGCTTCCGTGCTCGCCCAGCATGGCAATCACCAGCTTCGGGCCACGGCTCTGATAGCCCCGCATTTGGTCCCGCANCGCCGNGGTNTCCCCATCGTCGGAGGAAAAAAACAGATAGTCCGTGTGCGGAATGGCCACCTGACAGGCCTCGTCCTCGGGCCGGGTGGCGCAGTCAAAGGCGGTTTTGATGCCTCGCTGCTTTAGGGCCTCGAAGAATCCCTCCACCTTGCCCCACAGGTCACATACCACCACATCATGGGTGCAGATGAAATCAATGTCCTCGCTGCTCAGTGTGTAGGACTCCAGAACACCCTCGTTGTAGTCCCCGAAAACCCGTTCACCATCCAGGAGTTCCACCTGGGAAACGGCAGTTTTTCCGGGTTCGGTGTGGAGATGGCTGATGTCCACCCCTTTGGTGGCGATGGCGGTGCGCATGATGCTGCCAAACTCGTCATCGCCCACCGGGCCGATATAGGAGGCCTCGCCCCCCAGACGCACAGTATAAACGGCCATGTTGACCGGTCCGCCGCCAGGATAGGCTTTGCCGCCCTCCAGATTGTTGTAAAAATCAATGCAGTTGCTACCGATTGCTGCCAATTTCATAATACTGATCGTCTCCTCTCAAGTGTCCCCGGCAGACTCCGCGCGTTTATACAGCACCGTAGAAAAGCGCACCTTGTCCGGTCGAGCCACCGATTTGAAATAGTCCACAGGACATCCACTGCTGTCACAGGTCACACCGCTGCGGTAAAAAAGATGGTCTCCCTCTGTGATCTGGAGCTGTCGGGCCTCCTCCTCGGTGGCGTAGGTGATGCCCACCTGCTCCTCTCCCTGCACCGGGAACACGCCCTGTCTGCCCAGCACACGGTAAAGGGATTCCGTGGTGTAGTCGTATTNNTCCAGGTCCGGACATAGCTCCAGGTTCACATAGCANCTCTCCAGCATATAGGGCGTACCGTCGATGATGCGCAGGCGGTTAAGATAAAATACCTTCCGCCCTAGGGGAATCTGGAGCTTTTGCGAGATATAGCGGTTGCACTCCAGCACCTGCACGTCCAGCACCTTGTTTTGCAGGACAAAGCCCGACGCGCGTATGGACTCGCTGGTGGACTTGGCATCCTGGAGGTTCCTCTCCAGCTTGGGTGGGGCCACATAGGTGCCCGAGCCCTTGATGCTGTACAGCCTGCCCTCATTGATTAGACGCTGAATGGCGCTTCGCAACGTGGCCCGGTTCACACCCCACAGCTCACACAGCTCTCGTTCTCCGGGCAATCTGGTCCGGGGAGCAAGACGGTTCTGGGTGATATAGCATTTGATCCGTTCCAGCGCCTCGTCGCGGGGGCTGATGTTCTGCCGGTTCTCCATGGGATGCGCTCCTTTCTGTGGATAGCCTCAGGGGTGTGACTCGGGCCCAGGTATGTGCTGCTTAGCCCTGCTCGGCGTTTTTCTTGTTCTGGCGATCCCAGAAGTAGAAAGCGGGCAGGCCGGTGCCGATGGCCAGCAGAGCGCAGACGATGCCGGCGATGGGGGCNTAGATGAACTGGCCCCAGATCANGGTNCCGGTCATGAACATGGCNATGATGGGCATGATCAGCCCGCCGGGCATCCGGTAGCTGGGGTTGTAGCCTTCCTTTTTACGCAGAACAAAAAGGGTGCCGAAGGTGAGGAAGTTCTTTGTCAGCGCGACCAGAGTAAAGTAGCCCAGCAGATCGGCCAGGCTCGTGGCAAAGATCAGCACGATGGCCACGGCGCACTGCACGACGATGGAGAAAGCGGGGGTCTCATACTTGGGGTGGACCTGAGCGAAGGACTTGAAAAACAGGNTGTCCTTGGCCATNGCGTACTCGATGCGGGGCTGGNACATGATGCAGCTGGACAGCGAGCCGATGACCACGATGATAGCCATAACGGCGACCACGGTCTCGGCCACATTGCCGATCACGGGGATCTTGGAGGCCATCAGGGCGATGGGAGCGGAGGAGGCTGCCAGCTCATCGACGGAGAGCAGACCGGAGGCGACGGTGGTCAGGCCGGCATACAGCGCCAGCACCACAACGGCGGTGAGGATGAGGCCCCGGGGCATATTCTTCTCCGGGTCCTTGATCTCGCCGGACATGTAACAGGCGGCGCCCATGCCGTCATAGGACCAGGTGGTGGCGGACACGCCGGCGATCAGGGCC
>WFLX010391691.1_pt1 | contig 11088 bp, 6 predicted proteins | sample 4967041 | NCBI WGS metagenome assembly WFLX01 (sample SAMN12857096, study PRJNA449069) | gut metagenome | isolation source: stool from male and female vole | host: Microtus ochrogaster | place: USA:Florida | collected 2017 | reverse complement strand
CCTGCTTGGCCGGCATTATTGCGCAGGCGTATGAGATCGAATTGTCAACTCGTGAGGCGCACAGGTTGTTGAGTATGCTGTCGCCACGCTCCTCCACCTCTTTTATATATATGGATGTCTGCCTTGGCGCACTGAATGACATGTCGCGTGCCGGCAAAGTGTAAGGGTTGCTCTTAAAATCATAATCACCGGCCTCGAGCTGCACATAGCTTTGCTGACAGCTCGCCAGGCCTCCGGCTAATGCCATAGCCGCGATGAATTTCATGTATTGACACATAAGATGAATGTTGAAAGGATTAAAAAGCATTGAATTCTGTGTTTGCAAAGTTACGAAATGACTGTGACGTGTGCAACATAAATTTTTACATTTGTAAATAATCAATAATTTTTAGGTATTAATAAGCTTATCTATAGTGTATTATGTAAATGTAAACTAATTTTGTTGAAATTTTTTTCAAAAAATATTTGCACAATCAAAAAAAGTGCCTTAACTTTGCAGTGCTTTTAGCAGGAAGGGGCGCTTAGCTCAGCTGGTTTAGAGCGTCTGCCTTACAAGCAGAGGGTCGGGGGTTCGAATCCCTCAGCGCCCACCAGGCCATCCTCCATCGGGGATGGCTTTTTTTTGTATCAGCCCGACATGGGACATAATCTAACGTGTGCAGGTTACAGATCAGGGATCAGCGGACAGATGCGGTGGTTACACCTTATCTCGATCATGCACGTTATAAAATGATTTACTTTGCAGGATAAAACCGGAACAGATTTTAAGAGCGATACTGCGTGCCAGTAGATATTTCGTGTAGGGTAAAGGTGTGGACTAAGGATCATCTCATTAAGAAGTTGAAAGGGAGGCATGGGGTCTTGATGATCCAAAGACATTTATTAACTTTGCGATGTAAATGTACAAAGAAGGCCATAGATATTTCAGGTTTTGACTTAAGTAAGCTCAGCGAATATAGAGAACATAATCAGCACATCTGTTATTGAAATTTTCAATGGGTCACATAATTCAGAAATATCATCGGAATTACTGACAATCTGAAAATAAATTCTTACCTTTGCATTTCAGAAATTAACGAATTAATTCCTGACCATGCGCCAACCAATCAGCGCCGTTCTTGAGCTTGAAGACGGCAAAATTTTCAGAGGCTACTCNTTCGGNTCGCCTAAATCGACNTCGGGCGAGGTGGTGTTCAACACCGCNATGACCGGATACCCCGAGAGCCTTACCGACCCATCTTACGAGGGNCAGATACTCGTCACGACATATCCCCTGCTGGGCAACTACGGTGTGCCGCCACAGCGGCAGGAGTCATCTAATCTCAGCGCCTATTACGAGGGCGACCGTATACATTGCCGTGCGATAGTGGCACAGGATTATTCGTGGCAGCACAGCCACTGGCTTGCCGACCGCTCGCTGGCGCAATGGCTCACCGACCGCGGTGTGGCCGGTGTATACGGTGTGGACACACGCGCCCTCACCAAGCACCTGCGCGAACACGGCTCGATGCTGGGGCGTATAGCCATCGGCGACGACAATCCGGCCGATATCCCATTCTATGACCCCAACAAGGAAAACCTCGTGGCAAAGACCTCGACCAAGGAAATCGAGGAATACGGCGACGGAGACAAGACCGTGGTGCTCGTGGACTGCGGTGTGAAACACAATATCGTGAGATGCCTCACACGCCGAGGCGTGAAGGTNGTGAGGGTGCCCTGGGACCACGACTTCAACACCATGCAATACGACGGCCTCTTCATCTCCAACGGCCCGGGCAATCCCGACTTCGCCGGCGCCACCGTAGAGCACCTGCGCAAGGCACTGGAGGGCGACAAGCCCATCTGCGGCATCTGCATGGGCAACCAATTGCTGGCAAAGGCCGCCGGAGCCGAGACATACAAGCTGAAATACGGCCACCGCAGCCACAACCAGCCCGTGCGCCGCGTAGGCACCGACACCTGCTACATCACATCGCAGAATCATGGCTTCGCCGTCGACGACTCTAAGCTGCCGCCCGACTGGGAGCCCCTCTTCATCAATATGAACGACGGCACCAACGAGGGCATACGTCACAAGACCAAGCCNTTCTTTTCGGCGCAATTCCACCCCGAGGCTTCGAGCGGCCCCAAGGACACCGAGTTTCTTTTTGACGAATTCATCTCCATGCTTTGATCATCATGCAGCCACAGACCAATAGAAAACACAATATAAGGAAAGCGCTGCTCTTAGGCAGCGGCGCGCTCAAAATCGGAGAGGCCGGAGAGTTTGACTACTCCGGATCACAGGCTCTCAAGGCCCTTAAGGAAGAAGGCATAGAGACCGTGCTCATCAACCCCAATATCGCCACCGTGCAGACATCCGAGGGATTTGCCGACAAGATCTACTTCCTGCCCGTGACCCCGCAGTTTGTAGAGAAGGTGATTGCCAAGGAGCGTCCCGACGGCATCCTGCTGGCCTTCGGCGGCCAGACCGCCCTCAACTGCGGTGTCGAGCTCGACCGCCAGGGCGTGCTTGAGAAATACGGCGTGAAGGTGCTCGGCACACCCGTCAGGGCTATCGAGGACACCGAAGACCGCGAGCTCTTTGTCAAGAAGCTCGACGAGATAGGCGTGAAGACCATCAAGAGCCATGCCGTGGACTCGGTGGAGGATGCCATCGCCGTGGCCGATAGCCTCGGATATCCCGTGATAGTGAGGGCCGCCTACGCATTGGGTGGCCTGGGCAGCGGCTTCTGCGACAACGCCGCTCAGCTGAGGGCCCTCGTGGAGAAAGCCCTGTCATTCTCTCCGCAGGTGCTCGTGGAGAAATCGCTCAAGGGCTGGAAGGAAGTGGAATACGAAGTGGTGCGCGACCGATTTGACAACTGCATCACCGTATGTAACATGGAGAATTTCGACCCGCTGGGCATACACACCGGCGAGAGCATAGTGGTGGCTCCCTCGCAGACACTCTCCAATGATGACTATCATATGTTGCGCGCTCTCGCCATCAAGATCATACGCCACATCGGCATAGTGGGCGAGTGCAATGTGCAGTATGCCTACGACCCCGAATCCACCGATTACCGTGTCATCGAGGTCAACGCCCGCCTGAGCCGCTCGTCGGCGCTGGCATCCAAGGCCACGGGCTATCCGCTGGCCTTCGTCGCCGCCAAGCTCGGCCTGGGCTATGGCCTGATGGATCTGCGCAACTCGGTGACGGGCGACACCACGGCCTTTTTCGAGCCCGCGCTCGACTATGTGGTGGTGAAGATCCCGCGCTGGGATCTCGGTAAATTCCAGAACGTAAACCGCGAGATCGGCTCGTCTATGAAATCCGTGGGAGAGGTGATGGCCATAGGCCGCACATTCGAGGAAGCCATACAGAAGGGCCTGCGCATGATAGGCCAGGGCATGCACGGATTCGTCGAAAACAAGGATTTCGAGATAAAAGATATCGACCATGCCCTGCAGGCCCCCACCGACAAGCGCATATTCGTGATCGCCAAGGCCATGGCCGGCGGATACAGTGTGGACCGCATACACGAGCTCACCAAGATCGACCGCTGGTTTCTCTACCGGCTCCACAACATCATGGAGACATCGCGCGAGCTCGAGAAATACTCATCGGTGGCCGACCTGCCCGAATGGCTGATGCGCATTGCCAAGCAGCAGGGATTCAGCGACTATCAGATCGCCCGCTCGATCTACAAGGCCAATGCCGGCGACGAGGCCGCCCTCGAGGTGCGCGCCCGCCGCAAGGCCCTGGGCATACTGCCTGTGGTGAAGAAGATCGACACCCTCGCCGCCGAATATCCCGCGCAGACCAATTACCTCTACCTCACCTACAACGGCTCGGAGCACGACATCGATTATTCAAATCCCGACCACCGCTCGATAATCGTGCTGGGCTCGGGAGCCTACCGTATCGGATCGTCGGTGGAGTTTGACTGGTGCTCGGTCAACGCCCTGCTCACCGTAGGTAAGGAAGGCTGGCGCTCGGTGATGATCAACTATAACCCCGAGACAGTGTCTACCGACTACGACATGTGCGACCGTCTCTACTTCGACGAGCTTACATTCGAGCGTGTGCTCGATATCGAGGAGCTGGAGCAGCCTCACGGCACGATAGTGTCGGTGGGTGGCCAGATACCCAACAATCTTGCCGTGCGCCTTGATCAGCAGGGCATAAGGCTCCTGGGCACAAGCGCGCGCTCGATCGACAACGCTGAAGACCGCCACAAATTCTCGGCGATGCTCGACAGCCTCGGCATAGACCAGCCGCGCTGGCGCGAGCTCACATCATTCGACGATATCGAGGAATTCATAGCCGAGGTTGGATATCCGGTGCTGGTGCGACCCAGCTACGTGCTCTCCGGAGCGGCGATGAACGTATGTCACAACGATGACGAGCTGCACAAATTCCTGCGCCTCGCCGCCAACGTATCGAGCAAATACCCGGTAGTGGTGTCATCCTTTATCCAGAACGCCAAGGAGATAGAGATGGATGCCGTGGCCAAGGATGGCGACATCCTCGCTTACGCTATCTCGGAGCATATCGAATACGCCGGCGTACACTCGGGTGACGCCACGATACAGTTCCCGGCCCAGAAGCTTTATGTCGAGACGATGCGCCGCATCAAGAAGGTTTCTTCGCAGATCGCCAAGGCCCTGAATATCACCGGGCCGTTCAACATACAGTTTCTTGCCAAAAACAACGACATCAAGGTGATCGAGTGTAACCTGCGTGCATCGCGCAGCTTCCCGTTCGTATCCAAGGTGCTCAAGCTCAACCTTATCGAGCTGGCTACCAAGGCCATGCTCGGCCTCGACGTGCTCAAGCCCCACAAGAGCGCGTTTGACCTTGACTATGTTGGTGTCAAGGCATCGCAGTTCTCGTTCCAGCGTCTGCAGGGCGCCGACCCCGTGCTCGGTGTCGACATGACATCGACAGGCGAGGTGGGCTGCATAGGCGTGGACACCGGCGAGGCNATNCTCAAGTCGCTCCTTGCCGTGGGCCAGCGCATACCNAAGAAGACNGTGCTGNTGTCATCNNGCACACCNCGNCAGAANGCCGCCCTGCTCGANGCCGCCCACAGGCTGCACGANAACGGNTTCACNATNTANGCCACCGGNGGNACATCCAAATTCCTTAACGACAACGGTATACCGGCTATCCGGGTCTATTGGCCGTCTGACCCCGACCAGCAGCCACAGGCTCTCGACCTGCTGCATCAGCGCGCTATAGACCTTGTGGTGAATATTCCCAAAAACCGCACGGCCACCGAGCTCGGCAACGGCTACAAGATACGCCGTGCGGCCACCGACCTCAATATCCCGCTGCTCACCAACGCGCGCCTGGCCTCGGCATTCATCGAGGCCTTCACCCGTCTGTCAGCCGACGACATCGAGATAAAGAGCTGGGATGAGTATTGATTGCGTAATGATGTAGTATAATATTACGATAAGAAAAATATATAGAATAAATGGATATCCAGATTGACCCCTTGTATCAGAATGGCCCTGATTCTCCGCATCAGGGGCCTAAACGCAGCAATAAGTTGCTGCTCGGTATCATAGCTGTGCTGCTCGTCATCATCGCCGGCGCGGCGGTGTGGTTTGCCATCTCCCTGGAGGCTAATAAAAAGGCTCTTGAGGAGGAGCGTCTTGCACGCGAGCAGGCCGAGCTCGACCGCGACCAGTCGCTGATGAACCGCGACTTCGAAGACCTCAACTCTGAATTCGAGACCCTCGAGACACAGACACGTCTGATCACCAACGACTCTATCCGACAGGATATCACCGAGAAGTATGAGGCAGCGAAAAACCGCATGGAGCAGCTGCAGAAAGAGGTCAACGCCCTGCGCAGCGAAAACCGCGACAACGCGGAGACAATACGCAAGCTCAGAGGCGAGATCGANTCGCTNNGNTCNATACTGCGCACATACGTAGACCAGATCAACCAGCTCAATGAGGAGAACAAGCAGCTGAAGAACGAGAACANCGCCATCAAGCAGGAGAATACTCGCCTGAGCGACCGCGTGGCCGAGACCAGCCGCGAGAACGAGCACCTGAGCGAGCGCATGACCCTCGCTGAGAAACTCAACGTGACGGGTGTCACACTCACTCCGCTCAACAAAAAGGGCAAGAACGAAAAGAAAGTGGAGAAGGCAAAGCAGCTGATGGTGACGTTCACCATACCGCAGAACAACTCCACCCCCGTGGGCGAAAAGGTGATCTATCTGCGCCTTGTGTCGCCGTCGGGCCAGCTGCTCGGCAACGGCGGGTCGTTCTCTTTCGAGGGTTCGAAGGTGGCATGTACGGCTCGCAAGACTATCGAGTATTCGGGTGACGAGATCCCGGGCATACGTATGTACTGGGATGTCAATACAGCTCTTACCCCCGGCGCCTATACCGTGGAGCTCTTTACCGGCGACTATAGGCTCGTAAGCCGTTCGTTCACACTTAAATAATCCGTATTATGCAGAATCTGGCCTCGCAGCTTATCGGCGATATCAATTCACTGGAGATAACCACGCTGTCTACCGTATTCAAGCTTACGCTCAGCATGATACTCGGCAGTGCGGTGGGCTACGAGCGCAAGCTCAAAGGCCAGATTGCCGGTGTGCGCACCTTCTCGCTGATATGCATGGGCGCCACCATAGCCATGGTGCTTTCGGTGTATGTGCCGCAGGAATATCTCGGTCTGAAAAACGGCGATCCCAGCCGTATCGCCGCCCAGGTGGTATCGGGTATCGGTTTTCTCGGTGCCGGAGCCATCATACAGATGAAAGGGTCGGTGAGGGGTCTCACCACGGCGGCCGGAATCTGGATGATAGCCGCCATAGGCATGGCCGTGGGTGTGGGGCTCTATATGGTGTCGGTGGCCGCCACGCTGCTGATGCTGTTTGTGCTCACGCTGCTCGAGCGCATCGAGCACACTATCAACGTGGGCGCCAAGTCACGCACCATCACGATAATCACCGATGACATCATATCGGACATCACCCCTTACCGCGAGGCCCTCTCGGCCCGCTCTGTGCATCTCACGGGCTATTACGTGGCCTACGACTACGAGGCATCCACCACACGTCTCAATCTTGTGGTGCTGTCGCCCGACTCCGTCGACCTGCTCACCGTATTCGGTGACCTGCGCGACCTGGCCGACACGCGCAGCATATCGCTATCCAACCAGGTCAGCACCTGACACATCCAACACATAATACCACATCACTCTGACTTCTGACTTAACTCTGACTTCTGACTTAACTCTGTCTTATGCAAATCGAAAGCCTAATCACCGACCTCGCGTTTATCCTGCTCCTCGGGGCAGTGGTCACCATTCTGTTCAAATGGATCAAGCAGCCCGTGGTGCTCGGTTATATCCTGGCCGGCTTCCTTGCCAGTCCGCACTTTGAATATATCCCGTCTGTGACGACAGAAGAGAATATCGATTTCTGGGCGGAAATCGGTATTATCGTACTGCTATTCTCCTTAGGACTTGAATTCAGCTTCAAGAAACTGAAGAACAGCGGAGGCTCGGCTGCCGTGACGGCTCTCGTGATCATCGTGGGCATGATGTCGCTGGGCACGCTGGTGGGCCACGCCATGGGATTCTCATCGATCAACTGCCTGTTTCTGGGTGCGATGCTGTCGATGTCGTCCACCACAATCATCATCAAGGCTTTCACCGATCTCGGTCTGAGGCAGAAGAAATTCACATCCCTTGTACTGTCGGTGCTGATTGTCGAAGACCTCTTCGCAGTGGTGATGATGGTGTTACTGTCGTCTATAGCCATCAACAAGACGGTGGAGAGCACCGAGCTGCTGATGAGCGTGTCAAAGCTTGTGTTCTTCCTGGTGATATGGTTTCTGGTGGGCATATACATCCTGCCGTCGCTCTTCAGGGCATGGNGTCGCTTTCTCAACAGCGAGACNCTGCTGGTGGTGTCGATGGGNCTGTGTCTGGGTATGGCNGTGTTCTCGGTNTACTGCGGATTCTCACTGGCNNTGGGNGCGTTCGTNATGGGNTCGATNNTGGCCGGCACNAGTTTTGCCGAGCGCATCGAGCANGTGGTGATGCCGGTCAAGGANCTCTTCGGNGCNGTNTTCTTCATATCGGTGGGNATGATGGTGCAGCCGCAGATCATCACNGANTACTGGGGCTCNATCCTNACNCTNTCGGTNGTGGTGGTNGTNGGCATGATCGTNTTCGGCACCTTCGGTATGCTCATCACNGGCCAGCCGCTCAAGGTGGCCATGGAGTCGGGATTCTCGCTCACGCAGATNGGTGAGTTNGCNTTCATCATCGCCACNCTGGGTATGAATCTNGGTGTGCTCAANACATCGATCTATCCNATCGTNGTGGCNGTNTCNGTGCTTACCACNTTCGGCACNCCGTATTTCATAAAGATGGCTCCCGGTGCATACAGCTTTGTGGAGAAGCACCTGCCCTCACGGCTTCACTTCCTCATAGACAGGTATCAGGAAGAGGCCACGCGCTCAAATGCCACGCAGAATGCCTGGGTGGTGATACTCAAGCGCACGCTCGGCCGCACCCTGCTGTATTCCATCATCCTCATCGCCATCTCTGTAGTGGCCCGTGTGTATCTGCTGCCATGGCTCGACAGGCTGATACCCCGGTGGAGCCATATCGTGTGTCTCACCGTCACACTTGTGGTGATGGCTCCGTTTCTCGCCGCTCTGATAATGCCGCTCACAAAGAAACGGGATGACGCCGACGGCGGCAATGTAAGGGGCAATACCACGGTGCCCCGGCTGGTCACCCTGATACTGCGCTGTATCATAGCCCTGATGTTCGTGGTGTATAATGTGTCATGGACAGTCAATTTCGTCACCGGTGCCTCGATAGGCATAGGTGTGGTGGTGCTGAGCTTCGCCGTATTCTCGCGTAATGTCAAGAAGCAGATGATGCGCATCGAGGAGAAGTTCATAGCCAATCTCAATGAGCGCGAGTTGCGCCGCTCGGGCAAAAACAACATGGTGGTAAACGACCTGCACATGGCTTACATGACCGTGGGAAATGCTTCGCGTCTGGCCGGCCAGCAACTCTATGAGACAGACCTGCGCAAGGACTTCGGGGTCAATGTGGTCAACATACAGCGCGGGCAGCAGCTCATATCTGTGCCGTCGGCCAAGGAGCGTATCTATCCGGGCGATGTGCTGTGTGTCATCGGCACGGATAAGCAGATCGAAGATACCTTGAAGGTGGTGGAGGTCAACGACAACAATCCGTCGACATCCAATCCCGAGGATTTCAAGCTAACATCGATCCTGCTCTCCGAGTCCTCGCCGCTGCTCAACCGCACGCCCGTCACAGCCAACCTCCGCAACAAATACGGCGTGCTCGTAGTGGCCGTGCAGAGAGGCGACAGCTATATCGATTCAGACCCGCATCTCAAGTTCCAGGCCGGCGATATAGTATGGCTTGTAGGCGACCGCGCCAATCTCTCCGCCCTGCAATAGGTTGATTCTTATTACTTAGGCTTTTGCGATTGACCGTAAGGAATTCCGGCCGGAGTATATCAGGCATGACATCATTATCAGATATGGGTAGCTCTCATATCTGTATGATGAGAATGCCTCGATGAAGATATATACTAAGGTTATGCCGATATAGAAGATGTAAGCCGGCTGTATGAAATCAGTATCTTTCCGCNTCTTNGCCAGACTCAATGCAGCNAAAAACACGATAGTCAGATATTGTCCCCAGNCTAAGTCGATCATCCTCTTGATCCCGGGCCGGCTCCATATTTCCTTGTCGTGATTATAGGTCATTTCCACCTTGTAGTCATAGCCTCCGAGATAGCGCGTCATCTTGCCTGTGACAAAAGTGGCGGTGGTGCCCAGGTCATCGGTGACGGCCTCAATGACCTTGGCCTTCTCCCATTTGTTGAATTCCTCAAGTGACCCGAAATCAGCGGCAGCGGGCCATTCGTAGCCTGTGAGGCCCTTGTCAANNTTAAACCACGGCACCTTGGATGAGGTCATGTCGCCTACGGCATATCNNGCNCGCTCAAANCNNTGNTTGATAAGGCCCATGCTCACTGAATACACCGCGACGAGTGATACCAGCGACACCAGAGGCCGCTTCGCGCTTTCGCGCCTTGTGATAATGATAGCCAGGGCATATACGGCTGCTGTCATCAGCAGGATGACGCCCATTGGCCTGAGGGTGTTGAGTGTGGCGACAAGCAGTCCGGCGATTACCCATTTATATATCTTCCCTGATGTCATCAGCAGTATTATGCCTAAGATTATGACACAGGATATATGCTGGTTGGTGAATTGCGGAGTCGTTGACAAAACAGGATAGTAGGTGGCGAATAGAAACAANNCCAGCGTGCATCCTCCGCGGGAGAGATACCGCCGGCACAGTGCCCACATCAGCACTGCCGTCGCATTGAGCAGGATTATATTGAAAATCTGCAAAGGTAGGAACACCGGGCCGAACATTCTTATAAAAAGCGATTCAAACCATGCGATTCCCATCTGATAGCTGAACATGGAGATATACTCATAATATACATGCTCGTTGATATCGAATGTACCGTCGGCAATTGATCGGGCGCATGCCCATATCACCTCATAATCCGATACGGGCACTGTCGGAGACAGACATACATATGTGATGGCCACCGCATTCATTATTATGAAGGACACAGGCACGAGCCAACTGACATATTGCGGACGGAAATACCTCTNGNAACAGGTGTATACNNCCANGCCGTAANGNACACCCAGCAACACGTACGGAATTTCAGAATAATTGAACTCATCGGGGTAGGAGCTATTATATACCACCATGACTATCGGAGCGGATATAAGGGCAAACAGCATTATCCCCACCAAAAAGTAATAGAGAATCCGGTTAAGCTTGTGATCCATGTGTGAATTATATTGATGCGCAAAAGTAAGAAAAATTTTTTGTTATGTGTATTCAAGAATGGCTGAATCGGAGGATTTAATGCCCACTCTCAACTGGCAAGTGCAAAATTAGCGATTTTCTGGAAAAACACTTTCTTTGGGGATTTAAAATTTAGTTTTTTGCGAGGTCTGCGGTTAATTTTATGTTGTATCTTGCGAATG
>WFLX010217328.1_pt1 | contig 11094 bp, 7 predicted proteins | sample 4967041 | NCBI WGS metagenome assembly WFLX01 (sample SAMN12857096, study PRJNA449069) | gut metagenome | isolation source: stool from male and female vole | host: Microtus ochrogaster | place: USA:Florida | collected 2017 | reverse complement strand
TATAAGGGAGTCTTTTGAAATCTGCTGCGCAAATTCCCTCCTGTCTTCTTCTTTATACAAAATAGCAGAAAGATGCGCCTTTAAATCCTCATAGCGCCCGCTGACTGCAACCTCATTGTACTCTGGCTTTGTCCCTGCAAGATATTGATAAGTACCTGTTTCAAAATCGACCATCGCAAATCGGGTAAACAGGGTAGTAACTCCGCTGATAATATACCCCATCTCCCTGTTTTCCTTCTCTAAAAGTATCCTTCCCCTTCTTGTCCGGAGCAGCACCATAATAATGTAAATAACAAACAGACTGATCAGCAAGGCTTCCAGCTGAATGCCAACCAGATTTTCTTCCCTTATCATACTCTGTGTAACGTTTTTGGGAAATGTCTGCACCAGAACAAAATCATTCTCAGACAGATAAGTCACACAAATATTATCTGTTTTACTGCCGGAATCACAGACAAAAGCTCCTTTTCCCCCGTTTGCAAAAATATTTCCCGCCTGAGCGGCAGTCTCCGCATCAATCACACCGACTCTTGTCAATTCGTCCAGCAAATGTTCCGAATAAATATTATCTTCGGATTCTGCAATCACCCTTCCATCCGGTGTACAGAGAAAAACCTCCGCCGCTTCACCAAAATACGTAGTAGAAAGCATACTTTGCAGGTATTCTTCCGCCAGAAAGGCCCCCCGCAGCACGCCGATAATTTCTCCTTCATACCAGACAGGCGTATAGAAACATGCCATGATCTCATCAAAAAAGCGGGAATCAAATACAATTTCTATACCGCTTCCCCCTTTCATGCCATCCAAATAGAAATTCCGCCTCGACGCATCTGCCGTACGTCCATCCGAAACATAATCCGTACCTTCCATGTCTGTGTATATCATTGCATCAAATATGGAATTTTCTTCCATTCGTTCCAGCATCTGTGCAGTGACCATAGGCTCGCTTATTCCCTCACCCACAAAATAAGAATATGTCTTGATCCGATTCAGGGCATTGCTCAACTCTTTATCGATCTGGTCCGCTTTGATCTGCGCAGAGTCTGCAGCATAATTTTTGTTACGCTCCTCAATACGCTCCTGGTTCCTTGTTGTGTACCAATGAAATAAGACGATTATGGCTGCCAAAAGAAAAAAGACATACACAATGTCCGGCAGTGNTTTCTTTTTCATCGAATATATCCTNCCTTTATNGCTTCAATCTACCCTCTTTTTATCTGNTCTTAATTCTATGTATCAGGTTTTGAATCNCCTCNTCTACCTCCTGATCTGTCGTANCNGGAGNTCCNCCATTCACTTCGGAAAGCTTCATCAAATCCTCATTATTTAATGTGATCACATGTTCCCGTGCGCTCTCCGGCTTAGGAATAACATATGGATCCATTTCTTTTTCCAGTTCATTTAACTGACGCATGATCGTGGTAATCTGGCTTTTCCCTAAATTCACAGCTTCAATCAATTCATTGTAACTTTCTGATATTCTCTCACATTCCGGAACATCCTCATAGATTTCTTCCGCATCGCTCATAATCCCCGATTCGTTTCCATTCCCGAAAACATATCTGTTGTCTTTGATGTTTCTGTCAAGAAAATTAAGTGTCTGTGTTATCTTTCCACCTTCAACCGTAATGATAAGTTTTGCCATGATCCTATCTCCTTTGCAATACTTTTCGATGGTACGGGATGGGAAAACGCCATGATGTTACCCATACCGTCTTCTTTTAAAATAAATTTTCTTCTGCGAATGAGTGAACTCACTCTTCACGCTGACACTCATTATATCACATACAACATATTAAATTCAACAAATTGTGGTCATAATGACATCATTGTCCAATGTCTTCTTTGGCTGCATGATTTGCCCCAAATGAAAGAAAGAGAAAAATTTTTAAATCGATAAACACTTTCCTTATCCCACCCGTTATATAATTGAACACACAAGAGAGGAGCGCCTGGCAATGGAAATTGAAAACCTTTACGGAAAATTCCACAGAGACCTGCTGACCTACTGCACCGCCATGACGAAAAGCAGATTCTCCGCCGAGGATCTGGTTCAGGAGACTTACCTGCGGGCCTTCACCCACTGTGAGGACATAGCCGGCCTATCCNCAAANCAGTGCCGCGCCTGGCTCTACAAAACTGCTCGANNTCTGNTCATTNACNAAGTTAGAANGCAGTCCCGCGAGANCTCCGCCAAGGAAGAACAATTNGCCNTCGCCTCCTTCGATGAGGATCTGTCCCAAGCCGCTGTAGCACAGCTCATCGGACGGCTGCCGGATACAGAAAAAAGCATCTTCTGCCTGCGGTATTTTGAAGGCTACAATTCAAAGGAGCTGGGCGAGCTCTTTGACTTGCCCTCCGCCACCATCCGCTCCCGGCTGGCCTCTGCCAAGAGAAGGCTGCGGGAATGGATCGGGGAGTAAGAGAGGATTACCGCACTGTACCCCATCTACTGCGTCAACAAAATCTATCATTCATCACAACTTTTAGGAGGTAATTTATCATGGAAAACAAGAAAAACCTGGAAATCAACTGTATTGTCTGCGATGTCCGCAACATCACTGAGGAACTGCTGAGCGCTTACAGCAAGGTAAAAATCAACGCTGCCCGCATCATCACCAGCCCGGAGGCCCAGACTCTGCTGGGCAAGTACAAGGTCAATCTCAACTTCGTCACTACTACCACTGATGACGGAAATATCAACGTTTCCACTATCAACGGGCCCATGACCATTGCTCCGGGTCAGGTGATGCCTGAAGAAAAAATTTACCTGAATGTCAACGGTCCTCTGGAGATTCTTCCCGGCAGCGAGGAAATCCTGAAAAACTATGCCGGTATGATGATCAACGGTCCCATCACCTGTCCGGAAAGCATGGCGGGTCTGCTCAGTTCCTTCAACATCAACGGTCCCATCCGCACTTATCCTGATGGCAGCATCGTCCTGAAGAACACCACCATACTGGACCGCGTCTTTTACCTCCGTGCCAAGCAAAACGCTCTCTATTATGCTGCCGGCCGAATAGTCGCCCTGACGTCTGACATTGACTTTACCAAACTGGCCGAAAAGAACATCCGCTTTGTCACCAAAAGGCTGTTGGTATCCGAATCACTGGCGGAAGCTGCCGTTCCTCTCTTTGATGAGAAAGCAGATATCGTGATTCTGCCTGACGGCTGTGCCTATGTGGACGGCGACGCAGAGCTGAACGCGTCCCTTCTCAACCGGTATGGCGGGAAGCTGTACATCAACGGCGACCTGAGTATCACGCCAGATGGCGCATCCCTGCTCGATCAATTCTCCTTTCTGCGGGTCAACGGCGATCTGCTGGTGTCCAGAGGCCTGAAAGACCAGATACTGACAATGGATCTGGAATACAATGATCTGTACGTGGTAGGCAGCGTACTCATTACCGACCATGCGCAGGTGGAAATCAGCGCTGCCATGTTGGAGAACGCAAAGGACGGTTTGAGTGCAGTGAACTGTGCCCACGTCTCACTTTCCGCAGATGTCTCCCCAGAGCTGCTGCGGGAAAAGCTGGTGAGCATCATCGGCTGTGCAGAGGTTTCCTGCGCCAGCAAGGAGCAATTGGGTGTTGTGTCGCTGCTGTCAATCGATGCAGCCTCCCTCTCCCTAAACGGCCAGGAGAACGAGGATGATGAACCTGCTGATGACGAGAACATTGTCGAAATCAACGCCGTCTCCTACACTTTCTAAGCAGATTTTCTGTACGCTATGGCGAATCAAACAGGGGCAATAGTAAATGACAAATAAATTCGCCGTTTACTATTGCCCCGAAACTCTCAATTCTATTGAAGATTATATTTATATTCACCAGCCTCCGCAACACCATTTTGCCTTGCAGAATAAACCTACAGGAACCCAAGTCTGACAGCTAGTCTTGAAAGCTTGTACAGATTAAAGTATAATCTATCATTAGACAGAGCATGAAAGGGCATTAATCCTTTGATGCGGGAGGAGAAATATTCTTATGCATTACGAAAAAATTTGCCTCGAAGATCATTTTAGCGGTCTTCCTACATCAAGGGGAAAGGAAAATCTTACCATCTATATCCCAGACGTATGGGAGGAAATCAACACCAAGGCACAGTTTCCCTGTGTGGTCATCTGCCCAGGAGGCGGTTACTGGTGGACTTCCGAACGGGAAGCGGAACCGGTTGCCCTTCGCCTTGTTGGGAACGGAATTGCGGCTGCTGTTGTAAATTATACTTGCGGGGGCGCGCACTACCCCGTCCAGCTTTTGCAGGTTCTGGCTTCTATTGCCTACATGAGAAAACATAGCAAAGAATTTCATATTAACTCCAACAAAATTGCCGTTATGGGATTTTCCGCCGGAGGACACGCTGCCTGCTCTGCGGGGCTCTTCTGGCAGGAAAAAGAACTTGTGGACATTCTCGGCGTCACTCCCGATCATGTAAAGCCTAACGGTATGGTACTGTGTTATCCCGTAATCACCTCTGGAGAATATGCTCACGCCGACAGCTTCAAATGCCTTCTGGGGGAAAACCCTGCCCCTGCTTTGATTGAAAAAATGTCACTTGAAAAACAGGTTACCGAAAATGCGCCCAAGGCATTCCTGTGGCACACCTCGGAAGACGGACTTGTTCCTCTTGAAAATTCACTTCTCATGGCAATGGCTCTACGCCAAAAAGGCATTTCGGTTGAAATGCACATTTATCCGGTAGGACATCACGGTATGTCCCTCTGCGACGAAACTGTTAACAAGCCCGAAGATGTTACTGATTCTGCGAAATATTGCTCCGAGTGGATATCTCATTGTATCAGATGGATAAAGGAAATCTTATAAGAAAATTCCCTTGAAAAATTAGAATTAGATATATTGTATAAAGTCCGCCTTTGTCCCCCTGATTTAATACTATCTTATATATTAAATATTAAGCGCATTTACCGCGTACTCATGACTTAGCTATTCTGCCACNTGACATGGCTTCCCGTTTCATCCCTCCTGACAATCAACTGATCCTCAATTTCCTGTTTTAACTCTGTCACATGGGAAATAATCCCTATCAGCTTAGATCCNTTCGCCATTTNCTGCAANACCTTNACCGCCTGATTNCNGGANTNNTTNTCANGTGANCCGANTCCCTCGTCAATNAACATGACATCCAAATTGATTGCGGCAGAGTTTTCCTGAATCTGGTCTGCCATTCCAAGAGCCAGTGCCAAAGCTGCCATAAACGATTCCCCTCCGGAAAGCGTCCGGACTTCCCGCTCCTTTCCGGTTATGTTAGAATAAACCATCAAATCAAGCCCGCGGTTTCTCCCCTCGCCAGCTTTTTCAATATCGTACATACGAAGTTCAAACTGCCCGGATGACATATCCAGAAAACGGTTGTTTGCAGCATATAAAATCTTCTCCAGATAATAACGCTGTACGAACGTTTCAATGTCCATGCGTGCGCCTGTAACTTTTCCAGCAAGAAGGCCGTATAAGGTGTCCATTCTCAGGCATTCTTCCATGATCCTGCTACGCTCTTCCATTCTGGGAGCCAGCGCATGGTAAGCGCTGTAATTCACTTTATAATCATCTTTATACTGTTCCAAAATACTCTGGGCATCTGCAAGTTNCTNCTCTNNCTTGTTCTTTGCCTTTTCAAGTTCTTCAANATGNGNACGCTCCTGCTCCCCAATGGCTTTCTTTGCAGAGGCTTGGAGACTTTCCGCTGCCACTTTTTTTTGATTATACGCATCTATTTTGTCTTGAATGACCGTTGTTTCTGTTTTGTGATGCTTCTGCGTCAAGTCCTTCCATTCAGATTCTGAACTATCCTTTTCTGCCATAATCTTCTGATAGGCCTCCTCACGCTGTTTTCGTTCCTCTGTCTGTTCTACAATCTCTTTCTTATATTTTTCAATCAATGTCTCTGCCTGATCTTTGTCCTGCTTCGCTTTCTTTGCAGTTTGATTTGCTTTCAGGTATTCCTTATCTTTTTCCTCTTTCGCTTTCTCCGCTGATGCAAGCGCTGTATCTGCCTCTTCTACCGTTGGATAATCCTTTGCCTTCTCCAGATTTTCCAGATTTGTCTTGCTGATGGTAAACGCTTCTCTTGCTTCCTCTACTCCTTTTACCGCCTCATCTGCAGCTTCTTTTAATTTACTCTTTCTTTCCTCTACGCCGCTCAAAGATTTCTTCACAGCTTCCAGCGTTTTTGCATCTTTTTTAAGTTTTTCTCCCTCTGACCGGATGGCTTCCTTCCATCTGTCTAATAATTCATCTGCCAGCTTCACGTTAAATTCATCCGGTACATTCGGAATATTCTTTGACATAAGCCCATGAAGCTTGTCTATGATTTCTTTATAATTTTTTTCTTTCTCGTTAAGCAGCTCCAAACTTGTGCCTGCTGCCTTTGATTTCTCTTCCTGCTTTGTCTGCAGCTTTTTAACCTCTTCACTTAATTCCTCAATTGCTTCACGGGTCAAATCCTGATGCTCTTCTGACAATTCGCAGGGGTTCGGGTGTTCCGTAGAACCACATACAGGACATGGCTTTCCCGGTTTTAACTCTTCTTTTGCAAGAAATCCCGCCTGTGCATCCAAAAAATAGGTTCTTCGCGCAATATACACTTCATTTTTCTTTTCGAAATCCTCTCTTGCTTTCTCGTATTCTCTCTTCGCTTTTTCTGCTTTTTTGCGCTGATTTTCTGCATCTTGTTCCGCCACTTTTGCAAAATTGACTTCTGCTGCCATGTGCTCTGTTTCCTCGTTCCTAACTTTCCAGAGCGCCAGCAGCTTATCAGCCTCCGCTAATTTTTCAGCCTGTTCGCGCCATTCCTGTTCCTGTGCTTCTAGATCCGTCAGTTCCTTCTTCGCAGCAACAGACGACTCCTTGCTTCGATCATGTAATTCTTCTTTCTCTTTAAAATCTATCTTTGCTTTCTCTATTTTCTTTAAGATGTCTAAAGCTGCTTTTACCCGTTCCGATACTTTTGTGAATGTTTCCAGTTCTGCTTCCTGCTGTATTTTTGCTTCTGCCTCCCGCTCTGACGATTCTTCAAATAATCTTTGCAGTTCAGGAAGCCTTCCTTCCAAATCAGCAATTTTCTGCTCTGTATCCGCAGCCGTTTTCTTTATGTCATCATATCTCTGAAAAACTGCCTGAATTTCATATGCAGCATTAATCTGTCCTATCAATCCGGCTGCTTTCTGTATGTCTTTTTCCACAGAGGAACATTCTGCCAAATCCTTTTCTGCTATTTCCAACTGTTCAAAGAATTTCAACAGATTCTCTGCATTGACATATGCATCCCTTTTTGCATCACGCTTCTTTCTTGCCGCTTCAAACTTTTCCTGTGCTGCCCCTTTCTTTTCACTTAACGATTCACAGAGAATCTTTAATTCTTCTAACAGTTTTTCCATGTCCGTAACGGACAGTCTGTCCGAATGGAGAATCTTTTTCTTTTGATCTGACAATAATTCTGCTCTGTCATAATCTTCTGGAACTATAATATGCCCTGCTTCTGTCTGGCATGAGGTGCGGATTTGCGCAATTTCCGTCTTTTTTTCCTTGCATCGTCTGTCCAATTCATATACTATTTTCTGAAAAAGCTCTGTATTAAACAACTTCCGGAAAATCACTTTTTTGTCATCAGTCTTTGCCCTGAGAATCTCCATAAATTCCCCTTGGGCAATCATCGCAACCTGCATGAATTGCCCTTTCGTCAGACCGACAATCTCTTCCAGCTTTTTGTCGGTTTCCTTCTGCGGATATTCACTGCCATCCGGCATAATTAAAGATACCGTTTCACTTTCATCCGTATGCCCGCTTCCCCTCTTTAAGAGCCGCATATGCTTAGGGACACGGCGGACCGTATAAATCTCACATTCTNCTCCTCTCTTTTCAGAAAATTCCAATNCTACATATGNTTTCGTATCATATCCCACAAACTGGCTCTGTAATTCTATTCCATCTTTCTTATTATTGATCGAACTGGCTTCTCCATAAAGTGCAAACACAATCGCATCAAAAATCGTTGTTTTTCCTGCACCGGTGTCACCAGAAATCAAAAACAAATTTTGACTTGTTTGGGTAAAATCAATTGTTGTCTCTTTTCCATAGGAACCAAATGACTGCATCGTTAATTTTATCGGCCGCATTCTTACTGCACCTCCTGTACGGTATTAATAACATCCTTCAGCAGTTCTCTCTCCGAATCATCCATTTCTTTTAAAAAGGAACAGCAAAGCTCAAATGGGTCTAAATTCTTTTCTGCTGCAAATTTTTTATGGTAATCTGATTTTCGCAGCGTCTCCCTGCGGATTTCAAGCAGATTCGGAAATGCATTGCGAATCCGATCCTGCATATCAATCACATTGAGATCTACTTTATCCGTCAAAATTACCGTCACATAATCATTGCAGGACTGCTTTAACACTTCATTCAGTTCTCCCTTAACGACACGAACCTGATGCAGCGGCTCAAGCGGAATAACATCTGTCGAAATGATGCCCTTTTCCTGCATTTCCACCACGATAATGCCTTTCTGCTGTCCTGCCTCGCTGACAGAACACGCCAAAGGCGTTCCGCAATAGCGGTAATATTCACTTCCGACCTTCATAGGCTTATGAATATGGCCAAGTGCTGCATAGTCAAATTGATCTAAAATATCTGCTGAAACCTCATCAATATTGCCGACTGTGCGTATCTCTGAATCCATACGCTCTATACTGTCTGAGTCTGTGCCTTTTGGAAGGTAAAATTGATGGCTGACCAGCACATTTCTCTCACTGCTGTCAACCGTTTCCCTTTCAATCAGCTTATGTACTGTTTCATGATAGGAAAGATTGTTACCATTTTCATCTGTGCCCACAACGGATTTTACCATCGAAGGTTTTACAAATGGAAGCAGGTAAAAATTGACAATTCCGTAAGCATCCTGCATTGTCACTTTTTCGATGTGGTCATCCGGCTGCTGCGGCGCAATGCCAATCATATAAATCTTCTGTTTCGACAACACACTCCGGAAGACATTGACGCGCGGCGCACTGTCATGGTTGCCGCTGATCATCATGATCACTGTATCCGGAACAGCAGTTGTCAAATTTGCAATAAATTCATCAAACACTGCAACAGCTTCCGCCGATGGAACTGCCTTATCGTAAATATCTCCGGCGATTACAATTGCATCCGGCCGTTCCGTTATAGCAATTTCAATGATTTGCTTTAAAATATATTGCTGGTCTTCCAGCAAATCCCTGTTAAATAATTTCAACCCGATGTGCAGATCGGACAAATGAAAAAATTTCATGAATATTCCTCCCAAATACAACAAAATCAATCGTTATCCGATTTTCATAGAAATTTACTATTCAAATTTAACTCTTATCAGACCACTTCAAATTCTTTCCATTTCCCTGATTTCTGACGCCAGATAAAAATAACTGCACGGATTACCCAGTCGCAGACCATCGCAGCGGCAATCCCAATCACACCCATGTTAANAACAATCCCCAACAGNTANGATAAAAACAGCCGTCCTGCAATCGTTGANAGAACGGAAACATACATCGTNAATTTCACATCCCCTGCNGCCCGCAGGCCATTGCTGAGCGCTCCGGAAAAAGGAAAAGCGACTGCATTAAACACGTTATGNATCAATACCANCNANATTACCAGCTGTTTNGTCTGTGGTTCCAACGCATAAAACCGCAGGAACAATGGTGTAAAAATGAGTATCAAAAGGTTCCATCCAGAGGACAATGCAAGCGTTATCTTTGATAATTTTGTTAGATAATAATCTGCCGCCTCCGTGTCCTTATTCCCCATACATTGTCCGATTACAGTGATAAAGGCAGGCCCCATAGCCACACCCGCCAGTGCCGCCAAAGACCAGATGCTCTGTGCCACACCGTTTGCCGCAATTTGATATGTACCAAAGAGCGCAACAATACTGCTGAGCGCTACTTTCACTAACTGGAAAATTCCATTTTCCACTCCGTTTGGTATGGCAATGTTCCATATCCTTTTCAGACAATCGATATCCCATTTAAAAATCCAACCAGTTGAGTAAACCACCTCATTCTTTTTCCAAAAGCACAGAACCGTAATGGTGATGGCAGAAAATGTCCTTGCAATCAGGGACGGCCATGCCACACCAGCCACCCCCGCATGAAGCACAAACACACCAATCACATTACCAACCACGTTAATAATATTTGACAGCACTGAAATATACATGGTCACATTTGTCTTTCCAAGACTCCGGTAAACCGACGCACCGGAATTATAGATTGCAAGCGCCGGGTAAGAATAGGCTGAAATTTTCAGGTAAGTGACGCAGGCTTCCATGACCGAATCCTCCACCTTACCAAAAAGCAGGCGGAGCATCCCTTTATTTCCAATCAAAACCACTACTGCTATCAAAAAGGAAAAGACCGTCCCAAACATCAGAAGCTGGCTTGCCGACTTTCCTGCACTCTCAGAATCCTTTCTGCCGATATACTGGCTGATCACAACAGCTCCGCCAGAAGCAAGTGCCGTGAACAGGTAGATAAAGATTGTATTAAACTGATTGACCAGTGAAACACCTGATACCGACGCTTCTCCCGCATAGCTGACAACGAGTGTATCCGCAATCCCTACAAGCATTACCAAGAGCTGCTCCAAAAACAGTGGAACAATCATATTCCGCAGATCTTTTCCTGAAAACAGTGTTATTTTTTCTCCCATTCTCTCAACTCCCTCATTTCTTTTCCCCTTCCGTTTCTGACTGGTTTGGAAATTCTTCACAGTACCTTTTCAAGTTCCTTCACCAACGCTTCCAGACCTGCCTGGTCTTCTTCGCTAAAGCGTCCTTTTATGGGACTGTCGATGTCCAGGACACCAAATATCTCCCCATCCTTATAGACAGGTATTACCAATTCGGAATTGGAAGCACTGTCACAGGCAATATGCCCCGCAAACAGGTGGACATCATCGACACGTTGTGTCTCGCCTGTAGCCACAGCCGTGCCGCAGACCCCCTTCCCTACCGCAATCTGTGTACATGCCGCTTTTCCCTGAAACGGCCCGAGAATCAGTTTTCCGTCCTGCATGATGTAAAATCCCGCCCAATTAATCC
>WFLX010170568.1_pt1 | contig 11094 bp, 10 predicted proteins | sample 4967041 | NCBI WGS metagenome assembly WFLX01 (sample SAMN12857096, study PRJNA449069) | gut metagenome | isolation source: stool from male and female vole | host: Microtus ochrogaster | place: USA:Florida | collected 2017 | reverse complement strand
CAGATCGGAGAGCTTTTCCAGAGCTACGCTGTGGGAAAGAGCCGCCGCAATATTAGTGAGCTGATGGATATCCGACCGGATTATGCCAATACCGAGCGAGAGGGAAAGACGGAGAAGGTAGATCCCGATACAGTAAAGATCGGCTCCGTCATAGTGGTAAAGCCTGGAGAAAAGATTCCTATTGATGGTGTCATTATTGAAGGGAACTCCACCCTGAACACAAGCGCACTGACTGGTGAAAGTATCCCAAGAGAGGTGGGAGCAGAGGATGAAGTCATCAGTGGATGCATTAATTTAGACGGAGTAATAAAGATACGTACCACAAAGGAATTTGGAGAATCTACGGCTTCCAAGATTCTGGAATTGGTTGAAAATGCAAGTTCCCGGAAATCAAAATCTGAGAATTTTATCAGTAAATTTGCACGTGTCTATACGCCTGCGGTATGTTATGGCGCGCTTGCGCTTGCGATCCTGCCGCCGTTGATTCGGATGTTGGCAATGGGAGCAGAACCGACATGGGGGATCTGGGTATACAGAGCTTTGACATTTCTGGTAATCAGTTGTCCCTGCGCATTGGTGATCAGTATTCCCCTCAGCTTTTTTGCGGGTATCGGCGGTGCAGGAAAACAGGGGATTCTGATCAAGGGTTCTAATTATCTGGAGACCCTTGCCGATACGAAATATGTAGTATTTGATAAGACCGGTACGATGACGCTTGGGGTCTTTGAGGTCAGCGGCATTCATCACAGCGCGCTGGAAAATGAGGAATTAATTGAATATGCAGCTCTGGTGGAAAGCTATTCCACCCATCCGATCAGCAAAAGTCTGCAGAAAGCATACGGTAAGGAGATTGACCAGTCAAGAATCAGTAATGTGGAAGAGATCAGTGGAGAAGGAATCACAGCATTAGTGGATGGAAAAAAAGTCGCTGCCGGCAACCATCGGCTGATGAAGCGTCTGGGCATTGCGTATCAGGAGTGCCACAGCGCAGCCACGATTGTCCATATGGCGGTAGATGGAACGTATATGGGGCACATCGTGATTTCTGATGTGATTAAGCCGCATGCAAAAGAGTCAATAGCCGCTTTAAAGAAAACAGGTGTCCATAAAAATATTATGTTAACCGGAGACAGCGATAAGGTTGCCAGACAGGTTGCCGCAGATCTGGAGATCGATGAAGTAAGAAGTGAATTGTTACCCGGCGACAAAGTTGCAGCAGTAGAAGATCTGCTTTCCCGGAAGGGAACGAAGGAAACGCTTGCCTTTGTTGGCGACGGCATCAACGATGCGCCTGTATTAGCCAGAGCGGATATTGGCATCGCCATGGGTGCGCTTGGCTCTGATGCGGCGATCGAAGCTGCGGATATTGTATTGATGGATGATGATCCATTAAAGATCGCAAAGGCGATCAAGATCGCGAGAAAGTGTATCCGGATAGTCTATGAAAATATTTATTTTGCCATCGGAATTAAGGTGATTTGTCTGGTCCTTGGGGCGCTGGGTATTGCTAATATGTGGCTGGCGATCTTTGCAGATGTTGGTGTAATGGTACTGGCAGTGATCAATGCCATACGGGCGTTATTTGTGGCGAAATTGTAGCATAGCTGCAGTTATTACTATAGCTATTTATAATTTTTTATCGGGGAGAATATATCATGCACATTCATGAAGATATTGAAATATGTGAAAATAAGGAGATTCATACAGACCTGCTAAAACAGGTCAGGGATACCCTGCCGGAAGAAAACCAGCTTTATGACCTTGCAGAGCTGTTTAAAACATTTGGGGATTCTACACGGATTCGGATCTTATTTGTTTTATTTGAGGCAGAGGTATGCGTATGCGATATTGCGGAAGCTCTTCATATGACGCAGTCTGCCATTTCCCACCAGCTTCGGATCTTGAAGCAGAGCAAGCTGATCAAGAGCAGAAGGGATGGAAAATCCATCTTTTATTCTCTGGCGGATGAACATGTGAAAACGATCATTGCGCAGGGGATGGATCATATTCTGGAAGACAGGCAATAAATTTGGAAAGGAAATCTTTTATGATACGAATCTATACATTTACACATAAAAAATATGACCTGCCTCCGGATGACTTATATCAGCCGCTTCATGTGGGACGTACACTTCACGGGGATCTTGGTTATCCGGGGGATGATACCGGTGATAACATTTCTCATTTGAACCAATATTATAGTGAGCTGACTGGGATCTACTGGATCTGGAAGAACTGCAAGGATGTGGATTATGTCGGTACAAGCCATTACCGCAGATATCTTCTGGATGAGGAACGAAAACTCTTTACTGCAGACAAATATCTTTCTGCTTTAAAAGAATATGATATCATAACAACCAGACGGGTTGTGCTGAATAATTCGTATCATTATGGTTTTGCGGCCAATCATAATATTGCTGCGCTGGATATGGTAGGGGAGGTATTGAAGGAGAAATATACCATTTCAGATAAGATACATGCCCGGGAGCAATCTGGTATCAATGGTCCGGAGATGTGTCCTCCATATTATGAAACTTTCGTCCGGCTGGTGAATGGCCCGGAGACTTACTTCGGCAATCTGTTTGTAACCGGTAAAAAGAAATTTGATGCTTACGCGGAGTGGCTTTTTGATATATTTTTTGAGGTGCAGAAGCGGATCGATCTGGATACCGGTGAGGATGATTATCATAAACGGGTATTTGGATTTATCTCGGAGTTTCTTTTGCTTGTATGGGTACAGGCAAACCAATATAAAGCATTGGAGTGCATGGTGGGTGTCTTTGGCGAAAAGGCGGAGACCCGGGAAATGAAGGAAAAACTTGCAGAATTTCTAAAGAAACAGGATATTGACGGCGCCAAAGCTTATTTTATGGAAAGTTGGAAATCAAGACCGGATATCATGATGGAGGCTTCCGACCTGACCGGGGAACTGCGGCTGATTATGCAGATTATCACGACGGCGGATCATGAAAAACGAAACGGACTGCGTACAATATTGGAACGGGATCTGGAATTGCCGAAATTGATCCATATCTTCAGGGACCTTAACAGCCGGATCAGTCACTGGAAAACCATACATACGATCGATACCCAGGATGAAATGCTCCGGGAAATTGATCAACACAACACAGAATATGCTGATCTGTACCGGCAGGGAATCTCTGATATTGCGGTGTTGATTGCAGTGAAACTTCTGATTCAAGGATAATCCGTTGAGGGGATGATAATAATTGCCTGCCTATAACTATTCGCAAAAGGAAAGTTTTGCGAATAGTTAACGCCTTTCGTTAAACATGAACGGGATACTTATTCAAGCTGCTTACTTATTAAGATTTCCTCAGCGTTGTAAGGATCTGCTCAAAATATTCCGGCAGCGGACTATCAAACATAACCGGTTCATTTGTAGACGGATGGATAAATCCAAGGGTTTTGGCATGAAGCGCCTGACCGTCCGTTTTAAAACGATTCGATTTTTTTCCATATAATTCATCGCCAAGTAAGGGATGCCCCAGACTTGCCATATGGACGCGGATCTGGTGCGTGCGGCCGGTTTCCAGATTACATTGGATATATGTATATTGTGAAAAACGCTCAAGCACCTGATAATGTGTAATGGCTGGTTTTCCGTTTTTTTGATTAATGCTCATTTTTTTGCGCTCATTGGGATGCCTGCCGATGGGCTGGTCGATGGTGCCGGCATTTTCTTTGAGTACACCGGTTACAATTGCATGATATGTTCGCTGAATACTGTGTTCTTTCAACTGCATTGCGATATCATTGTGACAGGTGTCATTTTTGCAGATTACAAGCAGACCAGTGGTATCTTTATCGATCCGATGAACGATGCCGGGACGCATAACGCCGTTGATTCCCGATAAATGATCCCCACAATGATACATGACGGCATTGACTAATGTATTGTCAAAATGACCAGCCGCCGGATGGACAACCATATTTTTGGGCTTATTTATGACGATCAGATCGTCATCTTCATAAATGATATCAAGAGGGATTGCCTGGGGCTGGATTTCCGGCAGGACAGGCTGCGGCACGATGACCGACACTTCATCTTCCATATGAAGTAAAGAGGACGCTTTCACCGGTTTTTCATTCACGATGACAGCTCCCTCTTTAATGAGCTTTTGAATATAACTTCTGGAGCATTCTGTAAGAAGGCTGCTTAAATATTTATCCAGCCGTTCATTTTCCTGCTCTGCGCCTACAGTAAAACGATATTCCGACATTTCTACAGAGTTGCTTTTATTTCCTTTCTTAATAGTTATCTGAATTTATATATAATATTACTCATTTCCATGATCCTTCTCCTGCTTTGGCTTCCTACGTAGAAAATCAAAGTCTTCCTCCTTAAAAAAGAACAGGAGCAATATTGCAAGCCATATTGTTGTTACGGTGATAAAAATATCCGCCACATTGAATACAGGAAAATTAATGAGTTTAAAATAAACAAAATCAACAACATACCCTTTCAATCCCCGGTCTATGGTATTTCCGACCGCGCCTGCAAGGATAAAGCTGAGGGCAATATGAAGCTTATAATATTTTTTCTCCGGAGGAAGTTTAAGAAGCAGCCATGCAAACAAAAAAAATACGGTGGCCGCAATCACTAGAAAACAGATCCTTTTTCCCTGCAGCATGCCGAATGCCGCGCCGCGGTTTTCTACATACTCCAATTCCAATATATCTTTAATGACCGGAATGGCTGGCTGGGCCTTTAAAAACCGTGTGGCAAGCACTTTCGTCCACTGATCCAGGGCTATGCCTGCAGACAGAATGATCAGATCCAGAAATAACATAATTTTATTGAGCTGCTTATTATTCGTTTTCATCAAAATGAATCTCCTGCAATGCCCCAAGCATTTCTTCCGCCGTTACACTTGTATCAATGACAGCCTTACCCACCTTTTTCAACAGGATAAATTTAATCCCTCCGGCATCCGATTTTTTATCTGCTTTGGTTAGTGCTACAATCTTTTCCGGTTCAATCTCCGTCATACTGATCGGCAGACGGAACGGCACAAACATATCACGGATCTCATAATACTCCTCCATGGACAGTTTTCCTTTTTTCCACGATATATATGCGGCGCAGACACTGCCAAGCGCAACACATTCCCCGTGTAGAAGCTTGAAATCCATATATTTTTCGATCGCATGTCCCAGCGTATGACCGAAGTTTAGGATCGCACGTTCTCCGTTCTCATATGGATCGCGTTCCACTATCCGCTGCTTGCATTNACAGCAGGTCTCGATCANTTCCTCCAGTGTTGCGGGATNACGNNCATGGATNTCATACATCTTCCCCAAGATCNATTCATAAAAGGAAGCGTCCATAATCAGTCNGTATTTCATTACTTCTGCCATTCCTGANTAAANCTNCCTTGCATCCAGCGTTGACAGTGTTGCTGTATTAATATATACCAGTTTAGGCNTANAAANAGCGCCGACCANATTCTTNTATTGATCAAAATCAACACCTGNTTTNCCGCCAATGCTGCTGTCTACCTGAGCCAGCAGGCTTGTAGGTATCTGGATCACTGCAATTCCACGCATATAGATGGATGCCGCAAATCCTGCCAGATCGCCGACCACACCGCCGCCCAGCGCAATGATACAGTCCTTACGGTCAAACTGATGCTCAATGAGTTCCTTTAATACCGCCTGTACGGTAACTAAGTTTTTGCTGTTCTCTCCGGCTGGAAATGACATGGAATAAACTTCTTTATATACTGTTGCGGCTTTTTCGCTGACAGAATCAAGATAAATCGGTCCCACATTGGTGTCCGTCACGATCATGCACCGTCTGTTACGATATGGCTCCAACCCTTCAGCAAGCGCCTCAAAATCATTTTCTATAACAATATCATAAATTGGTTTTTTGTTCATGGTGACTGATAGTTTTGCTGACATTCTCTTTTTCTCCTGTTTTATAATGATGCCGCCGTACTTTTAAATACTTAAAGATACGCTGATAAAACGTTTCGTTATAATCTTACCAAGCTATTGCTTTTATGTCAATTAAATCCATACATCAATTCAAAAACAGCGGCACAAAATCATTATGCCGCTGTTTAAATCGTACTTATGTATCTGATCAATTATCTGAAGCTCCGATCAGATCCTGAAATGCACCTGAAATCTCCACACCATCAGGAACAATAATAAAAATACTATTTGAAATTTTCTGCATGATACCGTTCATTGCATAAGTTGAACCCATTGCAAAATCCAGAATCCTTCTTGCTGTCTCCACATCAATGCTTTCAAGATTCAAGATGACTGTCCTGCCTTCCAGCAGAGTATCTGTGATTGTCTTGGCATCTTCCATTGTTTCCGGTTTAATGCCAAACACATCACCATTTCCGCCTACATTGCCTTTCTTACGGCTGATCGGCATCGGTGTAACTTTCTGGATTTTTTTCTTAGGCTTTTCTTCTTCCACGTAATCTCTTTCTGCCTGTTTATAGGAAGGCACCCTCACAAGATTATCTTCAATATATTCTTCATCATCATAGTACTCATCATCGGGTTCTCTCATTTTGAATGCATTCAGAAATTCACCAATTGCTCCCATTCCTCATATCCTCCATTTTCATTAATCATATGGTAATGATTACCATAATTATATTATGTAACTTATTTGGAATTATGTCAACTCTTTTTTTAAAATTTTTCTAAAAAATATTAAATAATTAATAAAAAAGCTATTCAAATATAAAATCATCCGGAGAAACCATGGACGCATCCAGTACGATGTAATCATATTCATTGATGCCGCTTGGCGTATTTTTTTGGATAATAGCATATTCGTCATTCTGATACAGGATCACGATCTGCCTGAACTCCGCATATCCCTGATTGATACAATAAACGCCCACCAGCTCCCCTACCTGACTGACTGCATTTTCGCTCATGGTATTTTCAAGCAACAGGTAATCTCCGATCTTTAACTGATTTGAGTCCACATAGATACCCTCTTCTTTTTCGGCATAGACAGCTACCGAAACAATCTCTGAAGACTGCTGTCCATCTTCTAAAAATGTCTTTCTCAGGAAGGTTGAATTATTGGCATCTATCCTGTCGATACGGTAGGCTTCCGGAACTACATTAAACTGACGGTAATCAATTGCGGAAATAGGGATTTTCAGCCCCTGTTCATTGCGCGTAACCAGCTCAATATCAATAAAACGCTCATTGCAGAAAGTTACGACGGAATTATTTAGAGAAAGATATGCGAAAAATGCATCGCCAATCTGTTGCACACGGATTGCTGCCCATACCGTTTCCTGCGTCGATAAAAATTTGATCTCCGCATAAGTCTCACCCATTAACTCCAGCGCCCTTTCTTCCTCCAGCTGGATTGCCAGCGTCCAGTTCTCGGAAGTGATCATCTTATAGACGTCCTGCCCCTGCTCTACCAGCGTATTATTGATCAGCTGTTGTCTTTCATATTGCTCCGTATCAAACATTTCCGGCTTGATTCCATTTTCCGAAATACTTTCATACCCATCCGTATGATAGACGACATACCCCGCCTTTGGGGCGCGGTTCAGCTTCACCAGATCTAAGTTGATATTGGACGGCCCTTCATCCAGTTCGCTTAAAATATTCATATTGACAAGCTTCAGGATAGATCCGTCCATGGAATACAAAAAATCATACACATCTGAAAAATGAGATTTATCAAAGGTGGAATTAAAATTAATAATATCTGTTTTTAGATTGGAAAGATCCTGATCGGATAAAGAATTTTCACCAAGATTTCCCTGATTCAACAGCTCGTCCAATGCGCCGCCTTGATCAATGATATACAAGAGATCTCCGCAGGCGATATGTTCACCCTCTCTTGCCAGATAATTGATATATCCCGTATCGGCACATTGAAATACCTCCTCTTCCCGAATGGCGATTCCTGTATAGACACTGGAAATCGCCAGTGAACCTTCCTTCACCTGATAAGAGGAGATATCATTTCTGTTAATCAGCTTAAAAAACTGACCGATAATATAAACAATAATAATCAGAACAATAAATAATCCTATCGGTCTGTTATTTGTTCTTTGCTGCTTTTTTTGCCTGCTTTGACTTTCCATTTTGATTAAAGCCTGTGCTCGCTTATTTTAAAGTGATACAATGACATCTGTGCGGTATTTTTCCGGAATAGCACTTTCGTCCATTGCTATGCTCATATACAGTGTAATATTCATGCGGTTGCTTAAATCAGCAAATTTATCAAGTGTCGTCAGAATATCTTCCTTCTGCGCGGAAGCAATCTTTAAGAAATTGTCAAAATAAAGCTGCTCCAGATCGTGATCTGTTGAAATGATTCCGCATACGAAGCCGTAGAATTCATCCGTCGTCTTAAATTCAAACTCAGATACATCAACAAGCCGGATCTTATTATTCAGTTCATACATATGCTTCTTATTCTTATCCAGATAAGCGATCGTGCCGTTTACCTTGGTGATCTCCTGATTTGCTCTTTCCAAAAGTTTTGTTGTCTTTCCTTTTCCTTCATTTCCGACAATCAATTGAATCATGCTTCCATCCTCCGAATTTTATGTGTTAGTATGTAAAAAACAAAATTTATCATAAATTATTATACAGTATTATGCCGGATAGTACAACTCATATTTCAAAAAGAAATAAAGTTTCATCCAAAGCCATATTAAATTATTTTAAAATGACGTCCTCGCAAAGTTGTTTCATAAGGTGGTAAAGCTGTTCTTCATTGCCTGCCCCCATGACGACGCAGATATAAGGATTTCCTGCGGCATCCGAAGCATACAGGATAATGCATTTTCCGGCAGCCATGGTGCTTCCCGTCTTTCCGCCTATGATTGATACGCCTGACGGAGAATCATAAATTGCTGACAAAAACTTATTGGTTGTGGTAATATCCCTGCTGGTTTGCGTTCCATCAGCCAAAGTATATTCCACGGTATAAGAGGTAGTATTGATGATCTGTTGAAAAATATCATGCTTCACCGCTGCATTAAAGATCAGATACAGGTCGTATGCCGTTGTATAATGTTCTTCATGGGACAATCCGTGTGGATTCACAAAATGCGTATTGGTGGCGCCAAGCTGAAGCGCACGTGTATTCATCATTTCAGCGAACGCCTCCTCAGAGCCTGCCACATGCTGCGCAAGCGCCAGTGCGGCATCATTGGCGGAATATACCAGCGTTGCATAAAGAAGATTCTGTACGGTGATCCGGTCTCCCGCTTTCAGATTAAAAAGCTGTACACCATCTTCATAGATCGATACATCACCGATCAGCACAACATCTTCCATACTGCAGTTTTCAATAACAAGCAGTGCCGTCATAATTTTTGTCAATGATGCCGGATTGAGGCGTTCATTGGCCTGATAGGAATATAACACTTCCTCCTGATTAAGATCGTATATGCATGCAGCATTCAGACCGTCCACAACAGCCGCGCTGCTTTCCGTCACATCATCTGCCGTCGCGCACAGATCGGAAGCGAACAGTGACATCTGCGTCTGCGATTCATTGACCTCTATGGAAAAGCTGTCGTTGGTCTGCAGCGTCCCATAAGGAAGCGGAATTTCTTCAGAAGAACATGCCGACAACGATACTGCTGTCAATAAAACAAGACATAATGCTGTTGATTTTTTAAAATAATTATTTATATTCACGCCACTCAAATTCTCCTCGTTCCAGAGATTTTATCAATAATTCCGCAGAAGCCAGATTGGTTGCCAGCGGAATATTGTGCATATCACACAACCTGACAAGATTGTTCACATCCAGTTCATGGGATTTCGGTGTCAACGGATCACGCAGAAATATGACCAGATCAATTTGATTATGTTCAATCTGTACGCCGATTTGCTGTTCCCCGCCCAGATGCCCCGCAAGATGCTTGTGGATCGTAAGATTTGTTACCTCTTCTATCAGTCGTCCCGTGGTGCCGGTTGCATATAAGATATGCTTACTTAAGATACCGCGGTAAGCGATACAAAAATTCTGCATCAGTTTTTTCTTTGCATCATGAGCAATTAAGGCAATATTCATGCTTATCCTCCATACTGCGACTGTCTTTTATGGCTCTGCCTTTAGCTTAAGGCGGAAACATTAAGGGCTTAGGTTTTGTCGCAGCGCAAAACCCGTATCATCCTCTTTTTCACTGCTTGTACGTCTGCGGTTTCCACGCTGCAGTTGAACATTGAAAACAAATCCCATTCCAATATACATACTGACCAGCGAGGTCAGTCCGTAACTGACAAACGGCAGCGGTATTCCGGTATTCGGAAGTATTCCGGTGGTAACCGAAATATTGATAAAGCTTTGAAAACATACGATGGACCCTACTCCGCTGCAGATTACGGCGCCTGCAATATCATCTGCCCGCATGGCGCCAAGATAGCATCTTGCCGTGATCCCCATCAAAAGCAAGATAACTGCACAGCTTCCGACAAATCCCATCTCTTCGCCAATAATGGCAAAGATAAAATCCGTCTGTGGTTCCGAAATATAATTTCCGTTTTTCACAGAGCCGACTTCGTTATTGTTCAGTCCCTTGCCCCACAGCTGTCCCGATCCTATGGCGGTGATTGAGTTTTGCTGCTGATATGCAGTGGTTAGGGAATACTTTTCGGGATTTAACCACGCATAAATTCGTTCCTGCTGATAATCCTCGATCAATGTCTGATCCGGCTGCAGTACAATAAATAAAAAGATAACGCCGATTGGAATCGCAACGGCAAGCAGCCCCAAAATGATTTTGTAGCTTAATCCGCCGACATAAAGTATCACGCAGAAAATAATTGCCACTACAATACTTGTAGACATATCCGGCTGCTTGTAAATCAATGCCAGTGGCGGAAGCAGCAAAAGTATCATTTTCGCCAATGTGCTGAATGTATTCAAATTATCCTTATGCTTTATTATAAACTGTGCATAAAAAAGTATCAACAGTATTTTTGCAGTTTCTGATGGTTGAAATCGGATTCCCGCAATTTCCAGCCATCGCTGGGCATTATGGGAGGAATCACCCACCAACTGAACTAAGAGCAACAGCCCGAGATTCAAACCATAAATCAGCCATT
>WFLX010092651.1_pt1 | contig 11094 bp, 12 predicted proteins | sample 4967041 | NCBI WGS metagenome assembly WFLX01 (sample SAMN12857096, study PRJNA449069) | gut metagenome | isolation source: stool from male and female vole | host: Microtus ochrogaster | place: USA:Florida | collected 2017 | reverse complement strand
TACCTTGATTTTATGGGAGGCAAACCGTGAAAGAATTTTTCAAACGCTGCGCGGCATTTTTGATGCTGGCAGCCCATTCTTTGTCCATCGCCAACGCCGCGCAAATCGCGCAAGACTTCAACGCGCAGACTTCTACAAACTCACCGCCGCAGGAAAAAAGACCTACAACAGCGCAAACGGAAAAGGCTGACAAAAAAAGGACTTCCAAAAGGAAGTCCTTTTTTTGGGCGGTGAGAGGATCGAACTCCCGACATTCTGGGTGTAAACCAGACGCTCGTACCAGCTGAGCTAACCGCCCGAATCGTGCGAGAATATTATCATTCCTGCAAAAAAAAGTCAAGTGGCTTTTGCGATTTTTTTCTTACNCTTTCGCGAATTTTCTCTTCAACGCCTCTTCCACTACCGGCGGAACCATCTTGCTCACGTCGCCGCCATAGCCCGCAAGCTCCTTTATCGCGCTCGACCGCACCGTAAAATACCTTTGCTCGGTGGGAACGAAAAGCGTCTCTATTTCGTCGTCAAGCGAATGGTTTACAAGCGCGAGGTCGAATTCGTAAGAAAAGTCATTGGCGTTGCGGATTCCGCGCAAAAGCACTTTCGCGCCNACTTTCCGCGCGTATTCCACGACGAGCGTGTTCGCCGCATGCACCACAACATTGTCCAAGCCGGCCGTCATCTGCTCCAATATGGAAACGCGCTCTTCNGCCGAAAAAAGCGAGCTTTTTTCAGGATTCACCGAGACAAGCACATCGATGGAATCAAAGAGCCGGCTGGCGCGCTTTATCACATTCAGATGCCCGTAAGTGGGCGGGTCGAAACTTCCCGGAAAAACTGCGATTTTCATAAAATTCATTATAATCCATTTGACTAAATCAAACAATAGTGATACAATAAATTTATGAAAAATTTAATATTGACATTGGCGGCAATTTTTCTCGTCCTTCCAATTTTGGGCTGCAAATCCACAGAACAAGCGGAAGAAATGCCGGAAAAACAAATCGAAACTCATGAAACGCCCGCAAAAACNCCGGCACCTCCCNCTCCGCAGGTCGAAGAGGATTCGGAATACAAACGTTCCATCGGTTCGGAAAAGGACATTTCATTTGACACCTTTTCCGCGGACAAAGCGACGATAATAGAAAAAATCAGCGANCTCAACGCGATCATGGCAAAAAAAGACTACAATTCATGGCTCAAATACATCGACCCAGCCTCGCGCGAATATTGGTCGCAGCCAGCGCATCTCATCAAGGCGTCGGAAAAGCTTCCCAAGAATTTGAAGGGCGTAAAGTTGCGCACGTTGCAGGATTATTTCATCTACGTATTCATCCCCGCGCGGCGCGGCAGGCAAATCGACGAGATTCGCTACAATTCCAAAGACTCGATAAAGGCCGTGCAAGTTTCGTACAAGGACGACGGCACGAGGGGCGTAATCATTTACTACAACTTCGTCAAGCAGGACGGCGACTGGAAAGTCTACATTCCGGAATTGTAGAAGTTATTTTTTCAAAATCATCATTTTTCGATTGATTTTTTATGGCAAACATGCTATAATATTTTTTATATAATTTAGAGTCAGGAGAATTCTTATGAAAATGACAAAAATTTCGACCTGCCTGATTGCAGGACTTGCTTTCGCGGGCATGGCATTCGCACAGGAATCGGAAACGACCGTCGAAGGCGAATACATGAGTTCCATGGATGACGTCATCATCACGGAGCTTGCAAATGCCGACGAGCGCGAGAACAAGGAAGTCGCGCTTCAATATCTCAACGAGGCAGTCGAGAACGGAAACGTTTCGCCCGACATGATGGTTGCCTTGGAGCATCTTGCCGGCGAGGGAATAAACACGCAGAGCCGCACCAAAGGCCGCGTGATGAACAACTATCCAGAAATTCGGCGCGAAGCATGCATTATATTGGGAAAAGTCGGCACGGACGACGCGGCGAAGACTCTCAACAAAATAATGAAAACCGACAACGAGCCTATGGTTCTCTCGGCGGCAGTTCGCGCTCTCGGNGAAATCGGCTACAATGACAACGACGAGGTGAGCAACGCCATCGCGTTCTATGCGAACAAAGTCGAGACATTGAATCCGACAAGTTCCCTCGCGTTTGAGGTCGTGAACGCCTACGAAAAGCTCGCCGGCAACATCAAGGACATAAAGCCCGTNGTGAATTCATTGCAGAGAATCGCGACCGACCATCATTTTGTGAAGCCGGTAAGGGATCGCGCTCGGGAAGTATTGAACAAAATCCGCTCTTCGGACAAGAATTCGGATTCAAAGAAATAGTCTGAAGAACGAAAAGCGGACGATGCGAGATTAAGTTTTGGGAGATACGGGATTCGAACCCACAACCTTCGGCTCCGGAGGCCGACGCTCTATCCAGTTGAGCCAATCTCCCATTCGATTTGTCGAATGAAAGCATTATACCAAATTGGGGATTTTTAGTCAAGAAAGTTTCGTATGGAAAATATAATTTTGGCCTCCAGTTCGCCGCGCAGACAAGAGATTCTCAAAATGATGCGCATTCCTTTTCAGGTAATCGCGCCGAATCTTGACGAGTCTTTGTACACGGCAAAAAATCCTCTCGAACTGCCCGAAGTCATCGCAAAGGCGAAAGTACAGGCGGTCGTCCGTACGCTTCCGCCCAAGCAGGTGATTCCGTGGGTTTTGGGCGTGGACACGCTCGTCGTGATGAACCAAAAAATCTACGGAAAGCCCAAAGATCCCGACGAGGCGTTGACGTTCTTGAAGGAACTTCAGGGACACACGCATCAAGTGGTGACTTCGCTCGCGCTTTACAACGGGCGCACGCACATCGCGACGATGAGCACGAGCATCGCGAAGGTGACTTTCGCGCCGATGAGCGACGAGGAAATCGAGTGGTATTTGGACACGGGCGACTGGCACGGCGCGGCGGGCGGCTACAGGATTCAAGGCTTGGCGTCGTGCTTCGTCACGAAAATAGAAGGAACGTCTTCATGCGTGGTGGGCTTGCCTATTTTTGAACTTTATGATATGCTAAAAAAACAAGGCTATTCGATAATCGACTGACCTTGAAGAAGCAGGAAAGTTTAAAATTTGCGTCAAAAGGTCGCCGCAAATTTTGACTTCGAGTTTTTTGCAGAAACTCGCGTAATCAATGCGATTTTTCGCTTCGCCGCAAAATCGCGATTTCAATAATTTCAGAAATTTCAATTTCTGAAATTATTGAAAATTTATGGAACGTTGTTCCTAAAAAATTTCCAAAGGCTCAAAGCCTTTGAGTAACAGAGTTCGGAGTCGGAAAATTGAAATTCCGACGGGAAGGAGAAAAACATGGCTGTTGTTACCATGAAAAACCTGCTTGAATCCGGAGTGCATTTCGGACATCAAGTAAAACGCTGGGATCCGCGCATGGCCAAATACATTTTCGGCGCGCGCAACGGAATCCACATCATCGACTTGCAGAAGACAATCACTGCAATCAAAGAAAGCTACGAAGTCATCCGCAAGACTGCGGCCTCGGGAAAGTCGGTCCTTTTCGTAGGAACGAAAAAGCAGGCGCAGCAGGCCGTCCAAAAAGAGGCGGAGCGTTGCGGACAGTTCTACGTGAACAACCGCTGGCTTGGCGGAATGCTCACGAACTTTTCCACAATCAAAAAATCGCTTCAGCGTCTCAAGAAAATCGAAAAGATGGAAGTGGACGGCACGTTCCAGAATTTGACGAAAAAGGAAGTGGCNGCGCTTTTGAAGGAAAAGGCGAAGCTCGAAAAGAACCTCGGCGGAATCAAGGAAATGAAGGAACTCCCCGGCGCGATTTTCGTGATTGACACGCACAAAGAGCAGATCGCCGTGGCGGAAGCCAAGCGCATGGGAATTCCCGTCGTGGCCGTGGTGGACACGAATTCAAATCCCGAAGGCATCGACTACCCAATTCCGGGCAACGACGACGCGATTCGCGCTATCAGCCTCTTCACTTCAATCATCGCGAACGCCGTGATGGAAGCGAACAACGAGGAAGGCCTCAAGATCATCGAAACGCTCGGCGACGACGATGACGTTCAGACNGACGCCGTGGTAAAGCACGACGACGTTGAAATCGACGACTACGCGAACTATCAGCCGACGGAGCAGAAAGAGGAAGACATCAAGGCGAACGAAGCCGATTCCATCGTTGACGAAGACGAGATGTACAAATAAACCAAATTTAAACTGGAGAAAAAAAATGGCAATATCAATGGCAGATGTCAAGGCTTTGAACGAAAGCACGGGCGCGGGACTTTTGGCCTGCAAGAACGCGCTTGCCGAAGCCAACGGCGACACGAANGAAGCCGCCAAAATATTGAAGGAAAAAGGACTTGCGGCCGTGGCGAAGCGCAGCGAGCGCGCCACCAGCGAAGGCCGAATTTTCGTGCGGAAGCTCGAGGACAAAATCGTCCTCATCGAGGTGACATGCGAGACGGATTTCGTCGCGAAAAACGCGGACTTCATCGCCACTGGCGAAAAGCTTCTCGACGTGACGCTTGAAAAAGGCTACACGAAAGTGGAACAGGAGCACAAGGACATTCTCATGGAACTCGCCACGAAAATCCGCGAGAACATGACTGTCGCCAAAGTGAGCGTCGTCGCGATTCCGCAAGGCGCGGTGGCGGCATCTTACGTCCACTCTGATTTCAAGACCGCGAGCGCGGTCGTCATCAAAGGCTCGGCGGACGAAGCCGTAAAGACTTTCGCCTACGACTGCTGCATGCACTTGGCGGCCTTCACTCCGGCGTACCTCAAAGCCTCGGACGTTCCACAGTCGTACATCGACGAGCAGACGGAAATCTTCAAGGCGCAGATGGACCAGGACGAAAAGATGGCGGCGAAGCCCGAAAACGTCAAGGCCGGAATCTTGCAGGGCAAAGTGAAAAAGCATCTTTCCGAAATTTGCTTCGTGGACCAAATGTTCGTAAAGGACGACAAAGTTACGGTCGCGAAGAAAATCGAAGAAGTGGGAAAGAGTGTCGGCGCGACGCTGGAATTCGGCGAAATCGTGCTTGACGTTCTTGGAAAAGAATAAAATTTGCTGCGGGCGAACGGCGAAAAACTCGGACGCGGATTTTGGAAAAATTCCGCGTTCCGCCATTTCGCATTGANTTCGCTCGCTGCGAAACGCATTTATCAGGGAAAATTATGTCAACTGAATCTTCAAAGGAAAGAATGGAAAAGACAATCGCCTCGCTCAAGGATTCGTTCAACGCGATCCGCACGGGTCGGGCGAGCGCGAGCATTTTCGACAGGGTGCGCGTGGACTACTACGGGCAGAAATCGCCGCTCAACCAAGTGGCGACGGTTTCCATTCCGGAGGCGCGAACCGTCATCATAAATCCGTTCGACAAGTCGCTCATCACCGAAATCGAAAAGGCGATTCTCGCCGCGGATTTGGGACTGAATCCTTCGAATGACGGAAAAGTCATCCGCATCGCGATTCCGCCGCTCACCGCCGAACGCCGCAAGGAACTCACGAAGCAGGCGAAGGCCACGGCGGAAAATTCTCGCACCGCGATCCGGAACATCAGGCGCGACGAAAACGAGGATTTGAAAAAGCGGCAGAAGGCTGGCGAAATCACCGAAGACGAGCTAAAGAAATTGGGCGACGACCTTCAGAAGTCCACCGACAAATTCATCGCGGAAATCAATTCGATTTACGACGCGAAAGAAAAGGAAATAATGGACTGATGCCTTCGGATTTTCGCAGCGAAAATTCAATTCCTCGCCATGTGGCCATCATTATGGACGGAAACGGACGCTGGGCGCAAAAGCGCGGACTTCCGCGCACCGCCGGCCACAAGGAAGGCTTGGAAAGCGCGAAGCGCATCGTGCGTGCCGCGTCCAATTTGGGCATAAAATACGTCACGCTCTATACGTTTTCCACGGAAAACTGGAAGCGCGCGCAGGAAGAAGTGGGCTATTTGATGGGCCTGATAAAAGGCCATTTGCGAGCCGAATTTGAATTTTACAAGGAAAACGAAATCCGCATCGAGCACATCGGAAATCTTTCCGGGCTTCAGCGCGACGTGCGGGACGAAATCCTGAACGCGAAAAAGGACACCGAGCATTTTTCGGGAACTACGGTGGTCCTGGCGATAAATTACGGCGGGCGCGACGAAATCGTTCGGGCGGCGCAAAAATTGCTTGAAAAAAACGCCGCCTCGCAGGGAAAAAATATTTCGGAAGAAAATTTCAGCGCGGAATTCGACATGCCAGATTTGCCGGAAGTGGATTTGCTCGTGCGGACTGGCGGCGAAAAGCGTTTGAGCAACTTTTTGCTTTGGCATGCGGCCTACGCCGAGCTGCTTTTCACCGACACGCTTTGGCCCGACTATGACGTGGAGGAATTCGAGCGCGACGTGAAGGAATTTTCGGCGCGGAACAGGCGGTTCGGCGGCGTGGATTCTTCGGGAGGCGCAAGATGAACAAACTCGTTCAAAGGCTTTTGGTCTTTTTTCTCGGAATTCCAATTGTTCTCGGTTTCGTCTATTTTGACGCGTTCTCGCATCTTCCGTTCAACGCGCTGCTGGCAGTAGTTTCCGCCATCGCCGCCAATGAACTTTGCGCCATATTTTCCTCGGGAGGGGAAACTTTGCCGAAGCCTTTGGTGGTATCGCTGTGCGTTGCGATTCCGGCTTCCACTTACATCGGCATTGAGATTCTACATTTGCTCTTNAACCTTTGCAATATCGTGCTCGTTGCGGCTGTGTTCATAATTTTCGCATTCGAAATATTTTCCGCAAAGACTTTCGAAAAATCAAACGCCCGCATAGCGCGCTCTGTCTGCGCTCTTTTTTACGCGGGATTTTTGCCGTCATACATCACATGCATTTCTTTAATGATGAATTCTACTGCGCACCTTGTGACGTTTCTTGTGATGGTGTTCATAAGCGACAGCGCGGCGTGGCTGTTCGGAATGCTCTTCGGAAAAAACAATCGCGGAAAAGTCGCGGCAAGCCCCAACAAAAGCATCGCGGGATTTGTGGGCGCGTACCTCGGCTGCATATTGGTGGCTTTCCTTTCTTCATATTTGGTNTTTCCTTCGGCGTTCAATGCGTTCGGGCAGCACAAGGCGATTCGTGTGCTTGCCTTGGGAATCGTAGTTTGCACNGCGAGCATCGTGGGCGACCTTGCCGAAAGCGTTTTCAAGCGCAGCGCGAACATCAAGGACAGCGGAAAAATAATTCTCGGACGCGGCGGCATTTTGGACTGCGTTGATTCCGTGTTCATGGCGGCTCCGTTCTATTTCTATTTGGTGACATTCTTGTTTTCTACTTTCGCAATATGAAAATGAAAGACATTCTCGTTCTTGGAGCCACGGGTTCCATCGGAAAAAGCACGCTCGACTTGGCGCGTCGCCACAAAGACAAATTCCGCGTGGTCGGGCTTCATGCCCATTCTCAAAAGGAAAAGCTTGATTCTCTCGCGGCCGAATTCCAGTGCCGCGCGACACTTTCTTCTCTCGAAGGCGACGACGGCATCGCGAAACTTCTCGACGCGACAAAGCCTCAAATCGTGGTGAACGGCATCGCGGGAAGCGCGGGCTTGATTCCCAGCCGCTTGGTCTTGGAACGCGGAATCGACCTCGCGCTCGCAAACAAGGAAAGCGTCGTGATGGCGTGGACGCTCGTAAAGGAAGCCGCGCTCAAAAGCGGCGCGAAAATCATCCCTGTGGACAGCGAGCACAGCGCGGTGTTCAATTTGATTTCATTTTGCGGACGCGAAAAGATTGCGGAAATCGTCCTCACTGCGAGCGGCGGTCCTTTCAGGAATTTCAGCGAAGCGGAACTTGCGAACGCGACTCTCGCCGACGCGCTGAAGCATCCGACTTGGAACATGGGAAAAAAGATTACGGTGGATTCCGCGACTCTCGCCAACAAAGGGCTTGAAGTCATCGAGGCTTGCAGGCTTTTCGACATGCCGAGCGAGCGCGTGGAAGTCGTGGTGCATCCTGAAAGTTTGGTCCACTCGCTCGTTCGCACTACGGACGGAATTCTCTACGCGCAGATTTCCGAGCCTGACATGCGCCATCCGATAATGGGCGCGCTTTGCTTTCCAGAATATGTGGAAAGCGGATTGGAAAAATTCTCGCTTGCNGGGCACAACATGAGTTTCATGCAGCCNCGACGCGACGCGTTTCCTCTTTTGGACGCGGCTTATTCCGCCGTTTCAAAAGGTCCGCTTTATACNATCGCATTCAACGCTGCCGACGAAGTGGCGGCGAACGCTTTCATCGAAGGCAAAATAAAATTCTTGCAGATTGCGCAAGTGGTTCAAAAGACGCTCGAAATGNACTGGANCGGAAGCCTTTCGTCTTGGGACGACGTTTTCCGATGCGACAAGGCGGCGCGGGCGGCCGCGGAGGATTTGCTTTGAACATAGTCATTGGGCTTTTCGTTTTGGGCGTGATAGTCTGCTTCCACGAATTGGGACACTTCGCCGCCGCGCGGATTTTCGGTGTCAAAGTGGAATCGTTTTCCATCGGCATGGGACCGATTCTTTTGCACAAGACGTTCCGCGGCACGGACTACAGGATCTCGCTTTTTCCCATAGGCGGCTATTGCGGAATGAAAGGCGATAAGGATTTCGCGAAAGCCATCGAGGAAAAACTTCCGTACATCGCAGGCGAAAAAGATTCGCTCTACGGCGTGCACCCGATGAAGCGGGCGGCCATCGCGTTCGCAGGTCCGCTTTTCAATTTGATCATGGCGTGCGCGGCCTTCACGGTGATTGCGATGACGGGCTACACATACTACACGAGAAGCGCGACAATCATAATTCCCGAAGACGCATCGTTCAAATCCCCCGCCCGCGAAGCCGGCATAATTTCGGGCGACACGATCACCAAGATAAACGGAATAAAGATAAGCGATTTTTCCGACATCCACGCGGAAATTTCCTCGCGCCCGGACGAAGATGTCGTCGTGGAAGTGTGCCGAGGAAACGAAATGCTCGTGTTCACGGCGCATACGCTTTTGGACAAGAAAAGCGGAGCCGGCATTCTGGGNGTGCAGAGCACTGACGAAGTCATATCGAAGGAAATGCCAAGGTATTCGCTTTTTCCGGCTTTGTGGCAAGGCGTNTCGCAGACTGNCAAAATGATTTCGCTCATGGCAAAGAGCCTCGGAGTGCTTTTCAAGGGCGTGGACGTAACGAACGCGGTTTCAGGTCCTGCGCGAATAAGCAGCATGTTGGGCGAAAGCACGCGCCACGGATTCTCGAAAGATTTCAGGACGGGAACGGTGGTGCTGTGCCAATTCATCGCGCTCATAAGCGTCTCGCTTTTCATAATGAACCTGCTTCCAATCCCCGTGCTCGACGGCGGCATGATTTTGTTTGCGCTGATTCAAGCCGCGACCAAAAAGCAGATTCCGCCGAAAATCCAATACAGGATTCAAATCATCGGAGTGCTGCTGATAGCCGCGCTTTTCNCGCTCGGGCTTTCAGGCGACATACGATATTTCGTAAACCGCGCGAAGGGATAGGGCGCACTTGCAAAGACGCGGCATATCTGCTATAATTTTTCGACATGGAAAAAAAGAATTATATCAACAAAAATTTATATGACATTTCATTTTCGATGCGAAGGGAGCGCACGCGAAAAATTAGGAATATCTTGCTTTTCGTGTTCCTGTTCCTTTTTTCGCTCAATGCGATTCTCGCGTACCTGATAAAACCTGTGAAACAATCTTCTCTTTCGATGGATCCGAACATCGCGCGGAATTCTTTTTCGCTTGTCACGCCATGCGCGCTTTTTTGCGAGGACAAAATCCGCCGTGGAGAAATCGTGCTGATTTCGCGTCCCGAAAAAAAATCCGCCACGTTCCTGCAAAATGCCGCAGGCGTGTTTTTCCGTGTGCTCACGTTCCGCAGATTTTTTAACGAGAATCTTTTTTTGAGCCGAATCGTGGCGCTTCCTGGCGATACGATTTACATGAAAGATTTTGTGCTTTATGTTACTCCGAAAGGCGAGCCTTTTTCTTACACGGAATTCGAACTCAATCAAATTCCGTACAGCATTGATATCCGTGTGCCGCCGCCAAATTGGGATAGGCTGATTGGCGTTCACGGCGACTTTGAAAAAATGACGCTCGGCGAGGACGAATATTTTGTGCTTGCCGACAACAGACTTTCTTCGATGGATTCGAGAATGTTCGGCGCGGTGAAAAAAAACTTGATAAAGGGCAAAGTCGTCCTGACATACTTTCCATTCAAGCAGTTCCGCATTTTCCGCTCGAAGGCGCGAAAGTAAATGCTCCTTTACATTCACGTTCCTTTTTGCATTGCAAAGTGCGGCTACTGCGATTTTTTCAGCGCGAATCCGCGCGATGTTTTTTGCAAAAGCGCGTTCACGATGCGTGACTACATTGAAGCCGTGTCAAACCAAATCGAATTCCTTGCGGCGCGTTTCGGCGTGAAAAATTTTTCTTCTGTTTACATAGGCGGGGGAACGCCAAGCATATTGGGCAAAGCGGAATTGGAGTTGCTTTTCGCTTCGATTAAATCTTCGTCTGCCGTTTTGCAAGATGCGGAATTCACGATTGAAGCCAATCCTGAAAGCGTTACGGAAGAATTCTTGAAAGTCGCTCAATTTGGCGGCGCGAACAGACTTTCGCTCGGCATACAATGCGCGGACGACAATGTTTTAAAATCTGTCGGGCGCAGAACGAGCCGTGCGCAGATATTGGAAGCCGTGCGCCTCATAAAAAAATTCTGGCATGGGCAATGGTGCGCCGATTTCATTGCAGGGCTTCCGCTTCAAACAAAAGAGAATCTGCGCGACGATTTGAATTTCGCGTTCAAAAATGGAGCGGCGCACATCTCGCTCTATGCTCTTTCACTTGAAGAAGGAACGCCGCTTGAAAAAAGCGTTTCGTCCGGCGCGACAAAATATGATGCGGATTTTGCCGACGAACTTTGGTTTTTCGGGCGGGACATTTTGGAAAGACTTGGTTTTTCGCAATATGAAATTTCAAACTTCGCGCTTCCCGGCCACGAAAGCAAACACAATGGCNGCTATTGGCGACTTTGCGATTATCTTGGANCGGGTGCCGGAGCGGTCGGCACGATTTTG
>WFLX010179159.1_pt1 | contig 11096 bp, 10 predicted proteins | sample 4967041 | NCBI WGS metagenome assembly WFLX01 (sample SAMN12857096, study PRJNA449069) | gut metagenome | isolation source: stool from male and female vole | host: Microtus ochrogaster | place: USA:Florida | collected 2017 | reverse complement strand
GCAAGCTGTGGAACTGACGGAAAAATTTTCATGCTGGTCAATCCGGACAGCGCATTTAAATACGCTCCTGTAATAATGTTTCCTACCTCTTTGATTGCCGAACACTCCATTTCACCAAACTCATACTCATCTGCCTTTTCCTCATCAATTCCGAGCATTCCGCACATAAGCTTATTAACCAGATGCGCTGCGGCTGTCTTGGAGAGCATAAACATAATACTTCCGTCAATGTCACCCTCCACCTGAAGGAAAATACTGGTCATGATCTTATCCTCACCGCCTACGATTTCCCCTACCTCTTTAAACTCCAATAATCTAACCTGGGGCACACACATATCGACCTTACAATCGATCATTTGAGCAAGTGCAGTCGTTGCATTGCCGGCTCCGATATTCCCCAGTTCCTTCAGTACATCAAAATACTGATCAGTTAATTGCTCCATGTTTAGATCTTTCATAGGTCCTCCTAATAATGGTACTCCCCGTTCAAAAATTATTTTTCTACCGCAACTGCATTCAAATCAAGAATTGATATTAATTCATCTCCATTCTTTCCGATGCTGTTAACAAAATTGGTTCTGTCCTCTTTGGCATCATGAGTCACCTTCTCGATCTCATCCGCTCGCAATGTTACCACTTCTTTAACCGCATCAACGATAATTCCAATGGTTCCGTGCTGATCCAACTTCAAAATAATAATCCTCGTAGCCTTCGTGATCTCATCCGCTTCCAGTTCCATTTTCAGTCTGAGGCTCATAACGGGAATAACCTCACCACGCAGATTAATGACCCCTTTCAAATAATCTGCCACCTTCGGCACTCTGGTAATATGCTGCATGCGGACAATGTTGTCTATGTATTTAATATCAATGCCATATTGCTCACTTCCTAGTTTAATCACAATATACTGGAAGGTCTCATACTCGCTCTTTTCGCCGAGTATATCCATTTCTACGGTTTTCAATTCTTCCATTGTCTTCCCCTCCCTAAATCAGTGCATTGGCATCCAGAATCAACGCCACTTCACCATCACCCAATATGGTTGCCCCACTGATAATCTTACATTTACTGATGTATTTGCCAAGTGATTTAATAACAATCTCCTGCTGGCCCATGAGCTCGTCAACTACCAGCCCTGCCAAATTTTCACCTTTCTTGACTATAACTACCACCAGATTTTCGTCAGGGGATTTACTGCTTTCAATGTCCAGTTCCTCACTCAGTCTGATAATCGGAATAACGGTACCTCTCAAATGGATCACTTCACGATTCTGAACCAGCTTGATCTCATCCGGACTGATATCTTCAATGGTCTGGATGCTTCCCAGAGATATTGCATATTTCTCTCCGCCCACAATTACCATAAGGGCCTGAATAATTGCAAGAGTAAGCGGAAGCCTTATGATCCAGGTGCTTCCCTCTCCCATTTTAGATTTTACTTCTACTTCACCGCTCAAGGATTCAATCTTGGACTTTACTACGTCAAGTCCTACACCTCGCCCCGAAATATCCGTTATCTTTTTTGAAGTGGAAAATCCGGCATTGAACAGGAGATTGATGATATCCTTCTCACTCATGCTCTCACCCTGTTCCTGTGTAATGACGCCTCTGTCAATTCCTTTTTGTTTGACAGCCTCTACATCAATACCGCCTCCATCGTCCCGAACTTCGATCACTACATTATTTCCATCCTGATAAGCCTCCAGGAAGATGGATCCTGCTTCCGGCTTTCCTCTCTGGGCACGAACCTCTGCAGACTCCAGTCCATGATCTGCCGCATTACGAAGCAGATGCATCAGCGGATCACCAATCTCATCCACCACGGTTCTGTCAAGTTCCGTCTCTTCGCCGGACATGTAAAGTTCCATCTTCTTATCCAGCTTCTTGGAAAGATCACGAATCATTCTGGGGAACTTATTCACAACGCTTTCAATTGGAACCATTCGAACCTTCATAACCGATTCATGCAGATTCGTAGTAACGCTCTCAAGGTATTCAATCTGTTCATTAAACCCTGAATTGGAAGAATGCTCGTCTGTGGATGCTGATACAAGNGAATTCTTTGCAATAATCAGCTCGCTGACNAGATTCATAAGNACATCCAGTTTTTCAATATCTACACGGACTGTCCTGTTTACCACCGGCTTTGCNGNGCTCTTCTTATCTGCGGTTTTGGCCGGAGCCGCCTGAACCTGCGATGTTCCGGCTGNCTCAGGCTTTTGCTCTACGACTTCTGTAATCTGAGTGTTCTCCGCCTCCTGCACNGCAGGCAGCTCGTAAACACCTCCAAACACCCTGTCAATTTCCGAAACGCTCCTTGCCGACTGTAAAATATTTTCCAACGGACTATCAGATATAATAATCAGGCTGAAGTCCAGCTCGAACTTTTCATCCTCAATGTCCTGCGCTGACGGATTACTAACCATAATCTCTGCACTCTCTTCAACTGCCTTATATACCAGAAACGCTCTTGCCGCCTTTAAAAAACAGTTTTCATTAATAAATACGGTGATGCCGTAAATATTTTTACCGCTGTCTTTTGCCGCTTGCAAAACAGAAAGCTCCGATTCTCCCAGCTTAATATCCTGCCATTTTTCTTCCGCTCCGCCTGAAGCCGCCGACGTCGTTCCTGCCTCTGCCGGTGTTAATTCTTTCGGCACAGTCTCTTCCTTACCGGACGCCTTAAGATAATTATTTAATTTGGAAATCAACGCCTGATTATCATTGGTTCCTTCATTGGCCTCTTCCTGAATATTATTATTATATTCTTCCAGAGCGTCCAGACACTGGAACAAGGTATCAATCAAATCAGAATCAACCTTCATGGTTCCGTTACGAATTTCTGAAAAGACATTTTCCATATCATGTGTCAATGTCTGCATCCGCTTATAACCCATGGTTCCGGCCATGCCCTTCAGCGAATGAGCCGCCCGGAAAATCTCATTGATCGTGTCCACATCTTCCGGCTCCTGTTCAAGCCTCAGAATTTGGGCATTTAAATTTTCAAGGTGCTCTTTTGTTTCATCCAGAAAAATTTCAAGATATTGATTTACATCCATCTTAATTTACCCCCACACTTTTCGTAATTTCCTGTGCAATCTGTTCTAAAGACAACCCTTTTTCAACAAGCCCTGCAAGCACAATACTTCTGGGCATTCCATAAACGACACAGGTCTCTTCTTTTTGTGCAAATACTGTTACCCGCTTTTTCTTCTTCAGATTGACTATTCCTGCTGTTCCATCTGCGCCCATTCCCGTAAGAACCGTACAGATTATCTCATCATATCCGCAATCCGCTAAAGATTCATACATATAGTTTGCACACGGCTTGACACCTTCCCTGGGCGGCTCATCTGTGTAATGGATCCGGTGCCTTTCACCGGTTCTCACCGCATTCATGTGCCTTCCGCCTCTGGCAAGAAACACATGCCCGTTTTCCAGCACATCTCCCTCCTCTGCCTCCTTCACCGAAATCTCGCTTAACGTATCAAGCCTGTCTGCAAGCGCCTTCGTAAAACCTNCCGNCATATGCTGTACAATCAAAATCGGTGCGTTTAAATTGGGGGGCAGCAAAGNAACCAGTACCTGCANCGCCTTAGGTCCGCCTGTAGAACTGGCAATTGCCACGATCTTTTTTCCGGATCTGCCTTCTTCTGCCTTCATAACAACTCGCCTCACAATCCGCAAAACAATTTACAATTTCAGTATAGCACATTATNNGCTTCTCATGAGTGCATACTAATCATTTATAACCCTTTTTCCCTTTTTCTATGTTTTCTTTCCTCTTCAAAGATAAATCGTATGATTTCTTCTCTCTCAGATGTATCAATATTAATNTACTGTGCGCGGTGTTCATAAACTCCGGGACGGTCTTCCAATTCCCTGACCATCAAAACCTTAGCTACTAATGTATATTCCTTGGCATTACCATCCACCACAAGATTATATTTACAACAAACCAGGCTTTCCGGCTCATAAGCATAATTACCAATAAAACGAATCCCTCCACCGCTGATATCCACAATAACGCTTCTTTTCAACGGCAGCCCGGGCACAAGAAAGCTGTTACCTTTTTCCACCACTTCAACCTCTTCCTTTTCAAGTGGTCTGGAATTCATTTCAAGAGCACAGCTGAGACGGTAATATTCCCTCCTCTGGAATTTTCGAAGATTACTGGTCAGTTCCATCACAAGGATAAACTGATTGTCCGATTTATATCTGTCGATTACGTTGGCAAAACACTGATAAAGTCCTGCCTGCGTGTAAAAGTACAAGTCATATTCCGCATTAACTGGTAAAAGAATCAGCTTCGACTTCTCCATTGGCATGTAAATTTCCAGCTGATCTTCCGACAAAATGTCACAGACCTGTGTCTGATAAACCTTTTTCTTCTCCACATCATCAATATATTTTGCGCGTTCTACCGCCTGCATTTCAACCTTATTCCCCGGTACTACATATTTGGAAAGCATACAAACCTCCTATAAATTAATTTTTTTTCCAGTAACTATATGTGAAAAGAACGCTGCCATTCCACGCTTTTTTACGTCCTTATTCAGCTCTTTGTTCATCAGTGTAGCCGCCATATTTTCAAAAGCAATCGCCGATTTCGCATGGGGTGCCTGCATGGACACCGGCATCTGTTGCATTACGGCTTTTGCAAGCTGTGTATCTCTGGGTATGGCTCCCAGATAGGTAATCGGCAGCTTCAGATAACGACTTACAACAGAGTCAACCTTTTTGAAGAGACTATGTCCTTCCTCCTCAGAGTCCACTTTGTTGGCAATCACTTTAATTTGGGAAACATCGCTCGAAAACCTGGGATGACGGTTCAGTGCCTTTAACAGAGAATAAGAATCCGTAATGGAGGTAGGCTCCGGTGTTGTCACCAATAAAATTTCACCGCTTGCTACCAAAAACTCCAGAACCGCGTCCGAAATTCCTGCCCCGGTATCTACTATAATAATGTCCGCTATCGCATCCAGCTCCGCAAGATTATTAATAATGTACACCAGGTAATCTCTGCTTAAATTCGACAATCCTGCGATTCCCGATCCTCCTGAAATAAAACCTACATCCATAGGTCCCCAGGTAATAATCTCGCGAATGTTTTTTCCCTGGTAAATTAAATCACACAAGTTATGCTTTGGTACCGCACCAAACATAATCTCTATATTTGCCAGTCCGAAATCCGCATCCAGTATGATCACTCTTTGTCCCATCTTTTTAAACTGAATTGCTAAATTGATGGCTGTATTTGATTTTCCCACGCCGCCTTTTCCACTTGTAACGGTAATGACCCTTGCCAGCGGTCTGTTCTGTGAAACGGCTCCTGCCTTTATTATATTCCTTAATTGCTGCGCCTGATCCATGTATACTCCTATTAATCTGACTGTTTATTCTTTAATCTTTTCTTCCGCCCAGAAGTTGCTTTACCGTTTTTTGGGGATTGAACACTTCAATATCATCAGGTACGTTTTGTCCGCAAGTCACATAAGACAGCGAAGCCCCCGTATAAAGCTTCAAATTGAGGAGATTCCCCAAAGTGGTAGTTTCATCAAGCTTGGTAAAAATCAACTTGTAATCCGTCATTGCCGAATAGGTATCTGCAATACTGATCAGATCCCGGTATTTCGTGGTTGCCGAAAGAACCAGAAAAACCTCCTTTTCCACCCGGCCATCCACAGCATGCAGAAATGCATTCATCGCTTCCCTCTGCGCCTCATTTTGATGAGAATGTCCAGCTGTATCTACCAATATAAAATCATAACCCTTGAAATCAAGGAGCGCCTGCTCCACTTCATCCGTCGAATAAACTACCCGAAAAGGAACCTCCAGAATATTGGCATAAGTACGAAGCTGTTCTGCAGCCGCAATCCGATATGTGTCCGTAGTCAGAAGCGCCACTTTCTTTTTTCCTTCCACACTGAATTTGGAGGCGATCTTCGCAATCGTTGTTGTCTTTCCCACACCGGTCGGTCCCACAAAATAAACCATCTTGCTCCCTTTTTCCGCCGGTACGATCTCTGCCGGTTTTCCAAATTTAAGTATCATTTTCTGATAAGTGTTGGTAAGTGCATAATCAAAGGGCATGTTAGGTTTATTATTCTTTTCAATCTCGTCAATAATCTGATTAGCATAGAATTCACCCACCTCGTTATCCAGCATAGCACTGTACAGAAGTTTCATAAAACGCTCCAGTTCGCTGGCTTCCTCTTCCTTCTCGCTTTCCTTCTCTTTCACTTCTTCCTTATTTTCATCAGACTTCTGAAGCTGCTGTTCCAAAAGGGTCTGCAGACTGTCCAGTTTTTCCTCTATGGCACTGCTATCCCCCTGCTTATCTCCTGGGTCAAAAAAATCGGACTGTTTACTTCCCGCACCTGCCGGACTTCCACCGTCGGGTTGATTTTTTACCCCCTCTGTCAGTGTTCCATTTCGTGCAAGTCCTGATACGGGAGGCATCTGGCGCTCCTCCGCCCGTGCCGCCATTGACGTAACACGATCCGGCTCTTCCTCAAGCGCCACCGTAACTTCCACTATCTGAGGAAGCAGAAAACTGAATATGCCCTTACGCTTTACATTGCGCACATTCATGATCACAATATTGCTCCCTAATTCTTTTTTTGCCGTTTCTGCAGCATCTGCTTCTGTTCTGCCTTGAAATTTTTTAATAATCATGCTGTCACCATTCCTACAGACTGTAATTCAATATTACTATCTATTTCATTGTAAGAAACTACAACCAAGTCCTTATAGTAATCTTCCGTTAAACGTTTAAAGTACATCCGCACAATAGGAGATGTGATAATAATCGGGTTTTTCCCCAGACTCTCCAGCTTGTCAGTCTCACTCCCCACTGACTTCATGATTGCCTTCGTCTTTTCGGGATCAAGTGTTAAATATGCCCCTGTCTCTGTCTGCTTCACACTTCCCATGATTTCCTGCTCCAACTTGGGGTCTAAGGTTACCACGCTGGTAGTCTCATTAGCCGGGAAAAACTTGCTCGAAATTGCCCTTTTCAGACTTTGACGTACATACTCCGTCAGAATGTCGGTATCCCTTGTTGTAGATGCATAATCGGCAAGGGTTTCAAAAATAGTGAGCAGATCCCTTATGGAAATTCCTTCCTTCAGTAAGTTCTGAAGCACTTTTTGTATCTCACCAATACCAAGCAGCTTCGGATAAAGTTCATCCACAAGCGAAGGATTGGTCTCTTTAATGTTGTTGATAAGATTTTGAACATCCTGCCTTGTAAGAAGCTCTGAAATATACTGTCTGATGATCTCAGTCAAATGCGTTGCAATAATAGACGGTGGATCCACAACGGTATACCCCATGCTCTCCGCGCGTTCTCTCTGTCCTTCCGTGATCCAGATCGCCGGCAGATGGAAAGAGGGCTCAAAAGTCGGAATACCGGTAATCTCTTCCTCAACATACCCCGGATTCATTGCCATATAGTGATCAAACAGAATCTCTCCTTCGCTGACCTGTATTCCCTTGATTTTAATAATATACTGATTCGGATTTAGCTGAATGTTATCACGTAGTCGGATAATAGGCACCACGGTTCCAAGTTCAAGCGCTATCTGCCGTCTGATCATAACAACACGGTCCAAAAGATCCCCGCCCTGATTCACATCCGCTAAAGGTATAATACCATAACCAAACTCTAATTCGATGGGATCCACCTGCAGAAGGCTGTTTACATTTTCCGGCTGCCTGATCTCTTCCGCAGCCGCCTCCTCAGCACCCACTTCACTTTCAATCTGCGCTGTCTCAATAGTCCCTGCAATCATTCTTCCTGTAACAATAAAAGCAAGCCCTAACGCCAAAAAGATAATATCCGGCAGAGGCGTAACAATTCCCAGTCCCGCAATAATCACGCCTACAATATAAAGTACTTTGGGAATTCCAAAAAGCTGACTGATAAGTGTACTTCCGAAATCTGCATCCTTAGACCCCTTTGTAACCAGAATACCGGTTGATAACGAAATCAGCAGAGAAGGAATCTGGCTCACCAGTCCATCGCCTATGGTCAGGATCACATACTTGTCAAGCGCCGCGCTGAATTCCATGTTCTGGCGAAGCACGCCCATTGTAATTCCGCCTACCACATTTACAGCCGTAATGATAAGGCCTGCAACCGCGTCTCCCTTTACATACTTCACGGCACCATCCATGGAACCAAAGAAGTTTGCTTCTTCCTGAATCTTATCTCTTCGTATTTTTGCCTCCGCATCCGTAATCGCGCCGGTATTTAAATCCGCATCAATAGCCATCTGCTTACCGGGCATGGCATCCAGCGTAAACCGGGCTGTTACTTCCGCAACTCTTTCCGAACCTTTGTTGATAACCATGAACTGTACCAGCAAAAGGATAATAAACACAATAATACCTACGATCAGATCACCGCCGCCCACATAGCTTCCAAAGGTAGCGACCACCTGTCCCGGATCACCAGTAGTAAGAATCAGTCTGGTAGAAGAAATATTCAGTGCGATCCTGAAGATCGTGGAAAACAAGAGTATGGTCGGGAAAAAGGAAATATCCAAAACTTCCTTGGAAAACATGGTACCGAACATAATCGTAAACGCAATCGCAATGTTACAGGCTAACAGCACATCCAAAAGTTGATTGGGGACAGGCACGATCATCATAATAAACGCCGCAAGTATATATGCTGCTACAGCAATATCCGCTTTTCTCATACCCATCCTCCTTTCTTCTTAAACTTTTCCCTTTAAATGATATACAAAGGCAAGCACTTCCGCTACCGCCTGATATAATTCCGGAGGAACAAGTCCCCCTACTTCCACATTGGCATAAAGCATCCTGGCCAACGGCTTGTTTTCTACAATTTCAATATCATTTTCCTTTGCTACATCCTTAATCCGCTGTGCCAGATAATTTTCTCCTTTGGCCAGCACATAAGGCGCGTCATATTTATCCGCATCGTATTTAATGGCAACCGCGTAATGGGTCGGGTTGGTAATAACCACATCCGCTTCCGGAAGCTGCTGCATCATACGCCGCATGGATGCTTCCCTCATACGCTGTTTCTGCTTGCCCTTAATCTGCGGATCACCTTCCTGATTTTTATACTCATCTTTAACTTCCTGTTTGGTCATCTTCATATCCTGCTTGAATTTCCATTTCTGATAACCAAAATCTAAAAATGCTATGACCATATAAATTGCCGCAATTCGAATCCCCAGATCTACTACAAGCTCCCCGATCAATCCGATGGCCTGATTCAAAGTGATGTCATAAAGAAGAAATATGTCGCTTATCCGGTCCTTCAAATAAGAATAAACCATGTAGCTGATTAATCCCAGTTTTAAAATGGATTTAATAAGTTCTATAATGGAATTAGATGAAAACATTCTTCCAAAACCCTTGACGGGATTCAACTTACTAAATTTGGGTTTGAGCGGCTTGGTCGTAGGCTTCCATTGGACCTGCGCCACATCACACACAAAGGCAACTGCCACACCGACCAAAAGAATCGGTGCAAGGATCAGAAGCATGCGAAGCATCATACTTCGAATCAACACCTGCAAAGAGGCAACCGGTAAATTCCCGTTATACATCTCAACCACTGCCGGTATCTGATCGTATACTGCGGAAAACAATTCAAGGAACCGTATTCCCATTGTTCCCAAATACAATTTCATCACTAAAAACAGTGATAAAAGACCGAAGGCATTAGCAATTTCCTTACTTTTTGCCACCTGCCCTTCCTTACGGGCATCCTCCAGTTTCTTACTGGTAGGTTCCTCCGTTTTTTCACCGCCGGGACCTTCCTTTGCAAAAAACTGCAGATTATATTGTAATAATATCCCGGCATTTTCCATAGAAATCTGCTCCTTAAAGCTTGCGCTTATACTATAGCATGGTTTCCACAAACGAAACCACAGCCCGCTTCATCTGCGTATAAATAAAATTGCCGGCTCCCGGCAGCATTGCCGTTGACAAAAATAAAACACTGAGCCCTACAAGCAGTTTCATCTGAATACCTACCGCAAACATATTAAGCTGTGGCGACACTTTAGCCAAAATTCCCAGCACGGCATTTAACATGATCATGGCAGCAAAAATAGGAAGACAGATACGAAAACCAATAATAATATAATTCGACATAAATTCAGTCATTGCTGCCAGAAGCTTGTCACTTTTAAGCACGGCTCCATTTACAGGAATCAAGGTATAGGTCTCTGCCAGTGCTTTTAAGAGATACTGGTGCATTCCGGAAATCATAAGCATCAACAGCACCATGTAATTATAGTAAACACCAGATATTGTTGAACTCTCTTTTGTTGTGGGATCCATCAGATTGGCCATGGATAACCCCATTTCCATATCCGCAATATTACCAGCAAAAGAAACTACGGTACTGCACAGGTTTGCTGCAAAACCAATCAGAAATCCAGTTACCGCTTCCTTCATTACAATGATAAGATACCCTAAAAGCGAACCATACTCCAGTTCTGCGTGCGGAACTGCCTGATAAAGCAGCAAAGTGATAAAAATACTCAATCCCACCCGTACCCGGCGGGGTGTATTGGACATACTGAAAAATGGTGCTGTATATACAAAGCAGGTAACCCTGATCATAACCAGCAGAAAATATTCTAAATCTGTATAAGAAAACGTATATTCCAACATAAAATGCTACCTTACATAACGGCTGAAATCAGACCATAACGTTACCATAAATCCTGATAATTCGGTAAGCATCCAGTTTCCCAAAATTATCAGTGAAAGGAATACTGCCAGAATCTTCGGCACAAATGTCAAGGTCTGCTCCTGTATGGAAGTAACCGTCTGAAAAATACTGATCAAAAGACCCACGATCAGCGACACCAACAGTACCGGAGCCGCTACCTTGATCACCAGATACAGCGCAGAACTGGCAATAGCTGTTACCTCATCAACTGTCATTTCTATCCCTTCCTTTCTGTTTTAGAAATTTCAAATAACCTTTCAGTCTGTTATCGGAAAAAAGTCTCTACCAGGTTTGCAATGATCAGATTCCATCCATCCGCAAGTACAAATAATAATATTTTAAACGGCATCGAAATCGTTGTTGGCGGCAG
>WFLX010375095.1_pt1 | contig 11098 bp, 6 predicted proteins | sample 4967041 | NCBI WGS metagenome assembly WFLX01 (sample SAMN12857096, study PRJNA449069) | gut metagenome | isolation source: stool from male and female vole | host: Microtus ochrogaster | place: USA:Florida | collected 2017 | reverse complement strand
CAAAGACTGTCTTGACCGCTTTAGATATGGATACTTCCGATCTGGAGTGGGTCAAGACTTCTTGCTCTGATCCACAATCCATGTATTCGTGGAATAAGTCATTGATAGCTGAAGAAGATGGGAAGCCGATTGGGTGCATCATTTCATATTCCGGAGATGACTATCAAAGGCTGCGAGAATATACATGGAGCAAGCTGTGGAAAGGGGTTGACCCTGCGACAATCAAACAGTCGGCAATCGAAACATATCCTGGAGAATATTACCTTGACTCCCTTGCCATCGAACCGGAATATCGAGGCAAAGGATATGGGAAAACACTGATGGAGGCGGCCATCGAGGAAGGCAAAAAACTTGGATATAAAAACTTCGCTCTGCTCGTAGCCTTAGAAAAACCCAGATTAAATGAGTATTACGCTTCCGTAGGATTTGAAGAAGCAAACGATGTCAACTTCTTTGGCCACAAATACAAAAGAATGGTCAAAAACGCTACCTGAACGAATACCCAAATCCAAGCATGAGATTATTCTGTTTCTGAAAATCCAAAAGTTGATAACCAATGTTGAGGAAGAAGCGTTCAGTGAAGCGCACCTTTAAATTAGCAAGCTGATAAGAAGCCCTTGTCTCTTCAGGACCAATCAAGTTATAGCCGATGCCTAAGTTGACAGAGAATATCGGCATTACTAACTCTGCCCGTCCTGAAATGCCAACGCATATTTGGCTCAAAATCGGAGGTCGATAGAAGCGGATATCATCCGATGTTGTGCCGTAGGCATGATGCCTCTTCAAGTCTGTACTTTGATCCCATTGGATATCAACTGACGCTCCAGTCCGAAATATCTTCTTTATTTGCCACATCGGCGACACATCAAGCCCCACTACCGGATAATGCCCATTCAGGAGCACCGGTATTTCTCCTCCCCTATAGACCCTTTTTCGCCATGAGCCATATGCAGTGACATCAAACTGCAGCTGGTGTCTTTGCTTAATCGTATCAACATTAAAGACCACACAATCGCCTGTTTTATTTAGTTCTTTCCGAAGCGATCGCATGACTCCTATCCTGATTCCTGCCAAATTTACACCGGGATTAGGGAATGAAGTGTTTCCATTTGAGAAATGAGTTAGATCCAGGCCAGCTGTCATCGCATAATGCTCATCTAACTTCCAACGCAACCCGGCACCAACATTTATGTAAGCGTTCATATTTGAGCCTACAATAAGATTCGAATATGCCGTATGTCCATCACATTTATGCCAACCAAAAGATGCCCCGAAATTCCATTCGTAATATAGTGAAATCCGGTCGCTGAATTTGTAAATCGGAGCTCCCTGAAAAGCATATACCGAAACAGGAGTGCCAATTCCCTTAGGATTACCAAAAAAATTTACAGATACGCCAATTCCTTGCCATACTCCGGGATAAAAGCGACCTTGCCGAGAGGAAGGATCAAATGTGAAGCCATACTTAAGATGAAGAGATGTAGCAAATTTAGTGTTTAGGGCATTGTCAATGTCTAACATATTCATCAGAATATCATCCTTATAGGAAGGAAAAGTATACGAAGATCTCACATCCACCCCAATGCTACTTCGAATCTTGCCACACGTGTCAGCATTCTCTCCCAGGGCACAGAGGAAGAAGAAAAAACACAATGCTATTGCTATACTACGTTTAAAAACAACGTCCATCAATTCATAAATGATTTGTCACCTCAAAATTAGTAAAAAAAAGTAATTCTTCCATCGAATAGCCTCAAAATTATTGCTTGATTGCGGAAAATGATGTATCTTTGCAGAAAATCATTGATTATGAGAAAAAGATACTTCATCACTTCGTTAGTTTGCATAGCTATAGCAGCAATTACTACTTTGGCAATGTGGGGACAGACTTCAGCAACAAGTCTAAAGCGTGGGGATCAGCGATCACAGGATACTACACCAAAGATAGCACTGGCTTATATGGTAGATAGATATGATGTGCTTCCAGACCCCGAAATGTTTTCACATCTGATATATGCATTTGGAGTTTTCAACGATAATTACGATGGAGTAGTGATACGCTATCCGGATAAACTCAAATCTATGTCTGCACTAAAAGAGAAAAACCCGGATTTAAAAGTAATACTCGGACTCAACGATTATCGTCGTCCCGGCTTCAGCGAGATGGCTCGCGACAAAAAGAAAAGGAAAAACTATGTGAAAAGCGTAAAGAAAATTATAGAAGAATATAATCTTGATGGTGTCGATCTGGATTGGGAATTTCCGACCACAGAGGCAGGAGGACACACAGCCACTCCACAAGACGACCGAAATTATGTAGCCCTTGCAAAAGATTTGCGCAAGGCTTTGGGTAAAGACAAATGGATATCTTACTATTCCAATAACTCCGGAAAATTTATTGACCACAAGGGTATGATGCCATATGTCAGCTATGTTCATGTGTCAGGCTACAATCTTGCCATTCCCAAAGAGGGGGAACGTCTTCTTCATCAAAGCCCTTTATATCCGGGCAAAAAGACTGGTGATTGGTGCGTTTCAAAAGCAATTCAGCGACATATGGACTTAGGAATTCCAAAAGAAAAGATACTAATGGGGATTCCTTTCTTCGGAAGAGGGCTCAAGCCCTTTCCGTCTGAAGTAGACCATTGTGATTTTGACAAGTATTCTGAAGGTCTTCATATAGTTTGGGATGATGAATCGCAGGCTCCTTACTATGCCGACAGACAAGGAAACCTAATACTTGGCTTTGACAATGAACGCTCAATGGCTGCGAAATTCGACTTCATACGCACAAACGATATCCCGGGAGTCTTTATCTGGTGTTTTGAATCAGACTATGACGATCACCGACTCAGCAAGAGTATCCAAAAGCTAAGAAAATAAGAGTCCATCTACAAAAATAGGACACACGCCCGATGACGTGTGTCCTATTTTTTCAACAAATTATCCTTACTTGTTAAGATTCTCCAAGAAATTGACTTCCACAATGCGAAGTTCACCGCCAGTCTTGTCGCCATCCTTTGCCTTGAAAAGGTCAAGTTCGCCGGCTGCCGGTTCCACAACCTCCACAATCTGGCCGAATGCATCGCTATCAGCGGTCGAGCCTTTCAATCGGATTGTTATGTCGCGAGCCCTTACCGGACGAGTCTTAAGATGCACATAGCCAAGCGAACGATCGGTATCTCCGCTCCAAATCATTTCGTCGCCTGCAAAAATCTCAAGAGGATATGAGCGCTGACGCCATCCAGTCAGCTTGATATTGATCTCATCTATCTCAGCAGCACGTTCCAATTCATATTTTATCCAAGCTGTCTCAAGGTGACCATCGTTGCGCCATTCGCTCAACTCATTATCATCCCAACTATTGCCAACAGACTCCTGATTCACCCCTGCGGTAGCAGACTTAACACGGACATCAATCTTCTTATCATAGTATGAAGGGGTTGAGGGAGTGGCACCACGATCATAGCGTGATTTCAGAGTCTTAGCCGGGAAATGCTTGCTGAGTCCATCCTTAACTTCCACCGGAATTGTGTTAAACTCGACAGATTCTTCACCTAATCCTTTAGCCTTGGCTGTCACCTTGACATTGCCAGACTCCGGAGTAGAACGCACAAGCACACGTGTGATGCCACATTCCACAGGAAGCGATGTAGCAAACGCGAAGTTATCATCTCCCTGCGCTATACCGCCTCGCCATTCAGCCGGGCCGGAGATTGAGAAATCGATCATATCATTAGCAAGCGGGCATCGCTGACCATTTTCATCCACTACTTCCACCTGAAGGATAGCTATATCAGCACCATCGGCATATGTGCCTTCCGGACCTTGCATAAGTGTCAGCTTGAGATTTTTGGGGTCTCCGGCAGTGGTATGTGAGAATCGGCTTGTCTCCTTTCCGGTCTTATCAAAACTTACTGCCTCAATCTTTCCGGGCTCCCACTGTATGCTGTCGAATGTAAACAGGAATTCATAATCTCGTTTTGGAGCTTTCTGAGGTTTCCCATTTACGAAGAGTGCTACGCTATCACCTGTAGATACCACATACACAGGCTTAATGACGTCAGGAGCATAATTCCAATGACCTATGATGTAGGTGCCGTCACCTTCCACGTCGACCCATCCATCCCACATCACTTTGTGCGCATAGTAGGCATCCTTGGGAATTCGGAGTGGGTCAACCACACCGCTTCTTCGATAGTTTTCCGCTCCTCGGCAATGTGTCTGAGTGTCGGAGAAAATAATCTTCGCACCTCCAGAATTCACACGCCTTCCCATGCCGGGACGCTCGCGATAGAAATCATACCAACGACGCACCATTTCCACAGCAAGCTGGTCTTGGTTCTGATTATAGGCAGATGCATCTGCATTGCGGTAAAGGGGGCCATCACCATGCTTATGATATGGATAGCTCCAGTCGTCCCAATATTTGCGCAATCCTTCGTCACGACAATATTCCGTTTGCACCATAGGATGGTGTTCACTCAGATTGACATAAAGCATCTCTCCTCCATATTCAGCCTCGCGGATATCAAGCATCTCACGCGAACCTATTGCGCGAGCTCCATGAGGGTCGTATTGGTCTCGAATTTCACGCATTTCAAGCATATGGTCGCGTGATATTGATTCATTACCACTCTCATAGAAGATTACGCTTGGATGATTGCGGAAATAGATGATCATATCGCGCATCAACTCTTTACGCTGTCCCCATCTGCGATCATTGACATCTTTCTCGGAGTCACCAGCCGGCAACATTTGCATGACTCCCACACGGTCGCATGATTCGGCATCCTGTTTCCATGCCGTCACGTGCATCCATCGGAAGAAGTTGGCATTATGATCGATCAGCATACCGTTGGAGTAATCGCTCATCCATGGCGGAACCGACATTCCTACACCGGGCCATTCATTGCTGGTGCGCTGGGCATAACCCTTCATTTGAAGAACTCGGTCGTTGAGCCATATCTTTCCATCACCGAAGCGAGTCTTTCTGAAACCGGTACGGGTAGTGACCTCATCTGCAAGCTTTCCATCTACAATGAGGCGTGTCTTGACATCATAGAGATATCCATAACCCCAGCTCCAGAAATTCAGTCCTGTCAATTTGTCAGAAGCAGAAAGCGTCACAGTCTCACCGGGCGCGACTTTTATAGGATTGCTGCTAAAGTTGCCAATTGTTTTGCCATCAGCATCAATCACTTCCACATCATAACCTATGGTCACAGTCTTTTTAGATTCATTCTTGACTTCACTTTCAGCGTTGATTGTAGCCCTGCGACTTGCCACATCAATATCGGTTGCATAGATATATGTGCCGGTAGTGCCGAGATTGCTAAATAAAGGGAGGGTCTGATATACTTTGTCGGTAGTATGGAGCCATACATTTTTTGGAATGCCACCATAATTGACATTGAAGTTCTTATCGTTCCATTGATAGCGTTGATTTGTCTCTCGCTCATGATAAGTCCAACTATTGNCAACTCTCACAGCTNAGACATTTTCNCCACNGTAATTTATGTNGGGTGNNAGGTCAAAACCCACTGCCATTACTCCATTTTCATGATAGCCAAGAGGATGCCCATTGAGATAGAAATCAGCACCTTGACGCACTCCCTCAAACTCTACAAACACCTTCTGACCATTCGCCTCTTTCGGCAATTTGAAGTGCTTACGATACCATACCACAGTATCAGTCAAATCTGCGATAGGAACCTTAAAAGCCTCATCTTCATTGAATGCTCGAGGGAGAGTGATACTTTTCCACTCCTTGTCATCAAACGCCTTTAGATCAGCCCCCTTGACATCTCCAACCTTAAGCCGCCAATCGCTATTGAAATTATACTTCTCGCGAGGTGCACCCCAAAGCGTGCAGACTGCCGACATAAGCGACACCGCAATAAGCAAAAANTTTTTTTTCATAATTAGGTCAGTCATTAATGTTAAGGACGCACGAACCCCAGCCGTACGTCCTTAAATATAAAATCTTTACAACGATTTCTAATCAAAAGTTGTCGAAACGGTAGACGATAGTGCGGTGGTAAGGAGCATCCGGAGATACTCTTGGCGATGGGAATGCAGCATGACTGGGAGCATCGGGGAATCCCTGCGCTTCCATAGCCACTCCTTCATAATCCTCATAGCTGCGACCTGCAACATTTGCAGGGGAGCCAGAAAGGTAATTACCAGTATACACTTGCACGCCNGGCTGGTCGGTGAGGACTGTCATGCGACGGCGAGATTTTGGAGAGCGAAGCACACAAGCCTCACGAAGCTCACCATTCGGTCCNTCCACACAGAAGCAATGGTCGTAACCTTTGCCATATTTNAGAGGAGCGAAATCCTTGTTGATATCCTGTCCGAGAGTCTTGAACTCAGTGAAATCCATNGGAGTAGCAGCCACTGGNGCCATCTCTCCGCTCGGGATAAGAGTTTNATCGCCCGGAAGGAAATATGCAGCGTTCAGCTTAAGCTCATGACCAAGCACTGAATTAGGTTCAGCGCCATCAGCTCCTTCNAGNTTGAAATATGCATGGTTGGTGAGATTGACCACTGTCTTGGCATCAGAGGTAGCCGAAAGGTCGATAGTCANCTCATTATCATCATTCCAAGTATACTTNACTTCAGCTGTAAGATTGCCTGGATATCCCATCTCNCCNTCNTTTGAATGATAGCGGAAAAGCACACCNTCGGGCACTTCTTCCGATTCCCAAATCTGATTCTGGAAACCCTGAGGGCCACCATGAAGATGATTCGGACCATTATTTATNGGGAGATCGTAGGTGATGCCATCTATCTGAAGCTTACCTTTNCAGATACGGTTGGCAAAGCGCCCCGGAGTCTTGCCTGCACAAGGACCGTCAGCAAGATAGCTTGCAGGATCAGCATAGCGTAGAGTTACATTTTCAATCTTACCATTCGCATCAGGCACCGAAACCTCTGTAATACCGGCTCCAAGAGAGGATAGCTCAACAGAAGCTCCCTTTGCATTTGTAAGTCGGTAAAGAGTCACCTCCCCTATCGGAGAGGCGACCTTACGTATTGTAGTTTCCATATTGGATCAATCCTCAAGTTTACGAGCACCGTCAGAAATAACCACATCGTAGATCATAGGAGCATGACCATATTTGTCTTCAAAACGCTCTGTGATTTCCTCTACAAACTTATCGTGGAGATCATTCTTCACGAGGTTGATTGTGCAGCCACCGAAACCGCCACCCATAATACGGCTACCGGTCACTCCAAGTTTCTTTGCCTCATCATTGAGGAAGTCAAGCTCTACACAGCTAACTTCATAATCTTTCGAAAGACCCTCATGAGTCTCATACATCTTCTTTCCTACTGTCTCATAGTCGCCGGCAACGAGAGCGTCGCAGACAGCGAGCACACGAGCCTCTTCGCCAATCACAAACTTAGCACGCTTGTAGTCTTCTTCAGAAATCTTATCCTTAATGGCGTCGAGTTCTTCCATTGAAGCGCCACGGAGTGAAGGACGTCCAAGAGCTGCAGCTACGCGCTCGCAGCTTTCGCGACGTTTGTTGTAGGGAGAATCCTTGAGCTCATGCTTCACGCGTGAGTCAACAAGCACGAGACGATAGTCTTCCGGATTGAACGGGAAGTATTCGAATTCAGNGCNGCGGCAGTCAAGACGCATAAGNNTGCCTTTCTTTCCCATTACGGAAGNGAACTGNTCCATGATGCCACACTTCACACCGCAATAATTGTGTTCTGTGCTNTGGCCAATGCGAGCGAGCTCAAACTTATCGATTTTATTGTCGTTGAAAAGATCATTGAGAGCAAAAGCAAAGCAGCTTTCAAGAGCAGCTGATGANGAAAGACCGGCTCCAAGAGGAACATTTCCGGCAAAGACNGCGTCAAAACCTTCTACTTTACCGCCACGCTTGATAATCTCGCGGCATACGCCAAACACATAGCGTGCCCAGCTCTGGGAAGGAGCATCTTCTTCATTAAGGCCAAACTCAGCATAATCATCGATATCGATAGAATACACACGCACCTTGTCTGTACCATTAGGTTTGATTTCAGCCATAATCACTTTGTCGATTGCGCCCGGGAACACGTAGCCTTCATTATAGTCGGTGTGTTCGCCAATAAGGTTGATACGGCCGGCAGAAGCATACATGCTGCCGTGGTCGCCGAAGCGCTGGAGGAAAAGCTCGTTGATTTTTTCTTTCATGATTTATTATATTTTAAAGTTGTTTGTTTAATTATGAGTTCTATTAGTCTTATTAGTCTTATATGACTTCTAATGATGAGGAGGCTTATTCTATGGGAATGGTCAGCTTCGCGGGCTTGAGACCTTTAGATTTAGCTTCGAGAGTGAGAGTCCCAGGCTTATCGCCACTCTTGACAATGACTGTGGCTGCCCCGCTGAAGAGGTCCATGACCGGCTTATTGAAATCGCGGAGCGAAGTCGGATCGCCATTGGCCGTAGCGCGGAATGTGCCATCGCCTGTCACATTAAATGTCACTTCAGGCTCAGCGTCAGGCACAATGTTGCCATCCTTGTCCACAACCTGCACAGTGACATAAGCAAGGTCATCGCCATTGCCCTGAAGTGAGTTGCGGTTGGATGTAAGTTTGATGGCGTATGGCTTTCCTGCAGTGCGCACCACAGCTTCTCCAGCTACTGATCCGTCAGCATTATAAGCGATAGCCTTGACTTCACCCGGCTCATAGACTGTCTCATTCCACATCAGGCGATAGCGGTTCATATTTGAGGAGTCGTTCTTCTCGCGTATGCCCTGGCTCTTTCCATTGATAAAGAGTTCTGCCTTTGGAGCGTCTGTGTATACAAATACGGGAGTCACTTCCCCTTCGCGACCTTTCCAATTCCAGTGAGGAAGGATATGGAGAGTATGGTCTTTCTCATTCCATTTCGAGCGATAGAGATAGAAGCGGTCTTTAGGAAGCGAAGCAAGGTCGAAGATGCCGAAATATGAGCTGTGGCTTGGCCATGCGTCAGTATCGTAGGGGGATGGTTCTCCAAGATAGTCGAAACCGGTCCATACGAATTGTCCCATATCCCACGGATAATCGTCGGCAGCGGCAAAATCATCGTCGGGGATGTTGCTCCATGAGCAATATTCCACATCATAACCGGAGCTTTGGTTGTCGGGACGGGTCACGTCGTAGGCTTTCTCTACCGGGAAATAGTATTTGCCTCGACTGGAAACAGTAGAAGATGTTTCGGAACCAAGTAGGATGTTCTGTGGAAGTTTGCCGATAGCCTCTGGATACATATGAACGCGGTAGTTGAAGCCGGGCACGTCGAGAGCAGCCGCGAAACCGTTTGTCGTCACGGCTTTCACTTGGTCCATGCCGCACGTTACGGGACGCGTAGGATCTTCGCGATGCACTATATCCTGAAGGAAAGTAAGCTCCTTAAGGCCATCAGGTCCCCATTGTGAAGGCACCTCATTACCTATCGACCACATCACCACCGAGGGATTATTACGGTATTGGCGCACCATATTCTCAACGTCGCGCTCAGCCCACTCATCAAAGATAGTTCCGTAGCCATTCTTTGATTTGGGTCGGAAACCCCAGTCGTCGAATGGCTCGAGCATCATCATAAGGCCGAGTTCGTCGCAGAGTTCGACGAGTTCGGGAGCCGGCATATTGTGGGCAGTACGGACAGCATTCGCGCCCATATCCTTGAGAAGCTCGAGTTGATGGCGGAGGGCAGACTTATTGACAGCTGCACCAAGCGGACCCAAGTCATGGTGGTTGCACACTCCTTTAAACTGAATCTTCTCGCCATTTAGGAAGAAGCCCTCGCCTGCCCTTACCTCTACGCTGCGAATACCAAAGCGAGTGGAATATTCGTCGGCTGTTTTGCCGTCAACAATCACTTTAGTTGTGGCATGATAGAGTGCGGGATTATCAGGATTCCAGAGATCAGGATTATTGACCCGGAAATTCTGTGTCAGATTAACTCCCGGATAAATTTTGTATTCATGGGTATCAGTGGCTACCACCTTCCCGTCAGGTGCAGTGATTTCAGTTGTCAAAGTCACGATATCACCTTTGTTGACACCCTCGAGAGAAGTCACGAGATGTACTGTTGCATATTCTTTGCTGACGTATGGAGTAGTGAGTTGAGTGCCCCATACCGGCACATGCACCTTGTCAGTAGCCAGCAATTTGACATTGCGATAGATGCCGGCACCAGGATACCAACGTGAAGACATCGGTTTATTTTCAAGCGAGACCTCAAGAAGGTTCTCCCCTGCCTTCACCATTGGAGTTATATCTACATAGAAAGAATTGTATCCATATGGCCACATAGTGGCCATATTGCCATTGACATACACATGCGCATTGCTCATCGCTCCGTCGAAGACAAGAGCATAGCTACGGTCAGGAGTGTCAGGGATATTGAATGTTGTGGTATAGAAACCTTTGCCTACATATGGCAATCCACCGGTACGGCCGGTTTTCCATGTTGCAACTTTTTCACCATTCTGCTCGACGGCAACTTTCTGAAGATCGTTCTCGCGATCAAAGGGGCCATATATAGCCCAATCATGCGGAACAGTGACAGACTGCCAACGGACGGAATCCTGAGAAAAGTTCCAATTCTTTAGTAGAGTCTCCGACCTTTCCGATGCGTAAGATGCAAGGGCAAAGATAGAGATTGCTGCGCAGAGTATTTTCTTCATCAGCTCGGTATCTGAATTTTAGGGTTATTAGGTTGTCGCAAAGTTCGGAGGCGAAAGAGAACACATCATGCATTCTCCCATCTACCACGATTTGCGAAAGAATACACAAAGATAGGAAAAATATTACGATTGACCAAACAATTATGGACAATTTAATAAAATTAGAACCCTTCTCATAAATTTGAGAGCCACCGTGGTCGATGGGTAGGCGCGATTTGTGGATTTTGAGGGATGTGGTACAGCGAGATACAAAAAGTTGTAGTGCACTACATTTACACCACAACTTCAAAAATAAGTAGCTCGCAAAAATTAATGATATGATAAATGCGAGATAATCTTGAGGCAGGTTGGCTGCGGAGTGAAGGAGCTTAGCCAGCTAAGCGACTGAACGACAATGCCAAGATGGCCAAGAT
>WFLX010036659.1_pt1 | contig 11099 bp, 9 predicted proteins | sample 4967041 | NCBI WGS metagenome assembly WFLX01 (sample SAMN12857096, study PRJNA449069) | gut metagenome | isolation source: stool from male and female vole | host: Microtus ochrogaster | place: USA:Florida | collected 2017 | reverse complement strand
AATTTTTTACCGCCAACAGCGGCGAATGGCACAGTCATGTAGACTTAGGACTCTGGGCCGACCTGATGCTGATAGCGCCGGCCACAGCCTCCACGATAGGCAAGATGGCTAACGGCATTGCTGACAATATGCTAATTACCACCTATTTATCGGCAAAAGAGCAAGTAATGATCGCTCCCGCCATGGATCTGGATATGTGGGCGCATCCCTCGACGCAGCGCAATATAGAGACCCTGAAACGAGATGGGGTCATCATCGTGGAGCCGCAAACCGGTTTTCTTGCCTCCGGACTTACCGGTAAGGGGCGCATGGAGGAACCGGAGAGAATCCTTGAGGCTGTAGAAGAATATTTCCGCAATGCTGAAGAGGGGAGTGCCGGGAATGATGTCGCCGGAAGGGATATGTCAGGCAAGCGTGTGCTGATAACAGCCGGCCCTACATACGAAAACATTGATCCGGTACGTTTTATAGGTAATTATTCATCCGGAAAGATGGGGTTTGCCCTTGCCGAGGAATGCGCATCGCGTGGTGCGGAGGTGACAGTTGTCGCCGGTCCGGTAAGTGAGTCACTGCAACTGTCGGCCAGTATCCGACGCATAGATATAGTCTCAGCCGAGGAGATGCTTGCCGCTTGCGAGAAGGAAATCGAGGCGTCCGACTATGCAATTATGGCTGCGGCAGTAGCGGATTACGCGCCGGAGCTGACGAGCGACAGAAAAATCAAGCGCGAGGGCGNNGAGGAGANGGTGATCCGACNTAAGCGCAATCCNGATANTGCAGCCACTCTGGGNAAGATGAAGGGCGACCGTATAATGGTGGGATTTGCTCTCGAGACGGATAATTGTCTTGAGAACGCGAAGCGCAAACTCTCATCCAAAGGACTGGATATGATAGTGCTTAACGACGCCAAGAGACCCGGCGCCGGGTTTATGTGCGACACCAATATAGTCACCATCATAGATAAATACGGCGAGGTATCAGAATTTCCGCAGAAGACGAAGCGGGAGGTGGCTCGCGATATCGTGGATAAGATGACGAGCCTATGATAGGGTAATCTCTGCAATATAACAAGGGAGTAAAAGGATTATGACGTTTTATAAAAGGATACGACATATATTAGCACAGGTATTGACAATACCCGCCATATTGATGGCTGCCATCCTCTTCAGTCCGGACATGTCGGCTCAGGAGTTGCGCTGTGCCGTAGAGGTCAATTCGCAGGCGATAGAGGGAACCAACAAGAGTGTCTTTGAGTCATTGCAGAGTGCTATCAATGACTATATGAATGAGACGCGCTTTTCCACACTTACCTTCAGTCCTAACGAACGAATAGAGTGCAGACTCTTTCTGACTGTAAAGGAATATGACGGCGACCGCATGAAAGGGGAGATCCAGGTGCAGTTGTCGCGGCCTGTATATAATACCAATATCTCTACCACCTTGCTCAATTTCAGAGACACAAAGGTGGNATTTGACNATCACGACGGCGACNCGCNGATCNTNAATGAGAATACGTATGACAANAACCTTANTGCNATACTTGANNTTTATGCCTATCTATTTCTGGCAATCGACTCCGACTCATTCTCACCNAANGGCGGCCAGACGTNCTACGATAAGGCACAGTCGGTAGTTCAGGCAGCCCAGTCATCAGGTGAAGTGGGTTGGAAGGCCTTCGAAGATACCAAAAATCGTTCGGCTGTGCTTTCATCATATACCGAAGGAAACACGTCCGGTATCCGCCAACTCCTGTATGACTATCACCGCAAAGGACTTGACGAGATGGCTACATCGCTTGACAAAGGGCGGGCCACAATCACCGAATCTCTCAAAAACCTTGACAAGATATATAAGAATGCTCCTATGTCGGTGGCACTCTCTATCTTCCGGGATGCAAAGTTGGATGAATTGGTAAATGTCTATTCTAAAGCCCCCGCTGCAGAGCGTGAAGAGGCCTACGATATATTGCAACCGATATATCCTACTGACTCCGAACGTCTTGAGAAGATAAAGAAGGGAGCAGAAAATAATTGACGGATGCAATGTTGTCAAAACTGATAATAAAGAATTATGCGCTCATAGATGACCTCGAACTGGAGCCGGATGCCGGAATGTCGACCATTACGGGACAGACCGGTGCCGGCAAGTCTATCATGCTGGGCGCTCTCTCGCTTTTACTCGGCGGGCGTGCCGACGCCAAGGCCATCGGCAGGCCGGATAAAAAGACCGTCGTGGAGGGATACTTCACCAATGACCTTATTATCAGGCGCGAGATAGCGCCTAACGGTAGGTCAAGAGCATTTATCGATGATAGTCCGGTGACGCTCCAGCAACTCGAAGAGGTCACCTCTCAATTGATAGACATACATAGCCAGCACGCCACACTCTCGCTTAATTCGCGTGAAGGACAACTCAAAATCCTTGATACTTTCGCTGATGATGAAGAGATATTGACGGCCTACAAGCAGTTGTTTCACGACTTTGTGAGCGCGCGCAATAAAATCAAAAGCCTGAAAGAGGAGAATGAGCGCAATAAGGAGGTGAGGGGTATGCTGGAATATAGGCTTGAGATACTTGACAAACTTAGTCCGAAGCTCGGCGAACTCGCTGAGATAGAGAAGCGGTATGACTTGCTGAGTGAGGCCGACCGCATCAAATATCNGCTCTCCGANGNGTGCAATCTATTGGATAATGAGAATGGAGCGCTNAGTNAGGTAATGATNGNNCGCAATNCNCTTTCCGACCTTNACATGCCTCTGATAGATCCGGAGGCAGACACCGAAAACGGTATCATAAATCGCCTGCAGAGTGCATATATCGAACTGAAAGATATCACAGAGACACTCCTGTCGANAGCCTCCGACNTTGANTCCNATCCCGTATTGNTGNGCAAGGTGACGGCGCGTATGAACGCTCTCATCGATGCTAAACGGCAATTTAAGGTGGAAGATGCCGATGAATTGGTGAAGATGCGCATTGAGATACGCGAACGTCTCGCCGGCCTCGACACAGCGGATAGCGACNNCTCCGGACTCGANGCGAAAGCCAGGGAATTGGNCGCACGTCTTAAGGNGAAGGNCGCAGCGCTTACAANGGTGCGCATGGAGACCGCTGAGAGATTTGCTGCAATACTTGAAGAGAAGGCTCGTCCGCTCGGTCTGGCCAATCTCAAATTCGCTGTTGATATACGTAACGGCAAACTGACCGCCGACGGAGGAGATACCGTGGAATTCCTGTGTGCCTTTAACAAGAACGGCTCGATGCTGCCCATGAGCAAGACTGCTTCCGGAGGCGAATTGTCAAGGCTTACGCTGGCCATCAAGTCGATTATGGCTGAGAAAATGGAGATGCCTACGGTGATTTTCGATGAGATAGACACCGGTGTGAGCGGAGAAATTGCTGACAAGATGGGTAAGATGATGAGCGAGATGGCCCGAAATACCCAAATCATCGCCATTACACATTTGCCACAGGTGGCTGCCAAAGGTAAGCGACATTTCAAGGTATTCAAGGAGGATGACGACGAGCGAACGGTGAGCCATGTGAGAATGCTTGACCGCGAGGAGAGAAGACGCGAGATAGCCTCAATGATAAGCGGAGAGCAGATCAGCGAGAGCGCCCTCTCGGCAGCCGATGAATTGCTGCGCTCTTCGCTCAATAATGACAAGTAACAGCGTTGATATCCGGAGAGTAGGGTATCTGAAACAAATCTTAAAGATGAAGAATAATACAGATTATATATTTGGCATACGGGCCGTGATAGAGGCCATCGAAGCCGGCAGGAATATTGATAAGGTGTTGGTAAGAAAAGACCTGAGCGGTGATCTCTCGCGCGAACTTTTCGGTATAATGAAAGAGCGAGGCGTGTTGTCGCAGCGCGTGCCGATTGAAAAACTCAATCGCATCACGATGAAGAATCATCAGGGTGTGATAGCCTTGCTCTCACCTATAGAATATCAGCATCTTGAGGATCTGATACCTCTTTTTTATGAGGAAGGTAAGTCTCCCTTGCTGATAATGCTTGACGGAGTGACAGATACGCGTAATTTCGGTGCTATAGCCCGGACGGCGGAATGTGCCGGTGCGGATGCTATCGTGATACCGGAGAGAAACAGTGCCGGTGTGACACCCGATGCAGTCAAGACGTCGGCGGGCGCATTGCTTCATCTCCCCGTATGTCGCGAGCGCTCCATCGCCGATGCCGTACGTATGCTGCACGATAACGGATATAAAGTGATCGGTGCCTCCGAAAAAGGTGCCGTCGACTATATTTCGCTCGACTATACCGGACCGACAGCAATAGTGATGGGAGCCGAAGATACAGGTATCTCCAATGAGGTGCTCCGGATGTGCGACTCCCTGGCTGCCATACCCATCAGAGGGCATATCGGTTCGTTGAATGTCTCCGTAGCCGCCGGCGTCATCATGTATGAGGCCGTAAGACAGCGCATCTTTTCTTAAGTATAGGGATATTCTCAGATTTTCTTTGTACCTTTGTAAGGAATTTAAGAAATTAAAGATTTCATAAAGAGTTATGATAAATCGCGTCTTGATAAGAATGAAGGTAGTGCAGCTTCTGTATTCATACCTTCTTGTAGATGATAAATTCAGACTGGAGTCACAGCCTGAAGCGCCGACAAAGGAAAAACGGTTTGCATACGCCTTGTATCTGGATATGCTTTATCTGATGGTGTGCATAGCGCGCCGTNTGACAGTAAGAGGTANGCCGGGTCCCTTNACTGAGNCGCGTTTCTANAAGCGTCTTATCNCGGACTACCATATCCGCAGCCTCGATTTCAAGTATTCATCCGGTGGCTTCCCCTTTGCCGCTGTTGTTGACCAGCTTACGGAGATAGTGAAAGACTCCGGTCTTTACAAACTATATCTTAAGAAGGAAGACTTGGGAGAACTCTCATCGGAGGTGATATGGCGTGAGATTTTCAACATGATCATCATGCCCAATCCGGCAGTAAGCAAAATCATCAACGGTCTGGAAAACTATTCGTTGAGCGGCGTGGAGCGTATGCGCCGAATGATGGATGAGACATTTACAAGATTTTTTGCCTCCGGCGACCATCTGCCCGATGCCCTTCATGAATTAGGCAGAAGTCTTGATAAGGCTCGCGACCTATATTTCAGATTGCTTTATCTCCCCGTAGAACTCACCGCCCTCCGCAATTCAGAGATTGAGGAAGGTCTCAGAAAATATGTGGTGACAGATGAGGACAAGAATCCTGACATGCGCCTTTCAGACAATCAGCTCGCCTCTGTGATAGCAGCCAATCCCAAGATAGAACAATACTTTAAGGATGGCGGCACTTGGATGCCCGAAGATGAGCCGATGCTCCGCGCGCTTTTGAAGGCCATTATGGCTTCTGATGTCTATAAGGATTATCAGATGCTGCCGGTCACTGACTTGCAGACTGATGCCGAACTATGGCGCAATCTCTACAAGCACGTCATTTTCTGCAATCCGGTGTTTTTGGAGACTCTTGAAGATAAATCCGTTTTCTGGAACGATGATCTTGAGATAATCGGTACCTTCATGCTTAAGACGCTGAAACGTTTCGGCGATGGTGTGTCTGATCCGGTATACGACAAGTATAAGGATGAGGAGGATGCCCGCTTCGGCGTCGAACTCTTCACCGCCGTAGTAAAAAATAAGGATGACTACCGCGCCATTATCGATGAGGTGATCGATAAGAAAATATGGGAGACCGAGCGCCTTGCATATATGGATGTGGTAATCCTTTTGGCCGCTATGGGTGAGATGCTTAATTTCCCGAAGATACCGCTTACTGTCACCCTCAATGAGTATATTGAGATAGCGAAGAGTTATTCTACGCCGAAGAGCGCGCAGTTTGTCCACGGATTGCTTTCCGATATATGCGACAAACTTCAGGACGACGGCCGGCTTCTCAAGACGAAGTAACCATCAAGAGGGATGAAGGGATGGATAGGATGCAAAAAACGAATTTAATCACTAAACTATCAAATAGAAATGACACTTACATTAATTCCCGCACTTTTGCTTGCTGAGGCTCAGCAGCAGGGCGGCGGCCTTAGCGGAATGCTGATGATTGTGGCAATGATCGTGATCTTTTATTTCTTCATGATCCGTCCGCAGTCTAAAAAACAGAAAGAGATCAAGAAAGCCCGTGAGGCTCTTACCAAAGGCGACAAGGTAATCACTGCCGGAGGTATTCACGGCAAGATACGCAGCATCAATGAGGGCGACAACACAATGATGGTGGAGATTGCCCCCGAGGTGCAGATCAAGGTGGGTCGCGACTCCGTATATCCCGCCGGTGCTGAGACACCTAAGGAGAATAAGTAAGCCGAATAGTGGAGGCCATCCCGCGTCTCCCAGACATCAAAGACACGTTATAACAATGACGAGAAAAATCAACCTGAAGGCCTTGCGTGAGCGGCTCTCCAAGAGCAGTCGCTTCCGTAAGGTCATTACATTCCTGATTTTTGTCGTCATTGCTACGATTTTCTGGTTTGTGCTCGCCCTCAACGACAATATTCAAGATAACGTAGAGGTGCATATTCACATCGATAACGTGCCTGACTCGGTGACATTCATCAACCTTCCTCCCGAGAAAGTACACGTCACTGTAAGAGACAAGGGTACGAATATATTGCGTACGGCGCTCTCCAAAAATGCGGTGATGGCCTTCAATTTCCGAGAATACGATGACGGCGGGATATTTCGTGTGAGTCGTGCCGAGCTGGATGGCGTCCTGAAGAATACCTTCGGTTCGTCGGCCGTTATCATATCTTGCAGCATTGACTCTCTGAGATGTCGCTATACCACTCTGCCCGGCAAACGTCTTCCCATAGATATCGCAGCCTCGCTGACTGCGTCTCCCGGAAAGGTGCTTAAGCGGATTTCGCTTGAGCCCTCCTACGTGATGGCTTATTCAGACCGCAATCATCTTGACACGCTCAAGCGGGTGTTTACGCAGAAAATAGTGCTCTCCGACCTGGAAGAGTCTACCACATTGAACGTTGATATAGCGCCTTTGACCGGAGTCAGGGTGGAGCCGGCGCGCATCAAGGTGAATGTGGAGGTGGAGCCGCTCGTAAAGAAGGAGTCATCACTGCCGATAAAGGTGGAAAATGCCCCCGACAATATCGACCTGCTTCTCTTTCCGTCAAAGATGGAGGTGGAATACTATACCCCCATGAGCCGATATGGTGAGGCCGCTCCGGACATTGACCTCTGGGTTGACTATCGTGATGTGCATCCTAATTCCAAGACGCTTAAGGTATACGTAGGCAATGTGCCGTCAAAGATGGATAATCTGACGCTCAAATATCCGGAGGTGGAATATGTCATCGTTCACAAGTAATACTACCCGGAATTTCGTTTCGGTCAGAGTAGTCGGAATTACCGGCATGATTGGCAGTGGCAAGAGTGTCGTCAGCAGAATACTTCGCTTGCGNGGCTATACTNTCTATGACTGCGATGCGGAAGCAAAACTGCTGATGGATTCTTCCGATGCTATCAAGGCGACTATTGCAGCGGAGATACATCCCGAAGCCATAGATGAGCGAGGCCGGATAGACAGAAGACGTCTCGCGGAGATAATTTTCGGTAATGAAGAGCATCGGCAGAGGCTCAACCGCCTTGTCCACTCCGCTGTCAGAGAGGATATCATTTCGCGTATAAAGGCGAATGTATCGAGGCCATTCTTTATCGAATCGGCTATTCTGGCCGAAAGCGGTTTGGCGCAGCTATGCGATGAGATTTGGCTCGTGGATGCCGGCCATGATGACGTCAGAATAGAACGCGTCATGAAGAGAAATAATTGTGATGCGGAGAGTGTGATCCAAAGGATACGCGCACAGGAGAAGGAGTTGGAAAGATTGGAAAAATATTCGGATTGTATCCGCACGCTCGTGAATGACGGTCGCGATGCAGTCCTGCCACAAATTGATAATTTAACACAAATAACACAAGTCATGTAATTTATAACATGCACGGCTTGACTTAAATAAGAATAATTATGCTACGCACTATCCTTTCCGTGACAGGCAAACCGGGCCTGTACAAACTCATTTCGCAGGGCAAAGGCCTGCTGATAGTAGAAGAACTGATAAGCGGTCGTCGCCAGCCGATACACAGCCGTGACCGTGTTGTATCGCTCGGAGATATCGCTATGTATACAGAGTCGGAAGACCGTCCCTTAGGTGATATTCTTGATGCAGTCTATGCCTTCAAGAACGGAGAAAAAATAGACCTCAAGGCNGTCNGTGACAATGACAGCCTGCGCGCCCTCTTCGCAGAAATCGTGCCCNACTACGACCGTNANCGCGTATATCCCAGCGATATCNGCAAACTCTTCACATGGTACAACCTCCTCCGCGATGCCGGCTNCGAAAAATTCACCGAAGAAAAACCCGAAGAACCCGCCGACTCAGCCGAAGAATCCCCGGCCGAATAACACCGGTTATCAAGGGCCCCTCCGCGCGAATCGNAGGGACATTCCNCCGGCAGGTTGCTATGATTAATCGCGAAGNGATGTCCCGGNCTCTCTATGGGAATGCTTCGATATCTTTATACAACANCNATAATGANGAAAAAAAGATGAGNGGCGTCGTTCACCCATCTTTTTTCTTTAATATTGTCATTCTCAACAAATGTTGAGAGTCAAATAAAATATAATCGCTAATTTTGTGTTCCATAAGATATCAACCTTCCCCAATAACGTAAATCTTATATGTTCCGAAGAATTCTTTTAGCCGCTTTAGTAGGTCTCCTTTCCATGAGATGTTTTTCGCAGTCAATAGATGAAAAGATTGGCACTGCAATAAATCATTCCGATTGGTTCGCACTCGATTCCATTTCTAAAGACTCAACACCGACGTTGCCAATAAATGATGGTGAAGATGATGAGAAGATATGGTTTGAACCTGAAGAACCGGCATACTATTTGAATGGAGGACATGAAGGACTAATGAATGACTTGTATTCTACGATATTAAAAACAGCTACTCCGCAGCAGGAAGAAGTTGCGGGAAGAGCGATTGTAAGGTTTGATATCTCGAAAGAGGGACAAATAGTTCCAAGTTCTATAAAGGTGATTAGAAACATGTCTGTTCCGGAAGATTATTTAGATTCAGCGATCGAAGCCATTAAAAGTTTACGCAAATTTGAGCCAGGAAAAATGAATGGCATACCAAAAAAAGTAGCCATGACTCTTCCCATTATCTACCCGATTCCATTAGACAAAATAAAGTCATGTGAATAGTCGGCTTTTCTTCCTTGTTGTTGAATTAGATCGCAGAATATACGGTTAATTTAGATAGCGGATATATAATTTTTGCCCCATTCGTCTTATTTTTGATGGTCGAAATATGAGGTTGGAATCTGCGTTTAATCTGCTTAAATCCTGCGGATCGAGGGCATAAGAGAAGCTTGCCCTCATCTGCGTTTTGCTATATCTTTATCCATCCATGTACATTTTGGGATTTAAGGGTGAAAGGCCAAACGCAGATCATATATGGCTCACGTCAATATGGCTTCGCAGATAGGAGCAGATTAAACGCAGAAACTTCGGTTAATTAAGACCACAGAAATATTATCTATCTAAAGATGTCTTAACAACCTTTCGCTTATACAGAAACATCTCAAAGAAATATCTTAACTTACAAATACGAGAAGAGAGGCAATTGTCAAAAAAATGACCTTGCCTCTCTTTATAAAATCTATTATGTTTTCTAACTTATATTACAGGAGGGAGATGGAGCGGCGGATGAAGTTGGAGAGGGTCTCGCCTTTTAGGAGGCCGCTCTGCAGGAGGGCGAGATCGATTATCTGTCGGATGACAGGTTGGGTCTTCGCATACTCGCTTATCTCACTCTGCTCCTTGTCGCGGAGTTCGCCTACACGCTTCTCCATCTCTTCAATTACTGCCTTATCTTCGGGAGAAGTCTCCTTCTTGTCGGCGTTATTGTCATCTTGAGCCTTGCGTGCTGCCGCTACCTCAGAATTGAGCGTTTCGATTTCAGCACGAAGTGGCTCAATTTCGACTTTGAGTTTATCCATAGCCTCATCAAGGAGTTTGCGGACTGCCGGTTGGTCGGTATTGACTACGAGCGAATAACTGTCAGGCATAGCGCCCCACATGCCCGCGCCCGGTTGCTGAGCAGCCATGCTCTTCATACGACGCATAAACTCATTCTGAGTGACCGTAGCCGGTGCAGCATTCGCTGATAATGCCTGAAGGTCTACTATGAAGTTGGCACCCTCCACTTCCGGTATCTGCGAAGAGAAGAGAGAGGTGAGTATCTCATTCTGCAAAGCGTCAAGACCGGTGGATGCACCATCATCCTTGCGAATCAGACGCTCCGGGATATCACCGTCTACGCGCACAAAACGTATCTTCTCATTCTTGCTCTCAAGCATGGAGATAAGATGCTGGTCAAGGTCGCCGTTCAGCAGCAACACACTGTAGCCTTTGTCTTGGGCAGCCTGTATGTAGGAATATTGCGCAGTGGGGTCTGTCGTATATAGATATATGATATTACCCTCCTTATCGGACTGGTTGGCCTCGACGAGTTGCTTGTATTGCTCCATAGTAAAGTAGTCACCCTTCACATCCTTGAAGAGGAAGAAAGAGCGGGCCGACTCGTCAAATTTTTCATCCGTCAGCATACCGTATTCGATGAAGATGCGGATATCATCCCATTTCTTCTCAAACTCGGTGCGGTTATCCTTAAACATCTTCTCCAGACGTTCTGCTACCTTCTTGGAGATATAAGACGATATACGCTTCACCTGACGGTCAGCCTGCAGATAACTGCGGGAGACATTCAGCGGTATGTCCGGAGAGTCGATCACACCCTGCATGATAGTCATGAATTCGGGCACGACACCCTCTACCTGGTCGGTGACATATACCTGATTGCTGTAAAGCAGTATTCTGTTTTTCTGAATGTCGATATTGCTCTTCACCTTCGGGAAATAGAGAATACCGGTAAGAGTGAAGGGATAATCCACATTAAGGTGAATCCAGAACATCGGATCCTCATGACCCGGCATCAGTTCGTGGTAGAATTTCAGATAATCCTCATCGGTAAGGTCAGCC